>MDSY01063082.1_pt1 | contig 10973 bp, 3 predicted proteins | sample 811131 | NCBI WGS metagenome assembly MDSY01 (sample SAMN05326643, study PRJNA326480) | marine metagenome | isolation source: seawater | place: Atlantic Ocean: South West | collected 2010
ATCTTCAGCTTCAACATCTTGTCAACCGCGGGTTTCACAGCGGATTTGTCGCCGCCTTCTTGTTTTGCCACTTCTTTGACGGCTTTCACGTCTTCGCCCGCTACGGTGACCTCGGACCTCTTGGCATCCACATCTGCGGCGGTGGGCACAGTCTCCCCCTCCTTCTCTTCATCCGCAGCTTGCAACAGTGTAGTAACCTGGAACATCTCCCCCGCGCCTTCGCAGTCGCTTTGCGTGATCAACGGCGTGTGCACGTACAGGAACCCGTTGTTGTGGAAGAACGTGTGCGTGGCGTATGACAGGGCTGAGCGGATGCGCGCAATAGCCGCGATCGTGTTGGTCCGCGTCCGGAGGTGAATCTTTTCGCGCAGAAACTCGAGTGAGATTTTCTTCTTCGCAATAGGGTACTTCGCCGCGTCGCAAGGCCCGACGTGTAACACCTTGGTGACGTGAAGCTCCACGACTTGCGAGGCGCCTTCGGGGGGGGCTTTGACTTCGCCGTGCACCACGACGCAGGTTCCGGTGGCTTTCAGCTCGTCGATCGCGTACACTTCTGAACGCACGATGCACTGCAAATTCACCGGGCCGGTTCCGTCGTTGATCTCCAGGAAACACAACGCGCCTTTGTCCGCGACGCGGCCGGTTTTGACCCAGCCCCCCACCACGATGGAGGCGCCGATTAAAGAGGCGCCCTTATCGGGACAAGCGTGCACCGTGCTGATCGACACGCGGTCGTACAAACGGCTGTACGGGTTTTTGATGGTTCCGGCGAGCGCCGCGGCTCCGTCGGCGGCGGTCGTCTTGGCCTGCACCGCAGCCTCAACCGCGGCGAGCTGCGTTTTGAGCTCGCCGAGGTCCATATCAGCGAGGGCGGCCATGATGTCGGCTGTGCGCGAACGGACGAGCGACGGGAACACCGATAGCCAGGACGTGCGGGTGTCACGTCGAGTGTGGGTCGTGTCGCCGGTGTCGGTCGACAGGCGATCGGATAACTCGTGAAGTTCAGCACAGAGCGCTCTATTTGACCTCGGGCGCAGGCAGCGCCAACGAAAAAAATGTTCGTTTGGTTTTCTTGGCACTCGTCTTGATTTCAAGTGCCCACCTCTCCTCATCACACCACGCGACACGGCGGCCGCCGTTTGTCGTGCACGTCTCGGCGCGTTTGACTTTGCGTGTGCATTGGACTAACGCTGGGCGTGCATACAAAAATGCGCGGCGGCGATGACCCCTCCCTCCCTCCCGCGCCGATGCCCGCGCGGTTAGCCACCGCCTCGAGCCTGGGCAACACCAACGAAAACTTTAAAGTCGTGATCCGGGTAAGGCCGCCGTTGGAGAGAGAAGTGTCCGCTGGAAAGAGCTACAAACACAGCGTCGCGGTGGACTCGAACAACGCGACGTGTACTTTATCCGAAAACTTAGAGGCTTGGCGGGGCGGGGGCGGCGCGGTGGACGGCGACGGCATAGTTTTCAACACGCACCAACACACCTTCGATCACGTGTACGACCAAGACGCGAGCCAGAAGGAGGTGTACGAACGCAGCGCCAAGGATGCTGTGTTGAGCACGTTGAAGGGGTACAACGCTGCGATTTTAGCGTACGGCCAGACCGGTACTGGTAAGACGTACACGATGGAGGGGGACCCGCTTGCGCGGCGGGAAATCGCAACCGCCGCACGAAACGATGCAAGCTCAAAAAACAAAAGAACAAAAAACATTCACGCCGAGCTCAACGGCCCGTCATCGTCTGTGGGCCAGGAGGACGCGACTGGCTCGGAACGAGGCATAATCCCGAGGGCGATCGAGGATATTTTCGGGTACATCACGGACGACACGAGTACGGAGAGTAAATACCTAGTTCGAGCTTCGTACGTGCAGATTTACAACGAGGTCGTTAGCGATTTGTTAAAACCTGACCGGACGAACTTGACAATTCGCGAAGATAAAAAACGCGGCGTGTACGTTGAGGGGCTTTCCGAGTGGGTCGTGAAAACGCCGGATGAGATTTACGGTTTAATGGAGAGGGGGGCGAGCCAAAGAGCCACTGGGAGCACCCGAATGAACGAGTTAAGTTCCAGGTCGCACGCTGTATTTATCATCATCGTCGAGAATGCCAGGTTCGAGGTTGATGAATCAAGCGCGTCGGGCGAGTTGCGACAATCGTTCAGGGTGGGTAAGCTGAACCTTGTGGATTTGGCGGGGAGTGAGAGGGTTCGGTTGACCGGCGCTACTGGCGTACGCTTGGAGGAGTCCAAGAAGATCAATCAATCCTTATCCGCTTTAGGCAACGTTATCAAGGCGCTGACGGAACCTAACGGACGTTCTCATGTTCCGTACCGCGATTCCAAGTTAACGCGTGTGCTGGAAGACTCTTTGGGTGGTAACTGCAAGACGACGATGATGGCGATGATAAGTCCTGCGTTAGAGGCTTTTGCGGAGAGTTTGAGTACGATTAAATTCGCTAACAGGGCGAAACACATCAAGAACACGGCGAGGGTGAACGAAGACCTCGACCAGAAGAGTCTGTTGCGCAAGTACGAACGCGAGCTGCGAAGGTTGCGACAGGAGTTGGACGAGCGCACGAAAAACCTGGTCGATAAGCGCGCGCTTCTTCAGCTGGACGAGCAGCGACGGAAAGCGGAGGCGGATAAGATGGCTGCTATTACGGAATTAGAACGCAGAAGCCGGGACTTTTTGAAGGAGAAGAAGGAAAAATCAGAGCTTGAGGATAAAATCAACGCCATGCAGAGTCAGATGTTGGGCAACGGGGTTGCGGATGGATCTTCTGGAAACGGTATCGGCAAAAAGTCAGCAGTGGACCAGAAAGCGTTCGACCTCAAACTCAAAATGGAACAGAAACTCATTCGTGATGAGTATGAAGGGAAGATCCGTGAGTTGGAAGCTGACCGTCAATCTGCAGAGGAGGGCCGGGCACAGGTTGGCAGGTACAAAGCCGTTCTCTTGAAACAGCGCGATATTATGATTGCGCTCACCGCGCGGTTAAACGAGCGCGACGAAACCATCATACGGATGCAAGAAGAGCTGAAAGCGTACGACAGCGAGTACCGGCGGGTGGAGGATGCGTTGGACGCTAAAACCGCGGAGTTGATTGCGTTAAGACGAGCCGCGATGCGGCACAACGCGGAGTCGCCCAGTAGGAACGACGAGCTCGTCGCCGCGCTCGGGGGGTGGGCCGGGGGTGACGGTAACGCGAACGGATCCTCCGACTCCACGCGAGAAAACACTTCCCGCCATGGCGCCATCGAAGTGTTCGACGGCAGCGCCAGTGATACCCCTGGGTTTGGACACAGGGATTCGGAAAGCGGCGAGATGTTCACGTTGAGGAACGAGCTACGATCGAAGAACCTTGAGTTAGAAAAGTTAAGAGCCGAGATCAACGTGGCGAGCGCGCAGCAGCGGGCGTACAAAGCAGCGAGCCCGCCATCCTCACCGTCTAACAATAACTCAACAACTGTCCAGTTACAGTACCAGCAGTTCCGCCGCGAGATGGCGGTTCGACTTGAGGAGAAGAACTCGAAAGTGCACATGCTCGAGGATGAAAATGGACGGTTGCGGAAGGCGCTGGAGGGGAAAGGAATGGAAGGCAACGGAAGCGCATACGGATCGTCATCTGAAAATTCGAACGCGCTGCAGGAAAAAGTAAACGGCTTCGCGCGCGAGCGATCGGCGCTGCGAACGATTTTGGAAAATAAAATTCAATCGCTGGTGGTTGGGGTTGGAAGGTCGGTGGACGGGCTTGGTGCGGAGGCGGACGACAATGCGCCTCGACTTCGACGGGAAGTCAGGGCGCTGGAAAGGCTCGTCGCGGCGACGGTGCAAGCTATGGAGCACTGATTGTAACTCATTATTTTGAAACTTGACGACATTCCCGAAGCACACTGATCGATTCGTTCGTTCGTCTCCTCGACCAACGCAAGCTTATCTTCACACTTGCGGCGCGACGATTTGGCGTGTTCGCGTGCTGTTCGCACGCATACGTATCGTATTCATCAGACGTCTCACTACGTCGTCTTTGTTCCTCCAGCGGTGTCGTGCATAACGCTACACCTCGACCGCGACGTTCGATCGGACGTGACCGTACGCCGCTCGGCGCACAGGAAGGTCAGGCACGCTGTTGCCGCCCTTCTCCCCCCCGATTTTAGTCGCCGCGCTCGTGCCTCTCGCCACGCGCGCGCTCGTGATTCTCGCAAGCTACGCGTCCTATTTGCGCTGGCGCGCGACGCGTACGGTGAAGGCTTTTCTGTGCGCGGCCGGCCTCGGCCGGGATTCTCCAACGCGCCAAATGCCCGACCCCGCGGACGACGAGCCCGAGGTGGAGGACGTGGAATCCGTCGCCGCAGGTTTGTTGCCGCCGAGAAGGCACGCGCACGACTATAAGCGCGTGCACGACTTGCTCGCCGTGTGGAGGCGAGAGGAGATCGGGGAGGGTGGTGAGGAGGGCAGCGATGATGATGAACATGATTCGTCTGAAAACGATTCGGACGACGACTTTTTGCGCAACGCCCCCGCGTCACACGACGAATCGAACGAAACAAAATCCAGACATACACGTCTATCGAAGCCCCCCGCCGGCTTGTCAAACTCCGGAAACACCTGTTTCGCGGCTAGCGCGTTACAGTGCTTGCTGCACACCAAATTACTAACCGCGCACTTCTCGACGCAACCGCATCGAGTGGAGGATTGCGTTTCAAAAACATTCTGCGTGACGTGTGAGTACCAGGACTTGGTGGAACGGAGTTTACGCGCAAAACCAGGCTCACGACATCCGATCGGCAAGCTCACTAGCTCAATCGGCAAGATCGCCAAGCACTTCGTGCGAGGACGACAGGAGGATTCGCACGAGTACATCCGGAGCGTGTTGGATTCCATTCACGTCAAGTGGCTGAAGGAAAGTTTCGGCGACGACGCGGAGAAGGTTCTAGATAACAGGACGCAGGAGACGACGATGATTTATCACACGTTCGGGGGGTACACTTGCGGGCGGGTTGTTTGCGGTGCGTGCGGGCACGAATCTCGAACCTACCAGAGCACGTTAGATATTCCCATTGAAGTCGCCGCTGGAAGGGGTCAGGTTGTGAGTTCTTTAGGTGCTGCTATGCGTCGCAACTTTTGCGAGACCGAGACGTTAGATGGCGCCAACAAGTACAAGTGCGGTGGGTGTCACTCGTATGTCAAGGCGGAACGGGGGAGCAAAATACACGTTTCGCCGAACACTTTAGTGGTGCCCGTAAAAAGATACCAGCTCGGCCGCGCGGGGAAGATCACCAAGTTCGTGGAGTATCAGAATAAGTTAGACTTATCAGAATACATGAGTGAGGATGCTCCTTACGAAGGCTCGTCGGCTCCGACGTACACCCTCTTCGGAGTCGTCGTGCACTTAGATTTCATGGGAAGCGCGAACAGTGGGCACTACGTGAGTTTTGTTAAATTACTAAACGGACAGTGGTGCAAGTGCAACGACGGAAGTGTCACAAAAACCACAGAGCAAACAGTTTTGAAGCAGAAAGCGTATTTACTTTTTTACGAACGCGACGTGCCGAGGGAATCCGGTCCGATTCGCACTGAACGGCAACAACTGCGCATGGAAAATTTATTGAATTTGGACAAGAAAAGGACGGAGAGGATTGTGGCTAGGCGGAAGGAGATGCAGGCGGAGATGATGGGACAACGGGGTGAACTTCAGCAAAGCAGTGGGTCTGTAAGTGGTGTCAGAAGTGCAAAGAGTACAACACCTCTTTACACGGTGAAGACGTCTGGGATCCAAGCGCGTTTGGGTGATTCTGATTCCGATTCGATCGATTCTGATGATTCGTGCGATTCCTTGGAGGACGACTCCCTGTCCCAGCCTTGGCCCACGAAACTCACCGTGAGCATCAAGGTCCCCAGCGTCACGTCCGCGAAGCAGCTGCGCGTGGAGATGACGGATAGTTCCATCGTGGTTGGGGTGAAAAAAATACATCAACGTGAATGCGGCGATGTATTGTTGGTCTTGAACCTTCCGTTTCCCGTGGAGGATGACGACGCGGGGGTTGTTTTTGCATCGCGGACCAAGACACTGGTGGTAACAGCGCCTGTGAAGCGGTGGGGGAAACGACTGGGGCGGGAGCACGGGGCGTTTTTAGCAGCGGCCCAGGCGAGGGAGGCGAAAGCAAACCGAGTGACGTTTACGTCCAATGGAAAACTTCCGCAAACGGATTCCTCGTCTACGTCGGAGTGGGAGGACGACGACGCGCAGCAAGGGTCGGCGAGTGACGGGGACGCTGGTGGGTTGGCGGAGAATATGCGGCTGCTTGGGGTTGGGACGAGCCCGACGACGCGCGCTAAACGGCGCGCAGAGGGAGCGAGGGCGTAGCTGTTTTGAAATTGAAACAGCTGCGATTTGTTATTTTTGTCGATGCGCTTTTTGGATTTAGTCCCTCCAAATGACGAGTCATTAACCCCCGATCTATAACCCTAACCCTATCGATTTCTCGCGTCGCCCTTGTACGACGCGCACACTGAGACGCACCTACGCACGCGGTTGAACCCTCAGGGGTACGGCGCGTGGCGAGTCGAAAGGCGTCGAGTTCCCGTAGCGTGACTTCGACGAGGGCGATGGCGACTGGCTCGGCGCGGGCCGTGCCGATGGCGAGCATCAGCGTTGCGATGCGACCAGCGGCGGTGCGAGGGGGAATCCGATGGTCGCCAATGCGCGCGCGCCCCGGGTTCGGCGCCGCGGTTTCCGGAACGGCGATCCGTGATTCCAGGCTATTAAAGAATGGTAGTGGACGCGGAAGGCAAGGACGCGTGGACACGACCGCGACGGCAGCCGCGGCAGGTGTCGCCCCGTCGTCGTCGGGACACGAGAGTCCGTCGTGGAAATCTTTGCAAGGGGCATCCGTTGTCAGTACTCTGGCAGACACGGCACAATCCAACCGACGCACACGAGTAGTAGCACGAGGTTCCCTACGCCCCCGGGGCATGACCGACGAGCAATGGGCCACGGAACAACGTTTGAACAACCCGAAATACCGCCAGTTCACGAAACGCGCCAAGGATCGTATTCGTGAGAAGGGCCCCATGTTGGGCGACTTGGTGAGCAAGGAAGACAAAGCGAGGGTCAAGGAACAGGGGTTGGCACCCCGAGCAGAGATCAACTTAGAAATGCTTGGCCGCCACCCTGACAGCGACGAACCAAAGTGGGACACGTTGACTCAAATGTCATCCTCGCACTTCACGACGCACATGCGAGCGGGCAACCTGGAGACGTTTCAAGTCTGGGATGCCCCGGAAAGAAACGAAAAGTGGCCGCCCGCTTTCTTCCGCGAACCGTTACGAGCGCGGCGGTACGTCGTCAAGCTCAAAGGCTACGACTACACGTACTGGGTGGACGGCGTGAACGAGCACATGGACAGGGCGGTGCTGGACTACGCCAACGAATCCAACACTTGGTACACGTACCACCAGAAACCGGACGTGAACAAATTTACGGGTTGGCAGTATTTGGGGTCAGCTTTTGGGGGGTTCGCGTTTCTCACTGGGAGCATCTACCTTGGCATCAAACGGAAGCACAGCATACCCACTGATGCGATCCAGGCGATGGAGTTTGCACAAAGTAGGGCGGACGCCAGGAAAGACGCGCAAGTGGACGTTACGTTAGAGGACGTCGGCGGTCTCGAAAACATCGTCGAAGATTTGAACGAGGTAATCGCGTTTTTGAAAAACCCTGAGAAATTCAAACGGCTGGGTGCGAAGCCGCCCAAGGGTTTGCTAATGGAAGGGGGGCCGGGGGTTGGGAAGACGCTCATTGCGAAGGCTATTGCCGGGGAGGCGAATGTGCCGTTTTACAGCATGTCAGGCTCTGAGTTTGTGGAGATTATTGTCGGTGTCGGCGCCGCTCGTGTCAGAGACCTTTTCAAGCGAGCACGTCTCAATGCGCCGTGTTTGATTTTCGTGGATGAGATTGACGCCTTAGGGCAGAAACGCGCGGCGGCGGGCACTCGAGGCACGGAGGAACACGAACAGACTTTGAACCAGCTTTTAACGGAGATGGATGGGTTTACGCCGGACACGGGGGTCGTGTTTGTCGGGGCTACTAACAGAGCTGATTTGTTAGACCCGGCGTTGATGCGCCCCGGGCGGTTTGATCGCAAAGTGACCGTGCCCGCACCAGGAATAGACGCGCGCGCAAAGATCTTACAAATCCACCTTGCAAAACGCAACGTGGACCCTGAGATTGACACCCTTCAGTTTGCGAAAAACCTTCCCGGGTTATCGGGCGCCGAGCTCGCGAACATCTGTAACGAAAGCGCGGCAATTTCCGTGCGGCGAGGGGGGGATGTTATCGAGACGCAGGATGTTTTAGAAGCGGTTGACCGGGTGACGAACGGTTTGAGACACCCTTCAGTGGATAAGGACAACGAGATGGTGCACCGACTGACCCGGCACGAGCTTGGGCATGCGTTGGTCGCGTCCGTGTTGTGCAGGGAGAACAAGCTCATCGAGCAAGTGGAAAGGGTGAGTGTTGTCCCGCGAGGCCGAGACCCTACGCAGACCACGTACAACAGGAAACGAGACGAGGACTACATGTTCCCTACAAGGGCGAGGCTGTTGGAAAGAGTTGAAGTTCTTCTCGCCGGCCGAGCCGCTGAAGAAGTGTATTTCGGCCAGGACGTTTCGAGTTACGGGTCAGACGACGTGCGCGACGCGAATGATTTAACTCGCAACGTGGTGGTGAATTATTCCTTGGGTCAGCCTGATTTGGTCACGACGTACACATACGACCCGGATACGCTGTTCACCCCGGAGCGACATTTGGCGTCCCGAAAATCAAAAGTAGCCTCGACCGGGGAGATGAACCGTCACGAGTTCAACCGGAAGATGCACGGCTACGGCAGGAGTGCGGACTACGACCACTACCAGTACGCGGAGCGCAAGATTTTACAGATTATCAACGAAGCGTTTGCGAACGCGAAGGCGATTGTCGAGGCGCACTCCGACGCGTTTGAAGTGGCTTACGAGGAACTTCTGGCTAATGACACGTTGACCGGTACTCGTCTGAATGAGATTATGGACGCCAACCCGCCAACCAAAGAATACCCGAGGAAAGGCCCTGATACGCCGTGCAAGATTTTGACATCCGAAGACGAAGAAATCGCAAACGGCGTCCGGAAGATCGCCGACCCGAAGAAGAAAACGCAGCACGCGATTGAAAACTACTACCCCCAAGTCAGTGTCGAAATCGACAACCACCGGGACCGCACCGGGGGCTTACCGTACGGCAAGGAGTGGAAAGACGTCACGCTTGATGATTACATGCCCGAGCTGAAGAAGGAACCGTGGGAGCGTATCAGGCAAGTTCCGCTCGAACCTTGGTCAGTCATCGCTATGCGCGAGAATTTAGAAGATGACCCGGAGTGGTTCAGGAAGGAGTTCAAGCGGTTCACGAGAAACGCGGACGACGAGCGACTTAAAGAATTGAAGACTAAACTCATCCCAGCACTCGAGGCGAAAACCAAGGGTGCCACCTTCACCGGGCTGCCCAGCGAAACGAGCATCGCGGAGGGCACCGTATCTGTTGGCGACACAAACGCCTCCAACTCCTCATCTCCCACCAAAAAGCTAAACGCGAAGGGCAAGGCGAGCACGTGGGAGCGCAACGGGATGCACCAACAAGCAGGTTCGGACGGGTTAACCGACGCTGAACGGAGACGGTTACAGTCGTACCAGTTAGAAGTCAAAGGTATCGAACAGCGGTGGAGCGACCCTAACAACGAATGGGAACCCGACCCGAACGAAGCGAACATTCCGATTTTGTGGCGAAACTCGTTGATAAAAAGCGAAGAGGAGATGGGTTTGCGGTTCAAATTAGGGCCGGATGAGGGGACTGAGGCGTATTCCTTGTTCATGGACATCAAGGAAGGGTTCGAGAAAGGGGGGTACGTACGGTGTTGGAACGGGAAGTACTACAAGAAGGAGGAGTGCGTTTTGACGGAGCGCGGAACCTGGTGTCGCGTGAAAGACGTCAATAAGGAAGCGTCATGGTTTAGGAAATCATTACTTCGCCCGAAAGACACCTGGATCAACTACCACAGGAACACGTTGTAGTGTGAGTTACGAGTTGTGACATATTTTTGTCGACGTTTAAGTATCAATACGACACGTCAATAAACTCTAACTTCCTCTACTCACATTCAATTACTCAAATACTTATAATCACCTATCACACCTCATATAGGCGCGCAGTACTCTCCCCCCGTGAACAGCCCAATTTTCTTCATTGAGGCTTCGCAACAACTGTAGTGCGGTAACTCCTACACTTGGACGGGTACGTGTCGGTCGTTCGTGGTGCCGTCGCCGCACTGGCCGAATCCGTTCCAGCCCCAGCACATCCAAGTTCAATCTTCTAAAGCGGCGTATACGGCATCAGTGCCCATCGCAACTCTTGTCGCGGTTGTGATCCCCAGTACCGTAACAGGCGTGGTGTCGCTTGGTACGTGCGGGTAAGATGGGATGGTCGTCCCATCACCGAACTGCCCCAAAGCGTTCCCGCCCCAGACCTTAACCGTGCCGTCCTCCGGCGAGGCGCATGAAGTGAGGTAACCAACTGCAACGCTTGTCACGCCGGTGATGCCAGCGACTTCAACAGGGACGTTGTGGTCGAACAAAGGCCGACCCGTGCCGAGCTGGTTGAACAAGTGGTTGGTGCCCCAGCACTTTACCGTTTTGCTTCGCGCAACCGCGCACGCGTAGTATTGTTGTATTTCGATTTGCGTCGCGTTTTCAATGCCCAATACGTCGACAAGAAACGCGCTGTACTCGCCGTTCGTAGAGTACTTTCCCGTGTTTGTCGGAACGGTGCTCGTGCCATCGCCGAGGAAACCGTGCGAGTCCCAAAGCTGGTTCGCGCCCCAGCATTTAATCGCGCCGGTGTTAAGCAGCGCGCACGAAAACGAGTCGCCGCACACGACGCTCGCA
>MDSY01022153.1_pt1 | contig 10971 bp, 7 predicted proteins | sample 811131 | NCBI WGS metagenome assembly MDSY01 (sample SAMN05326643, study PRJNA326480) | marine metagenome | isolation source: seawater | place: Atlantic Ocean: South West | collected 2010
CTTTTAGGCCTATAGATGTACTTAATACTAAACAAAAAAGCACATATTTTGTTTTTGTAATCATTTATAGCTGATTTACCACAAAAATCATGATTATATTTATTTTGAATGTTTCCTTAATGTTAACTTTTCATTTTTTTATTAAAAATTTATTCCATATCCGATAGAAAGTGATCTTCCAATAGATAATTTATTTTGAAAATAATTTGAACCAGCCTGATAAGAAATGAATTCACTTCTCTGAGTATTATTTAAAATTTTAATTAACTCTACAAATTTATTTAGAACAATTAGGTTAGACTTTACTTAATTGTTATCAATCACATCTTGTGTATTAATTTATTGTTAACAAAAATTACTTCACTTAACATTTAATTAATTATCAAATTCTCTTGCATTATTCATACTTTTAAATAAATTTTTTTAATGAACTGGGAACAACTTCTCTCTCTTAAACGTCATGGAGATAAATACAAAAGACTTAGAATCGAACAAGATGAAACTCGTCTTGGATTTGAAGTAGATTATGATAGAATTGTTTTTTCTTCTTCCTTTAGAAGTCTTCAGGACAAAACCCAAGTAATTCCTTTTTCAAAAACAGATTTTGTTCATACAAGGTTAACTCATAGTCTCGAAGTTTCAGTTGTTGGAAGAAGTATTGGAAGATTAGCTGGTAAAGAAATTATAAATAAACATCCTCAATTAAAGTCAACTTTTGGCTATCAGCCAAATGATTTTGGAGCAATTGTTGCTGCTGCCTCTTTAGCTCATGACATTGGAAACCCCCCTTTTGGTCATAGTGGTGAAAAAGCAATTGGATACTTTTTTGAGAACGGATACGGTAAACAATTTTTAGAAAAACTATCTAATCAAGAAAAAAATGATCTTATAAATTTTGAAGGAAATGCAAATGGATTTAGAATTGCTTCAAAATCAATGGAAGGAATTCCAGGAGGACTAAGACTCAGTTACGCAACTCTTGGAGCCTATAGCAAATATCCTAAAGGTAGTTTTCCTGATATTAATTCAGACCATGTGGCTTATAAAAAATTTGGTTATTTTAAGTCAGAAGAATTATTTTTCAAGTCAATAGCTGGAGAATTAGGGCTTAAAAATGAAGAATATATTCACAGACACCCATTAGCCTTTTTAGTTGAGGCAGCAGATGATATTTGTTATACTATAATTGATTTTGAAGATGGAATAAATTTAGGATTAATTTCAGAAGACTATGCTTTAGAGTACCTGATTAATCTTGTTAAAGAGACTATTGATACTAAAAAATATAATAGCCTTACGAATAGATCTCAGAGATTAAGTTATCTAAGAGCCCTATCAATTAATACTCTTATTCAAGATGCTGTTAGAATATTTAATGAAAATGAATCTAAAATTTTAAATGGAACTTTCTTTCAAGCGCTAATGGATAAAAGTAAATATAAAGCTCAGATAGAGGATATAATTGGATTAAGTGTTGAAAAGATTTATAAGTCTCAAGAGGTAACCAATAAAGAAGTGGTTGGATATAAAGTTATTTCTTCACTTTTAAAAGCTTTTGTAACAGCAGCTGTAAATAGCTTAAATAACCAAATGAGTAGTTATGATAAATTAATTTTAAGGTTGGTTCCAGATGGTATTCCTATAGTAGGTCATAATTTATATGAAACCTTACTTAATTCAACATGTTTTATTGCTAGTTTATCGGATGGTAAAGCTCATGAGTTGTCAAAACAAATAAGTTAATTAAAAGCTCCCAATAAAATCTAATTTATGTTTTACAGATGGATTTTTTTTATAGTTTTTGTAGTATTAATTCAGTGGTACTCTTTCCAATGTATTAAATCAGTTTCTCAAAACAAAAACTTATGGATTTTGTATGGAGTTTTATGTTTTTTAATAATTGGAAATTTTTCTTTTCAGATTATAAATTATGACAGATCTATTGGGTTTACACATGCAATAAGCTACTCTCTTGGTTTTTTTATTTCTTTGTCTATTTTTCAAGCTGTTATGGTCACAGGATTAATATTTGAGGATATTTTCAGATTGATAAAATCAATCTTCATATTTTTTAATCAAAATTCAGAAAACAAAGAATTTTTTCCTCAAAGAAGAAAATTTTTATCACAAATAACCCTGATATTAGCATCTATTCCTTTTGGAGCATTGCTGTATGGAATGTATAGAGGTAAATACAATTATAAAGTTTTAAGTTACGAATTGGAATTTGATGATCTTCCTGCTTCATTTGATGGATTTAAGATTACTCATATTTCTGATATCCATTGTGGAAGTTTTGATAACTTCAAAAAAGTAAAATACGGTATTGATTTAATTAATAAACAAAAATCAGATGTTATAATGTTTACTGGAGATTTAGTAAATAATGTATCTAAAGAGTTGAATCAATGGAAAGACTTATTCTCTACTCTTCATGCAAAACATGGAGTATATTCTGTTTTAGGGAACCACGATTATGGAGACTATATGGATTGGAATAGTGATCTAGAGAAAACCAATAATTTTGATAATCTTAAAAAAATTCAAAATGAGATGGGTTTCAAATTGTTGCTTAATGAAAATGATACAATAAAAAAAAATGATGAAAAATTAATTATAATTGGCGTTGAGAATTGGGGTGCAGGAGGATTTAAAAAAGCTGGAGATTTGAACAAGGCAATTAAAGGAGTAAATAACAAGGATTTTAAAATTTTATTAAGTCATGATCCTTCTCATTGGAAATCAAAAGTTACTTCACATAATTTTAGATTCCCTTTAACCTTAAGTGGTCATACACATGGTATGCAATTTGGAATTGATATTCCTGGTTGGATTAAATGGAGTCCTATAAAATGGCGATATCCCGAATTTGCAGGTTTATATTATAAAGCAAAAGAGTATTTATACGTCAACAGAGGATTTGGATATCTTGCGTATCCTGGAAGAGTTGGAATGTGGCCAGAAATAACCTTAATTACTCTAAAAAAGAGAAAAATTGATGTTTAATTAAAAAAAACTATTTTTGCAAATAAGTTTTAACATTAATAAAGATGTCCAAATTTGGCCAATTAATAGATGATAACCATCCTTTACTTTTAGTGTTCTATAATGAGTTAGATGCCTTGTCTTCGGCTATGCACCCAATTTTAAAAGATGTTGCTGCTGCAATGGGAGATAGTGCCAAGGTAATAAAGATAAACTCTCAAAAAAATGAAAAACTTGCCCAAGCTTTAAGAGTCAAAGTTTTACCCACCCTAATGATATATAAAGATGGAGAAATGCTCTGGAGACAAAGTGGGGAGCAAGACGCTAATACTTTAATAGGCTTGATTAAAGATTATGTATAACACTAATTTTTAAATTTATCAATAATAGAGTTGTATTCCTTCTCTGATTTTTCAGAAAACTCACTCTTATCATTTATCATAATCATCTCAATAAAATAACGAAAGTCAAGAATTTCATTTTTAATTTGGTCAGCATATTTAATCTTGTTGTCAGTTGAAAGATTTATAAAAACCTCTAATCTTTTTTTGTAAACTTCTAATATTTTTAGTGCTATTTCTTGTGCTTTTTTATCTGCTTTAAGACTATAGTAGGCGTCAACTAGATCATACATGGCAGTATAATAATCATATTCACCATAAAGAAATTTAAATGGTTTCATAGAAGAAATTAAGCTATCTAATTCTTGCTCTAAAATTTCTTTATCTTCATTTGTAATTATTGCCTCAATTAAAGTTCTGTACCTTTCAATTTCAGTTACTATTTCTTCACCCATTCCATATTGAAAATCTGCCTTTAGTGATGAGAAATAGTTTAAACGATCAGAATATTTTTTAGAAATATGAGTAGCTAATCGTTGAGCTGATTTGATCTCTGAAATTTTATAATAATTATCAATAAATGGAATTAAAAGACTATAATAACCAAACTTATCTATTGGCATTTTCTCTATGGCAAGATCAATTATTTCTTTTGCTTTTTTCGGTTTTTCTTCGTTAATCAATTGTTCAGCTAATCGAGCCATGTTACTTCTAAAACTTATACTATTTTTTCTTGTTTCAGGATCATGATAAATTTCAGAATCATCAGAATTACCCCAACTCCATTGTTTTACAATATCATACATTAAATCACTATTAATTCTACCCATTAAATAAGGGTTATTTGGACTTAAAGGAGTTTTAATAGGAACTAATTTATAAACCAATCCGTCCAGTTGAAGATATTCTTTCATCCAGATATATTCAGAAGCTTCATAGCTACCACCAGTAAAATATATAGGTCGTGTCCAATCGTTATTAGCTAATATATCAAGCATTAATAACTGATTTTTAGTTATCCCTGTCTTTGGAAGATCAATGTCAATGTATGAAACAATTTTATCAGAATCTTTTAATGAAACAATACCACTTTTTAAAACATTTTCTTTATTCACCGAAACACGAATCTTGTTTGTAGGATAAAAAACCATTTCTTGAGTATTTTTTGGATAATCTTCTGGGTTTCCACCAGATTGAGTAATTAAACTTTTGAATTTTGTTCTATCATCATCACTGGAAACCCAATTAATAAAATCTTTAATATCCCATCTTAAAGAATCAGTTAGAGATTCATATTTTATATAATCTCTCACACCATAGGCATATAACTTGTGCTTAAGTTGAGATTTTATTGGAGAACTTTTGTAAGTTTTTCTTTTGGTTTGATCTATATACCAGTCTGTGGCTAAAAGACTTGTGTTAATTGTTCGAACATCGGTTCTATAGCCTTCAATTTCTTGAGCATACCAAAGAGCAAAAGTGTCATTATCTCCTATTGTAAATATTATAGCTCCAACGTCTTCTTGAATCGATGATAAATATGATTTTGCTATTGACTGTGCTGTGTACCTATTTGATCTGTCATGATCATCCCAGTTTTGAAATGCCATTAAAAAAGGAACAAAAGTGAAACATAAAACCATGATTAATGGTTTTAAAAATTTTGGCAAATTATATTTTTGAATGGTATTAACTAAGTAGAAAGCTCCAAAACCAATCCAAATTGAAAAAACATAAAATGATCCGACTAAAGCATAGTCTCTTTCTCTTGGTTCAAATGGGCGTTCGTTCAAATAAATTTTTAAGGCCAACCCAGTAAAAAGAAAAAATAATAAGAGAACCCAGAATTTTTTTGGATCTTTTTTATATAAAAAGAGTAAACCAATGAACCCTAGTATAAAGGGTAGAAAATAATATGTATTTCTTGCTTTGTTATTAACAGCATCTTCATTCAAATCGCTTTGATTTCCAAGTCTTACAGAATCAATAAAAGGAATTCCACTAATCCAATTACCATCAAGAGGAGTATATGTTCCAGCAATATCATTTTGTCTTCCGGTAAAATTCCACATAAGGTACCGCCAGTACATGTAGCCTATTTGGTACTCAAAAAGAAATTGTAGATTACTTAGAAAGGTAGGTTTTTCAATTATTAAATATCGACCAAATTTTTTAAAAAAATTATGATAATCCTCTCCAGAAATTTTCCCTTCTTCAGCATCATATTTAAATTCATTTACACTTTTTAAGAGATTTTCATTTGAACTATATTTATTATCAACTTTAAAATTGAGAGGCCTCGTAAAATCCATATAGTTTCCAGCATGTTCTGTGCTCCATAATCTTGGTAATAACCCACTTTGTTTAGAATTTGAATTTATTCTAGCATTTTTCCAATTATTTACAACTATATATTTATTGTTTTTTTCATCACGTTCATATTTTGGTTTATCATCCTTATAGGGGTTATCGTCGTCCTGACCAACGTACATATCAGAAAAAAATGGACCATAAAATAATTTAGTTTCTGGATATTGTTCAAGGTTGTAATAGGCTAAAAGTAATCTTGCATCTGATGGAGAATTTTCATTTATAACCGTATTAGCATTTGCTCGAATTGGAATCATTACCCATGAGGAGAAACCTAATAAAATAAAAAGAATACAAAGTAGGCCCGTATTAACATTAATCCAATTTTTTGTTTTAGAGTATTTTAAAGAGAAATAGAAGAAACTGAAAATAATTAATGCTGCAATTATAGTCCCACTATTAAAAGGAAGGCCTATTTCATTAACTATATAAACTTCAGTATTTCCAAATAAGGACAATGTCAAGGGAAGAAGAAGTTTAAAGATAAAAAGAAGAATTGCAATTGAAATAACATTAGCAGCTATAAAGCTCTTTAATGTTGGTTCTTTGTAATTCTTAAAATAATAAAGCATCCCTATTGCTGGAATAGTTAACAACCCCATAAAATGAACACCAAAAGACAGCCCTATTATGAAAGAAATTAGAAGAAGCCACCTATCTCCTCTTGGAGTATTCATTTCTTTTTCCCACTTCAATGCTAAATAAAATAAAATAGATAAAATTAGTGTAGCCATAGCGTAAACTTCTGCTTCTACAGCGTTAAACCAAAAACTATCAGAAAAACAAAGAGCTAAAGATCCAATAGCAGCGCTACCAAAAAAAGTAAATTTATCTATTAATGTTGTATAGTTTTCATATTTAAAAATCTTGTCAAACAATAAAGTTATTGTTAAAAACAAAAATAAAATTGTAAATGCACTTGAGAATACTGACATCAAGTTCACCATGAGAGCAATTTTTTCAGAATTTGGAGCAAACAAAGCAAAGAAGGCTCCAATCATTTGAAAAAGTGGCGCTCCAGGGGGGTGTCCTATTTGTAATTTTGCAGCAGTTGATATGTATTCTCCAGCATCCCAAAAACTTGCAGTAGGTTCAACAGTTAAAGTATATGTTATAAGTGCAACTGAGAAAACTGCTATTCCAAAAATATTATTCCAAAAAGCAAAAGATTTATTTTTCATTAATTAATTCTTGGTTCACGAAAATACGGATTAATAATAAAATCTATTATTTAAATAGAGATAAGAATTATTAAATAATTAAAATCAAAAAAAAATCATAAATCGGAAGATTTATTTGGAAGATGGAATGTTTCGATTAAATTTGCAATCCAAATGGCCTATGGTGTAACTGGTAACACGTCTGGTTTTGGTCCAGAAGAGTCTAGGTTCGAGCCCTAGTAGGCCAACAAACAAGAATATATTTATAAAATGGGTGTAGGTGGTATTGTAATAGCAACTGTAATTGTCTGTTTACTAATAGGGCTTATAATTGAAATAAAAGAAAGGTTATAATCCGCTTATGTAAGCTCCTAGACTGTCTTTAAACTCAAATCCCTCAAGACTTCTATATTTATTTAATTTTTTGTTTGCTTCTAATCCCCAAAGTAAAAATTCCATTAAAAAATATTTGTCATTTTCATTAACATCAGGTTGAAATTTTTCAACTATTTGATTCAAAGGTTTTATACTATTCAACGTGCTTTTATACTCTTCATCATTAAAACAATCATCAATATAAAGTTGGTTATCATTAAAAAACCATGCTAATAAATCATTGTAAGGGCCCTTTGAATCTGGTTTTTCTAATTTTTCAATTTTAGGAAATAGTTCAGGAAAAATTGTTTTTATTGCCTGAGAAATAAGATAGTAAGAAATTTGTTCTGTACCCTCTTGTTCTCCCTCATATACCAATTCTATTTTTCCATTAATTGAAGAAATAATACTAGAAAAATCAGTTAATCTAATACAAGTTTTTTTATCACTGTTAATTAAAGATCTTCGTTCTGCGCTACTAACCAAATTCTCAAATGAAGTAATACTCATTCTTGCACTTACTCCACTTTTAGAATCTACATAATCACTTTTTCTTGCTTCAAATCCAATTTGTTCAATGATATCAAATGCTAGTTCTGGGATATGAATATGATTAGATTTTGAAATTGCTTTTTTTGATTCTTGTTTAGTAATTTTTTTGGCTATTGAACGATTGTGCGGATAGTGGGTTAAAATTTGTGATCCAATCCTATCTTTAAGAGGAGTTACTATACTACCTCTGTTAGTATAGTCTTCAGGATTAGCAGTAAAAATAAACTGAGTTTCTATCGGAAGTCTTAATTTAAAGCCTCTAATTTGAATTTCCTTTTCTTGGAGAATAGAAAATAAAGCAACTTGTATTCGGGCTTGAAGGTCAGGTAATTCGTTTAAAACAAAAACACATCGATGTGCTCTTGGAATCATTCCAAAATGTATAACCTTTTCATCTGCATATGAGAGCTTTAAAGTTGCAGCTTTAATTGGATCTACATCTCCAATTAAGTCAGCAACTGTTACATCAGGTGTAGCAAGTTTTTCAAAAAAACGTTCACTTCGATGCATCCATTCTATTGGGGTTTTCTCTCCCATTTTTTCAATGATTCCTTTAGCAAAACTTGATATAGGATCTAAAGGATCATCATTTAATTCTGATCCTTTTACAATAGGTATCCATTCATCTAATAAGTCAGTCATTTGTCTAGCTATTCTTGTTTTAGCTTGACCCCTGAGCCCTAGTAAGTTTATATTATGATTTGAAAGTATAGCTCTTTCAATATTTGGAATAACAGTATTATCGTATCCTATAAGCCCATCAAAACTATTTTTATTATTTGCTAAGTTTATTTTTAAGTTTTCAGCTAATTCTTGTCTAATAGTTTTCGACTTGTAGTCTGATTTTTTTAATTCTCCTAAAGTGATAATTTTTTTCATATTATTTTATCCAAACTTTTTTTTTCTGTTTTTCTCATAATCCTCAAATATCATTTCTCCCAAATTATTTAGGCCAGTATAAAATGCTTTACCTAGGTTTATTTTGGTGAATGTTTTAACAAACTGTTGCAAATAGGAATCGCTTGCAATCATAAAAGTTGTTATGGGGATGTGAATTTTTCTGGCGTGTCTAGCCATATTATAGCATAATTCTAATATTCGTTCATCGAGCCCAGCACTATTTTTGTAATAATCACCATTTGATAATTTAATGCAGCTTGGCTTACCATCAGTAATCATAAATATTTGCTTATTTGTATTTTTTTTTCGTCTAAGTATATCCATTGCTAGTTCAAGTCCAGCTACGGTATTAGTGTGATAAGGTCCAACTTTTAGATAAGGCAAATCCTTCAGCTTTATTGACCATGCGTCATTTCCAAAAACAATTATATCTAAAGTATCTTTTGGATATCTGGTTGTAATTAACTCAGACAGGGCCATAGCAACCTTTTTAGCTGGCGTTATCCGGTCTTCTCCATAAAGAATCATACTATGGCTTATATCTATCATTAAGACCGTACTCATCTGAGTCTTATGCTGAGTTTCTTCGACAACCAGATCATTTTGTAACAATTCAATATCTCCAAGCCCTGAATGTAATTGAGCATTTTTTAAGCTTTCGGTAATAGAAATTTTTTCCACTGAGTCTCCAAATTGATAAGCTTTTAACTCTCCGGTATTTTCTTCACCTTGACCACTATTTTTTGACTTATGATTTCCTTGACCAGATTTTTTTAGTTTTCCAAAAATTTGTTTTAAAGCATATTTCCTAAGTAATTTTTCAGTCTTAGATGTTATAATTTTACCTCCACTGCCTTTATTTGTATTAATATCTTCCTTAATAAAACCTTTTTGCAAAAGATCATCAATGAAATCGTCTATTGTATAATTTTCATCTGTCAACTTGTATTCTTTGTCTAGTTCTCTTAACCAATCAATCGCTTCGTCAAAATCTCCAGAGGTATGTGTTATTAATTCTTTAAATATTTCAAAAAGCTTTTCAAATGGAGTCTGCTTATTTGACTTATGTTTAGAGAAAACCAATCCGGAATTAAGCAATTTTGAGCTCATTAAAGTATTTTGTTATAAAAAAAATCAAAGGTAGGAAAAGAATACTATTTCAGTAGATTGTAATTATATTAAAAAATCTTATATTTGTAATGCAAAACGGAATTTTCTGAAAGGCGACCTTAGGGTCCCCTTTTTTTTTAAATGAAATTTAAGGATCAAATTGAAGCTTTATTGAGAAAATATTTGGATGAAAATCCAACTATTTTTTTGATAGACTTAATCTTTAATAATGATAATAAAATTAAAGTTATTTTAGACGGTGACGAATCAGTAACGTTAAAAGATTGCATTAAAGTCAGTAGGGCGATTGAGCATAATTTAGATAGAGATGAAATAGATTTCGGACTCGAAGTGAGCTCAGTAGCTGCTGATAGTCCGCTAGTTAACAAAAGGCAATATTTAAAAAACATTGGAAGAAAGCTATTTGTTGAAGATTTAGAAGGTAAAAAATATGAAGGTACTTTGAAATCCGTAAATGAAAGTGATATTTTGATCGAATGGAAAGAAAGGAAGCCTAAAAAAATTGGAAAAGGAAAAGAAACAGTGACAATAAATAAAAATTTGAGTTTTTTAGAAATAACTCAAACCAAAGTGGTTTTAAAATTTTAAAGTAATAATAAATGGAAAATTTAGCATTAATAGACTCATTTTCAGACTTTAAGGATGAAAAATTAATTGATAGAGTAACTCTAATGGTAATTCTTGAAGAAGTATTTCGAAATACTTTAAAAAGAAAATATGGATCAGATGAAAATTTTGATATAATAATTAATCCTGACAAGGGAGACCTAGAAATTTGGAGAAATAGGGTTGTTGTTAAAAACGGTCAAGTTGAAGACTCCAATCAAGAAATTGAACTTTCTCAGGCTCAAAAAATTGAGGCTGATTTTGAAGTTGGAGAAGATGTTTCGGAAGAAGTTAAACTAATCGATCTGGGTAGAAGAACTATTCAAACTTTACGTCAAAATTTAATTTCTAAAATATTTGAACATGATAGCACAAATGTTTTTAATCAATTTAAGGATAGAGTAGGAGATCTTTATACAGCTGAAGTTCATCATGTCAGAAGCCGAGAGGTTATTCTTTTGGATGATGATGGAAATGAAATTATTCTTCCTAAAGACAGACAAATTCCAAGTGACTTTTTTAGAAAAGGAGACAATATAAGAGGGATAATA
>MDSY01032628.1_pt1 | contig 10969 bp, 10 predicted proteins | sample 811131 | NCBI WGS metagenome assembly MDSY01 (sample SAMN05326643, study PRJNA326480) | marine metagenome | isolation source: seawater | place: Atlantic Ocean: South West | collected 2010
ACTAATAAATAAAAATATCTTTCTTTTTGATAGGGTTTCGGCTTTAGACATCTTAATTCCACAGAAAAAGTCCACTAGAGTTGAAAATATAATTAAAAAAATAAACTCCCATTTCCAGCACATATAGAAAAAATAGCTGGCGGCAAGAAGTAAAATCCATCTGTATTTAGCTTTTACTAAAAAGAAAGTAATTGTAAAAACGATAAGGAATAATATATAATCTAATGAGTTAAATAACATTGATTTTTTTCAAAAAGCATTTAATTACTTGAAATTAAACTTAATTTTTAAATAGTTGATTCAATGGTATATATATGTTATTTTCCTTATTAAGCTTTTAAACTATTTCAAGAAAATATTTTTCTGTAAACACTATATATAAATTTTAACTTATTCTCATCATTTGGATAGTTTTTATAAGATTTTGCAGGAGAGTTAAAAATGTCCAAAAATTCATTTTTCTCTATCCCTAATTTTTTACTTATATAATCAATTTCAATATTAATTTTTTCTTGGGTGTAAGGCTTTTCATTTAGCTCCTTTAAAGCATCTTCTCTTTTCATTGCGCCAGTACAAATTTGTGTAGAGAACGTAGCTCTACGATAGTCTAAATTAAATTTTTCATACTGGTAATAAGATTGTACAAACCCAGTGAATTTTGATTCATAATGTTTTCCTCCGTAATATTTCCAATCTAATTCCTCTTTCAAAATATCCATTACTTTGTCTTTTTCATAGGGTATATAATTAAGTAAATAAAACATTTTTATCCCTTTAAAAAACTTGTAATAAATTTCTTTTTTGAAATCAAAATATGGAAAATTTTTAATTCTCTTTTTTCCAAACTTTTTATGAATAGCTTTTAATAATGTTAAATCTTTTGGATTGTAAAACCATTTTTCTGGCAAAATTCCTTCTGTAGCAAAATTCCCACCACTAATTATATATTTTATATTATGTTTGGAAGCTGTCTTGTGAAGTGCTCCTAGAATTGCTATGTCTGTTGGTATTTCAACTTCAACTATAGAAGATCTTAAAACAGAAAGTTGTAAATCTCTAAACTCTTCCCAGTCTAAAACAAAACTGCTGTAGTCAATCTTTAATTTGTTACATAAGTTTTTAATATTAAGAACGGCTTCTTCCGAGTTCCACCCATTATCTAAGTGTACGGCTAAGGTCCTTAATCCTAATTTATGGGTTAAGTAAGCGACATAACTACTGTCAACACCTCCACTAACCCCAATAAGACAATCATATTTGCTATTTTTGCCTTTTCTTTTAATCTCTCTAACAATTTTTTCAAGTTGTAGTTTAGTTTCTTCACCTTGGTAAATGTTTTTTGAGGTTTCATTAATAAACTCAGTACAATGATTGCAAAACCCATTATTATCAAATATAATTTCAGAATCTGATGTGTCCATTACACATCTATTACATATTTGATAATTATTATCCACTATTTAATCCTGTTTAAAAAAGTAAATATAATTTTTATATCTGTTTAAGTTCAGATTTTTCAGGGTAGTTAATCAACACGCCTCTTAGTTTGCTTTGGTAGACAAATAAGCTACCCGCTGCAAGAGCACTTGCTTTGGATTCCCTAAAAGCAAGTTGTAAATCATTTAATTTACCAGCACCTCCAAGAGCTACGACAGGTATTTCCAAATTAATAGATATCTCTTTTATTAGATCTAAATCATATCCCTCCATTGTTCCGTCTCTTGAAATAGATTGTAAAATAATTTCTCCAGCACCTTTTTCTTGCATTAATTGTGCAAATTCTATTACATTATATCGAGATTTTTTTCTTCCTGAGTATGTGAAAACTAAATTATTTTTTAAAAATGTTTTTTTATAATCTATACAAACAGCTACAGTAGATGTTCCAAAACTACCAGATGCTTCTTTGATGAAATCAGGGTTTCTAACAGCTTCCGAACAAATAATTACTTTTTCGGCTCCTGAACTTATTACTTTATGAATATGATTTAAAGATTTTATTCCTCCTCCGACAGCAAACGGCATATTGGCTTCTTCACTTACGTTTTTAACAAAGTCTAATGAAATCAATCTATTTTCTTTAGTTGCATCTATATCAAGAAATACTAATTCATTAGATTTTAAGTCATTGAAAATTTTTACTGCATTAATTGGGTCACCTATATAATTATGATTCTTAAATTTTATGGACTTTACTAATCCGTTATCTTTCAAAAGTAAAACGGGAATTATTCTAGGCCTAAACATTAAATTTGAATAAAGTTTTTAAACATTTTTTCTCCTATTTCATGACTTTTTTCTGGGTGGTATTGAACACCAAAAATGTTACCTTTTTGAATTCCGGATACAAATTCTGACTCATAAACAGTTGTATTTAATATGTCTTCCTCCTTATTACATTTTATATAGAATGAGTGGATAAAGTAAAATTCTGATTGATTAGAAATATTTTTCATTAAATCACTTTTTTTATTTATTGAAATTGTATTCCAGCCCATTTGTGGAACTTTAAAATTTAATTTATCTTGGATATTAAACTTTCTTACTTTTGCATCAAACCATCCTAGGCCATTTGATTTGCCTTCTTCGCTACTAAGAGCCATTAGTTGCATTCCTAAGCAAATGCCTAATACTGGTATTTTCTTTTCTAAAACAGAGTTGTTCAATGGGCCTACGAGGTTTCTTTTTTTTAAGTTTTGCATAGCCTTTTCAAAATGGCCTACACCTGGTAAAATAAGTTTATCTACATCTTCAAAACAATTTGATGAATTTATTATTTTATAATTTGCTCCAACAATTTTCAATTTTTTAACTACTGAACTAATATTTCCCATGCCATAATTAACTACACCAACATTCATTTCTATTAATTTAAGAGTTAATTTCTTTTATGACTTTAGAAAACTTTGCTAATTGTTTTTCAGCTGAAAATTGAAGTATATTCTTTGAATAATTAATATGATTCAAAAGACCACTATTTTTATTTGAAATTTCATCTTCTAGGGTTTTATAGAGTTGATTTTTGTGATTTAACGCGTAACCAAATTCTACATTATTAATTAAATTATCTATAGCACCATGGTCTGTTGGATAAAATAAAATAGGAGTTTCTAATGGAAGATAATTTAGGACTTTAGTTGGTACTATCCCTTTTTTACGTTTGAATGGAAACATTAGTAAAAAGTTTGATTTTTCATAATATTTAAATAGCTCTTCTTTTGAAAGTCTTTCTGTTATATTTAATTTGATATTGCTTTTTTCAAAAGCTTTGAAAATTTTTTTTGAGATTTTTTCTTTATGATTAATTACTGAACCTAAAAAATTAATTTCAAAAAAAATACTAGAATTCTTGTTTGAAAACTCTTCTAGAGCGCTTGCAAAATCTTCTATATTCTGGTTTTCATATAATGTTCCAGAAAAAGTGAAAATTAGAGCCTTTTTTTTAAGCTTTTTTGTTACTTTTCCATTATTTAAAAATCCATTTCTAATTACAATACCATTGGAATTATTAGAGGACTTTTTTATTTTCTCAATGTAAGTTGTATCTACATATGAAAAATATCGTGCTGTGCTTACCCATTTTTTCTCAAAAAACTTATCATATTTATTTAATAGTTTTTCTTTAAAAGTTATATTACTGTTTAAAGAGGTCCACTCGTCTCTGTAATCTGCTATCCAGTTAATTTCAGGAAAAAATTTTTTTAACTTGTATCCAATATAAAAATCATTGAAGGGCATGGCGCTAATAATTACAGTATTTATAGATTTATCTAATTGTAAAATAGAGGTAGCTTTTTTATAAAACTCGTAATTTAATGATAATTTTATATGTAGATTATTTGCTATAATCTCAATAAAGGTTAAGGCTTTTCGAAATAATGGATACTTACTTTTATTAGAATTTAATAATTTGTCTCTTAGAGTTAGCTTATTAGGAATGTAATAAATAGTTTTATCTGAATCTTTAACTATAACCTCTTGGTTAATTGTAGGTTTAGAAATATCATCAAAAGAGCTTATGTGACTATCCCAACGCCTAGAAATAATTATTGGATATATACCATGCTTTTTAAAGTTTTCAGACCAATATCCCACTCTGTTTGCAGCTGTTAAATTACATGGAGGATAGAAATAAGAAATAATAAGGACTTTTTTCATGAAATCTAGAAAAGTTAATTTTCTTTTTGAAAGGTATAAATTAAAATAACCAGTAAAAATAAATTTCTCCCCAATATTTTTTTGCCGATCTCAAAAAAAGAACATAACTAATTATTTTAAGTTTTTTTACTTAATATGACACAAGTAACTGAAAACCTACTAAACATTATTATAAAACTTTTAAATGTATATTTCCAAACTTTAAACTTGTAAAAGGGGAAAAATAATCTTATAAATAATCTTATAAATAATTTTGGTTGGGGTGTTAACTGCTGAAAATAATTTTTTTGGAATGTGTCTCCTCTACAAGATCTTCCTTGAACTATGTTTCCGGAGTCAAAACTAAGGTTTTTAAATAAAATTCTAAGTTCTGAGATATTTGGCCTATACATAGTGTCTATAGGGTCAAGATGATATGGATAATTATATGGTACTGTTATTATTGCTTTTCCTCCAGGCGGTAAAATTTCTTCTATTGCGCTCACAATTAATTCTTTTTTTTCAAGGTGCTCTAATAAGTTAGAACATAAAATAAAGTTATACTTTTGATTTTTTAACTCCTCTACAAATACTTTATTGGTTAAATCACCTACAATGTCAACCCCATCATCTTGTATTATATCAGTATGTATTATTTTTGAATTATTTTTTCTTAGCGGAGCAAATATATACTTATCCATATGAGGCTGAGAAATTGTTCTTGAGTGAGCTGTTGAACTTCCTATATTTAAAATTTTATCCTCTTGTTTAGTAAGGTTTAATAATTTCTCTCCAATCCATTTAGCTTCTTCGTATAGCATTAATTCAAATATATATTTATATGGGCAAAATAAAGATTTAATAATACTTATTATAAACTTAACTAAAAATAATTATCTAATATTACAAATATGTCTAAAACAGAAAATAATGATAAAATATTATACTTATTAACCTCCGAATTCCCATTCGGGAACGGAGAAGCTTTTATTGGAAATGAAATTCATTTCCTTTCAAAAGAATTTAATAAGGTTGTAATTATTTGTGGGGTTAGAGATACCTCATCACATAGATTTATTCCAGAAAATGTAGAGATTAAAGCTATTAATTATGACTATACTTTTTCTTTACAAGAAATAATAGTCAGTATTTTTTCTTTAAGATTAATTATAGAATTTATTTTAATGCTTTTTTTTTATAAAAAATTGCCAAAATTTGGAAGGTTAAAAACAGCTGTTACATCAAACGCAAACACCATGCGTTTAAAGAAATTATACTCAAATGAAATTTTTAATTCTAATTTAAATACAAAAAAATATTTCTATAGTTTTTGGTTTAATGACTCTACTCATGCTATAGGCCTCATGAAAAAAGAAAACCCTGATTTGAAAGTTTTTTCAAGGGCTCATCGCTGGGATTTGTACTTTGATCAGAACAAATATAATTATTTGCCATTTAGACTTCAAACCTCAAAATATTTAGACACAATATATTCTGCATCAATTGAAGGAATTCAATATTGTAAAGACACATGGAAAATTTCTAAATATAATAATTTACAACTCTCGAGGCTAGGGGTTGCCCCTCAAAAATTATTGCTATTAAATATTTCTGATAAAATCATTGTTAGTTGTTCAAATATTATTTCTGTAAAAAGAGTGGACAAGATAATAGAAAGCCTTTCTTTTGTTAATACCAAAAAACTAAAATGGATTCATTTCGGTACTGGGCCAAATGATGATGAAATTAAAGCGTTAGCATTAAAATTACTCAATAAAAAAATGGACTTTGAATTTATGGGCCGTCTTGAAAATAATTTACTTTTAGATTGGTATAAAAAAAACAAACCTGACCTATTTATTAATCTTAGTTATTCTGAAGGAATCCCGGTTTCTATTATGGAGGCTATGAGTTTTGGAATTCCATGCATTGTTAGTCGAGTTGGGGGTTGTATTGAGCTTGTAACAAATACTGTTGGTTTCCCTGTACATGTTGATGAGTCGGCAAAAACAATAGGAGAAATTATAGATGATTTTTTTAACCTTTCTAATGCAGAAAAAGAAATTATAAGAAGAAATTCACAGGCGCACATATTAGAAAACTTTAACTCTACTAAGAACTACACCGAGTTTTGTAAAAGTCTTACTACTTGATAAATTAAATATTTTTTTTTATGTGATTGTAAGTGTTTTTAATGCCGATTAATATTTCGGTGAATCTAAATTTTGGTTGTGCTTCAGTGAACTTACTATTGTCAATCAATATACTTCTTAAATCACTTTTTCTTGAATTTACATACTTAACATCTAGTGGCTCTTTGATTATTTCTTGTATTAGTTCTAAAACTTCGTTTACACTATAGGATTGGGAAGATGCCAAATTATATATCTCCGATGTTTCCAAGTCTTGGTCTGCAACAATAGACAATGCCTTAGCAACGTCCTTATTATAAATATAATTTCTTTTGAAAGAACCATCTCCAAATATCTCTATCTGTTTTTTTAAAATCGCTTTTTCTAAAATAGTATTAATCAATCCTAGGCCCTTACTAATGTTTTGATTTTCTCCATATGTATTTGAAATTCTAAATATGTTGTAATTGATCCCTATTTTTTTAAGATTATATTCCAGGAAATGCTCCATTGTAAGTTTAACTATTCCATGGGGTGATTCTGGATTTTTTGTTGAATTTTCTTTTATTAATTTATTGCTAGCTCCATAGATTGTTCCACCGCTAGAAGTGAAAACAATTTTTTTAACATTAGATGATTTTAGTGCTTCTAAAAAATTTAAAAATGGAATTAAATTTAAATTAACATCTATTAAAGGGTCATGAAAAGAGGATGCTGGAATACTTGCTGTCGCTAGGTAATATATCAAGTCAAATGATTCAAAAATTGAATTGTTTTTTTTAATGTCATTTAGATTTATTTTCTCATAATTTAAATGCTTAAATTTTGAATTTGATTCTTCTCCAAAATTAAAAATCTTATGCTCCTTAAAACTACTAAGCTTATTGTTAAGCTCCCTTCCTATAAAACCCTCTGAACCAATTATACCTATTTTAATCCCCACTTATTGCAATTCTAATAAATATTTCTTTATTATTTTTAATTTTTATAAAAAAGATTTGCCTTGGTTACCTTTCTGTATTTGATGTTGCTAAATTTAGACCGTTTTGAAGCTAGTAATAAAGGCTAACTTTTGTCTACAATATTATTTTCTATATATTTTAATCAGTTTAGAAACATAATTTTTGATATCATAATCTTTAGAAAAGTTAAATGCTTTTTCTACAATTTCATCATATAGCTTTTTATCCTCGAATAATTTTATGATTACATCAGCGAATGTTTTTGGGTCAAGTTCGTTTATAAGAAACCCTGTTTTTTTATTTTGTATTATATCTTTATTTCCACCTCCATTAAAACTTATTACTGGCGTTCTAGCGGCCATTGACTCAATAAGAACTAAACCAAATGCCTCTGAAAAAGCTGAATGAATGTAAAAATTACTTTCCCATAAATATTTTTGAACATGGTCAACAGCTCCAACCATATTAAGATTTTTTTCAACTGATAATGACTTGGCTTTATTAACTATTTCATTTCTTATGACCCCGTCTCCAACTAAAGTTAAATTTGTGTTGTAGCCTTTAGAAATAAGCTGTTTTACTATGCTTAGTAAAAAAATTTGATTTTTATTTTTTAATAAATTTCCAATATTAACTAATGAAATTATATTGCTCCTTTTTTTTTTCTTGACAGTGCTAAAAGAAGAATGTACTATAGCATTTTCTAATTTTATTATTTTTTCTGACCACTTTTTATTTAAAACCTGTTTAGCATATTGGTTAGAATTCTCAGAAATTGTAATAAAAAGTTTTTTTGCTTTATTGTATTTTAAAAATAATCTTTTTTTTTCATAAAAATTGGTGATTTTTTCTTTAAAAAAAACACTATTTAATTTGATTCTAGAAAATTGAGGAATATTGTCATGAAAGTGCGTTATATATTTTATTTTTTTTCTTGGGAATTGATGAGTTACAAGCTCTGAAAAGTATAAGTGAGAATGTACCACATTTGGTTTAAATTCATCTAAAATACTTTCGTAAGGTTGTATTTTTATGATGTTTTTTTTAAAAATTGAAAACTCTAATTTAACATTACAGTATTCTATATCTAGACCTTGAGAGTTAAATGAAAAAGCATTTTTAGAATTGGAGAGTACAATAATTTTAACTTCAAAATCATTGTGATTTTTAAGTTCGTTGCAAATATCTATTAAAAGTCTTTGGGCCCCCCCTTTAATTAAGTTTGGAATAACATGTAAAATTTTCATCTAAGAGTCTTTATACTCATTTTTAATTTTAATGCTGTAAAGATTAAGCATTGAAAGTAATAACAATAACTTATGACGAGTTTGATTATTCCTCAAGTTAATTAATAAAGATAATATAGTGTAATAAATAGCTATTAATGGGGATTTATTTTTGATATGACTTTTTGAAATATTAAAATAGGCATTTGACAAGGAGCTAAACCTGTGTCTGCTCTTTATATCATTCTTATGGTCTTTTAAAATGCCTTTTAAGGTGGTTAAATGTTCTTTCTCGCTGCCTAAGTTTACAGATCTTTGTGGGTGCTCTATTTGAACTACAGTCTTATTTCGATGATAAAAAAGAGGATGATTGTTTAAAATTCTCATCCATAATTCCATGTCTTCTCCAATTCTTATATTTTCATTGAATAAATTTTTCTTCAAAATACTATTATGAACGCAGCCTCTTGGTGTACTTATTGTGTTTAACAATACAAATTCAAAATTATTAGAATGTGATAAATCGTAATCTTCTTTTTGGGTACTGTCCTTGATATAGCTAACCCCGGAAATATATAAGCCTTTTATAAAACTATTTTTTACTATTAATTTATAAAATTCTTCTAAATGAGTTTTATGAAATATATCATCGCTATCTAAAAAACATATAAAATCTCCAATGGAATTTTGAATCCCATTATTTCTAGCCGCGCTTCTTTCCTTGTTATTTTGGTACAAATAAATAATACTGTTATTGGCTTTCACAAATGTTTCTACTACTTCTTTTGTGTTGTCAGTTGATCCGTCATCAACAATAATTAGTTCCCAATTTTGAAAAGTTTGGTTTATAACGCTTTCAATTGCTTTAGAAATTAAATTAGCTCTATTATATGTTGGGAGTATTATTGAAAATTTAATTACTTTTTCCTTGCTGTTATACATAAGTCTTCTTCCGGTCTATTGTGAGTGAAAGGTATACTACAAAATCTATTAAACAAACTAATTCGTTTAGTAGATTCGAACTGTCCTGAGGATTCTACTTTTTTAATAATTCCTTTTTTATTATAGCACCATTTGTGTTCTTGATGAAGGTGGGAGTGAGTAAAAATAGAGAAGAAATCAGATGATGAGGCAGCATTATCTATTCTTTTAGTTGCCCAGTTATAAAACTTTATATTTTCTTTAAAAAGGTTTTTCTTATAAAGATTTATCATAATATCTAAGTCAGGTACTGTTATTAGTAGAATCCCTCCTTTTTTAAGCATTTTTGAACAGTTTTTTAAAACTGTGTCTGCTTGTTCAAAGGTAAAATGCTCAAAGACATGTTGCATTCTAATAAAGTCATACTGCTTATAAGACTGTGTATGAATCAAATCTTTTGTAATATCTATTTGAAAATATTTTTCTCTGAATTCTGGTATACACTCTTCTACAGGGTATAAGTCACAAAATTCAAAATTTAAATTTGATTTATTAGAAGATGATCCAATATCTAACCAATCTACTTTTTTTGATTCCAATAAGTGTTTTTCAAGATTATACGTTTTGAATCTGTTGTGATATATATACACAATTCTAAATCTTATGCGATACCAAAGCTTAAATAAATAATTAATCATCTAACTTACCTTTCTTATTTAGAAGTGCGTGCAAAACTCCTAGATTAAAATAATAAGTTGGCTTTTTAACACCAACAATATGTAAAATTAAAAACTTTAAAAATGAAAGAATACCTATTTTATTTATTATGTATTTGCTTATCGATTGGTTATAATACCTTTTCATTAGTAGTAGCACATTTCGTCTTCTGTAGTATTCCTCTAAATATTTAATTTTCTTAAGAGACTCTCCACCTCTATGAACAACTATCGATTTTGGTACAATATATGATTTTGTTCTGTTTTTATTAAGAAAATAGCAATAATCTACTTCTTCTCCATACATAAAAAAGTCTTCTCTCATAAACCCATATTTTTTTATGATTTTTATTGGGAGAAGAAAAGAACTTCCTTCAATGGATTGTACAGCTCTAAACTCTGTTTTTTTGTTGTAGTCTTCTATCGAAATATTTTCGTAGGAATTGTAATTAAAAGGTTTAGAAATATCATCTGTTTTGCCACCTCCAAAATTAATAATATCTGGCTTTTCAGATTTTAATGTAATACTTCCGTATAATGCTAAACCATTTTTAAGATATGCTTTAGACAGCTCAATTAAGGTTTTTTCCCTAACTGTTAAGTCGTTGTTAAGTATCCATATTAATTCGAAATTATTATTTATAGCATAATCAACTGCGATTTTATGACCAGCAGCATATCCGCCATTAACCTTGGATTTAACAACTTTAATAGTCTTGAAAGTGTCTTTAAGTTTTATGAAAGAATTGTCAGGAGAGTTGTTGTCAATGATAAAAATTTCTTCTCCTTCTTTAATATATTGTAATAAGCTATCCACACATTTTTTTGTAGAATTAAAGTTATTGTAGTTTAAAACAGAAATCAAAACGCTTGGA
>MDSY01039108.1_pt1 | contig 10969 bp, 13 predicted proteins | sample 811131 | NCBI WGS metagenome assembly MDSY01 (sample SAMN05326643, study PRJNA326480) | marine metagenome | isolation source: seawater | place: Atlantic Ocean: South West | collected 2010
GATCAAGAACATCCGGTCTATTAGTTGCTGCAACAACAATAACGCCATCGTTACCATCAAACCCATCCATTTCAACTAACAATTGGTTAAGCGTTTGTTCTCTTTCATCGTTTCCACCGCCTAAACCAGCACCTCTACTTCTACCGACTGCATCTATCTCATCTATAAAAATAATGCATGGCGAATGTTTTTTACCTTGTTCAAACATATCTCTTACTCTTGAAGCACCAACGCCTACAAACATTTCGACAAAGTCAGATCCTGAAATTGAAAAAAATGGAACATTAGCTTCTCCAGCTATAGCTTTAGCTAATAAAGTTTTTCCAGTTCCTGGTGGTCCTATTAAAAGAGCTCCTTTAGGAATCTTTCCACCCAGGCGACTAAATTTTTTCGGATCTTTTAAAAATTCTACTATCTCTTCTACTTCTTCTTTTGCTTCTTCAACTCCGGCTACATCATTAAAAGTTACTTTACCTTGGGCTTCATTCAGCAATTTTGCTTTAGATTTTCCAAAACCCATGGCTCCACCTTTGCCTCCTTGCATTTGACGCATAAAAAATATCCATACACCTATAAGTAATAACATTGGAAACCATGAAAGTAGTATACCTAAAAGTGATGGCATCTTATCTTCTTTTGGTGTTGCTATAATGCTAACGCCATTTGTTGAAAGTTTGTCGACTAATTCTGGATAATTTGGTGTGTAAGTTGTAAATGCTTTTCCATCAGATAAAACTCCTGAAATATTATTTCCTTGAATTTGAACCTCAACAACTCGTCCAGCATCGACTTCATCTAAAAAATTTGAGAATGGAAGTGAATTTTTTTCTGAATTTATTTTTGTCGGCTCTTGAAACATGTTGAATAGACCTACTGAAAGCAAGACTATTATGGCCCACATTATTAAGTTTTTAATATTCATAATATTTAGATAATCATTAAAATTAATTAAACAAGTATATTTTAATTTCTAATGAGTTGTAAATAAGACAAATTATAACTAAATTCAAAAAATATTAGGTTTTTTCAATTTTTAAGCATAATTGATCTTCTTTTTTAACAAATATACATCCTCCAAGCGTAGATTTTTTAAATTTTCTACTCTCCATGCTCTTAATTAAATTTTCAACTTTTTTAGACCTTGGGTTGTAATAGTTTTTTTTTTAACTTTTTTATAGACTCATTTAACACACTAATTTTAACTTCTTTGTTTAATTTGTTAAATTTCTTTAAATCTATTAAAATTTCTTTTTTGTCTTTTTTAATTACCTCTTGAAAAACTTGATTGAAATATTCATCCAATGTAGCTTTGCTTGAAGCTAAATTATTGATAGATTTGATAATTTGTTCGTATTCAATACCACTTGTTTCAAGTGGCTTTTTTAAATTTCTTATTTTTGTTCTTAAATATTTCTTATTTATATTTGATGGATCTTTAAAATATTTTCCAAATGTTTTTTTAGAAATTTTTATTAAAAATTTTTTCTTAATATCTAATAATGGTCTATAAAGCTTAACATTATTATTTAATTTGCTAAGGGATTTCATGGCTGATAGTCCAGTCAATCCGCTACCTCTCGAAAGTCTAATAAAAAATGTTTCAACCTGATCTTCTAAATTGTGGGCAGTAAGTATTGTTTTGGATTTCCTTATTTTACAATATTTTAAAAGCATTTCATATCTTACATTTCTGGCTTGACCTTGGATATTTCTTGTAATTTTTTTTTATTTGAAATGATATTCAAGGTCACTTGATGTTTTTTTAGTAGATTTCTTACTTGCTTAGCTTCTTTTGAGGAGTTCTTTCTAATATTATGATCAACTAAGACATAATGAAATTTAGATTTTCTTTCATAGTTATAAGCTTTTGTTAAGGAAACTAAAGCCAAACTATCTGGTCCACCTGACACTGCAACAACGTAAGACTTTTTATTTAATTTGTTTAATTTTTTTTTAAAATTTAAAAAAATATTTGATAAATCTTTAAAATTTTTAAAACCATTTTTAAGATTTACATTTGAATTTTTTTTGCTCATACTGTGCTTTTTGTAACACAGACTTGCTCGCTTTAGGATACTCTTTTTTCAGTCCTGAAATCATTTTACAACCTTGATCTTTTTCACCAAGTTGAACCATTGTCATACCTAACTTTAAAAGATTATCCGGTGCTTTTTTACTTTTTGGATAATTTTGATAACCATCAAGATAAGCTGTTGCTGCATCAGAATATAATTGTCTTATTCTAAATGTTTCACCGTACCAATATTGTGCATTTCCAGCCAAGTCGTGAGTTTTATTTTTATTAATAAATTCCTTTAAAGCAAATTCAGCTGTTTCATAGTCTCCAATTTTCATAAAACCAACTGCAAACTCATATTGTTCTTCAGCAGGCTTATCTGGTAATAGAGATTCTTTTTCTTCTGGATCTTCTGTGATAACTGTTTGAGCGCTTTCAATTGAGGTAATTGATTGCTCTTTAGGTAAGTTAGATGTTTGATAGCCGGGTGTGGCTCCAAAATCTTGTGGCTTACTTGAGCCAGGTAAAGCAACTTGTTTTTTTTTTGTTGTTGTACTTGATCCATTTTCAAGATCTGAAAATCTTAGTTGTGCATCTGATTGAATTTTAGTTACGCGAGTGGATAATTTATCTAATTTAAAATTTACTTCTTCAAACTTATTCGTAAGCTCTCTAAATTGGTCTTCAATTCCATTTAATTTTAAAAGATGTTTCGTTAGTATATCTTCATTTAGACCATCTGACTTAATTGAGTCTAAAGTAGTGGATGTCGCAATATCTGATTTTTGATAAACGGCTTTTTCTAGTGTCTTGAGGTCTTTTGTTATAACTTGAATTTGATCTGAAATTGCTTGTAAATAAACTTCGTCTTGCTCAGCATTTAAAGATGTAAAAAAGAATACAGGTATTAAAAAATATATTTTAAAAATTTTCATACTATTGAACATGATTTATTATTATTGGGACAAAATGGCAAAAAAAAGACCTCTTAATATTATCTATTAAGAGGTCTTTAAAATTAAATAAAACTAATTAATTTACTTTAACTGTTACAGATCTTCTGTTTTGAGACCAAGCTAAAGCAGATGACGCTGGATTAACTGGTTTTTCTTTTCCATAACTTATTACAGAAATTCTTTTACCTGAAATTCCGTAAGTCATTAAATAATCTTTGGCTGCATTAGCTCTTCTTTCGCCCAATGCTAAGTTATACTCTCTTGTACCTCTTTCATCGGCGTGCCCTTCAATAGTAACATTAAGTTTTTTATTCTTTCTTAAGAATGTTGCTTGTTTTCTTAAAGTAGCTCTTGAAGCTGTAGTTAGAGACGACTTGTTAGTTGCGAAAAATACTCTATCCGGAACTCCTGAAGCTAAAAACTTAACTGTTTCTGTTCCAGTGTAAGCATCGTCACTTGCTGTTCCAGATTTTTTAGCTGTAGAACAAGCGCTAAGCAATAAAGTAGTAAAGACTATTAGTAATGCGTTTTTTAAATTCTTATTAAATATCATTTTTTTTCCCCTGTGTTTATTATGGTGGTTTATTTCAAATTATTCATAATGTTTCAAGTATATTTTACATAAAATACAACCTTACTTAGACAACAAAGAGGACCAAGATGGGTCTGAAGCATCTGTTTTTGTTAAAACCTGTCTCTCATTGTAACCTGTGATATCAATTGACCATAGTTTTGCTGAAAACCCTTCTCCTTTAGGTCCAGCTTTAGTTTCTCTATAAAAAACTAATACTCTTCCATTTGGTGACCATGATGGAGCTTCTTGATAAAAATTTTCGGTCAATAATCGCTCGCCAGTTCCATCTGTTCTCATTACTCCTATATAAAATTTTCCTTTACGCATTTTTGTAAAAGCAATTAGGTCACCTCTAGGTGACCATACTGGTGTTCCGTAAATTCCATTTCCAAATGTTATTCTTTTCACACCACTTCCGTCACTTCTCATAACATAAATTTGTTGTAAACCGCTTCTATCAGAATTAAATGCTATAAATTTTCCATCTGGAGAGAATGAAGGAGATGTATCGATTGAAGAATGTTCGCTAATTCTTTCAACTACTCTAGTTTCGAGATTCATTGTATAAATGTCGGAGTTACCATCTTGTGCAAAACTCATTACAATTTTTTTTCCATCAGGTGAAAATCTTGGCGCAAAAGTCATTCCTGGAAAATTTCCAACAACTTCCTGTGTTCCAGTTTCTATATCTAATAAGTAAACTCTAGGCATATTTCTAAAGTAGGACATGTAAGTAACCATTTGATTTGTCGGGTTAAATCTTGGAGTTAAAACTAATTCATTTCCTAGCGTAAGATATTTAGTATTAAACCCGTCTTGATCCATTATAGCTAATTTTTTTACTCTTTGATTTTTTGGTCCATTTTCAGCAACATAAATAATTCTTGTATCGAAGTACCCCTCTTCACCAGTTAATCTTTCATAAATTTTATCTGAAATAATATGAGCTACTCTTCTCCAATTTGAAGGTGTTGTGGTAAAAGCTAAAGCTGTCATTTCTTGTTCTGCAGCCAAATCCCAAAGTCTAAATTCAATTTTAAGCTTCTCATCTTTAATTAAAAGTTTTCCAGTTATTAATGCTTGCGCTTTGATTAATCGCCAATCTTCAAATCTTGGTTTTAAATGCGCAATGTCAGGTTTTTGAACAAATGCTTCTTTTTTCAAGGGATTAAATAATCCTGTTCCTCTAAAATTATTTTCAATTATAGCTGATATATTTTCACCCAACTCTTTGATCTTTATATCTTTATAATTCTGAGATTTTATATTTACGTGCAAAGGAGAAACAGCAATTGGCAAAGGATCAAGATTTCCTCGTGTAATATCAACTTCTATTAACGCGTAAGAGCTATTGATTAAGAAAAAATGAAATATAAAAATTAAAAATAGTTTTTTCATATTAACCTTTTAACATTTCTGTTGGATCAAAATTTAATTGTATATCTTTCCATTTATCATATCCAGTAGGCGGTACTTTCAATGGTTGGCATAATCTAACGGCTCTTAAAGCGCTTTCAGCTAGAACTTTATAAAATCTTTGACCCGGTCTGTTCATGCGTTCATGATCTAAAATTTCGGACTTCATTATTGTTCCATCTTTTTTTAATTGAAGCTTAATTCTAACTAGCAAATTTTCATCATAAGGTAGCCCTAATGGCACACTCCAGCAACCAAATATTTGAGCTCTTAATGCATCCTCTTCTGACAACGTAAGCGCAGTAGCAAAGGAGTTTTTTTGACTACTTTGAGTAATTTTTTCTGTTTTTTTTTGTTTAACAGCTTCTTCTTCTTTAGCTTTATCTATCAAGGCTGCTATTTGATTTGTATCAACGATTTCCTTTTTTTCAAACTCTGACGATTGCCTTATTTCAGGTTTTATTTCCTCTGGATTTTGTTTTTTCTTAACAATTTTTTTTTCTTCTTTTTTTTCATTTGGTAAAGGAATTCTATCAGGTTTTTCTTTGGCTTTCGCAGCTGGTGGTGCTTGTTCTGATACTAGCCTTTCTTTTTCTTCTTTCTTTTTTTCCTCAATTATTTTTCTTGCTTTTGGAGCGTATGGAATACTAGTTTTGTCTGATATCTGTATTAGTTCTACTGAAACAATTGGAGGTAAGTCTATGGGTTCTCTAAGCATAAATGGTAAGCTTACAATTGTTAACACAATCATTATTGAATGAAATGTTAAGGAATAAATTAAACTTCGTGTCATATTTCATCCTAATTTTTATAAGGCTCTGATATTAGAGCAACTTTTGAAAAACCTGAACCTGATAATGTTCCCATCACCTCAAGAACTCTACCGTAATTAATATTTTTATCTCCTCTTACATAAATTCTGGTGTCGGTCCTATTTTTTGCAATAGCTAATAATTTTGGAATCATTTTTTGGTAGGTAACTTGATGCTCTTGTATATAAATTTCTCCTTTAGAGTTAATACTTATTGTCAGTGGCTCTTGATCATCTGGTAAAGAATCTGCTGCTGACTCGGGTAAATCTACTTGAACTCCTACTGTTAATAGTGGAGCAGTTACCATAAAAATAATCAGAAGAACGAGCATGACATCTACAAAGGGTGTTACGTTAATTTCGCTTATAGGTTGGTTTTTTGAACGATTAAATTTGAAAGCCATTACTAAATTATAGAAAGAAATCTCTTTGAAAAATTTTCTATTTTGGAAAAATATTTTTGCAAATCACTATTAAATTTATTATAGGCTACTACTGCTGGTATTGCGGCCAGCAAACCCAAAGCGGTTGCAAATAAAGCTTCAGCTATTCCTGGAGCGACTATCGCTAGACTTGTATTTCTTGAGATGGCTATTGATTGAAATGAATTCATTATTCCCCATACCGTTCCAAACAAACCGATAAATGGAGCCGTAGAACCAACGGTAGCAAGAAAAGTAAAATTTTTCTCAATTTTTTTCATCTCGTTATCAGTAGCGATTTCAAGCATTCTTTCTACTCTAGCTGCTTGAATTGTAGATGATTGTCTTTTGGTCTTTAAAAGCTCTGCCATTGCTGATTTAAAAATTAATACTGCAGGATCTTTTGAATTAACTGGAAGACTGTTGTTAAAACTTTCAGCAGATTTTGCTTTCCAGAATTTTTTTTCAAAATCTTGGATGGAGCCATTTATATTTCTAAATAATTTAAATTTATCAAATATTAACGCCCAGGAAAATATTGAGCATGCTATTAATAAAATAATTACAAATTTTACTACAAAATCAGCGCGTAGAAAAAGGTTCCATAATGAAAAGTCTGTAGCCCCGCCTAAGCCTACAATTTGTGTTGCAATATCTTGTTCCATTGTGTTTGATTACTTTTAGATTGTGTCATGAATTTGGCGTTTTTAATTAAATTGGTGCTAATTATTGACCACTGATCTTGTTTCACTATAAAATCTTGCTATCAAAATGGCGTCTGATTTATTAACATCTTTTTTTTTTGCTAGCTGATTTGACAGTGCTGGATACATTTCTATCACTTTTGTTCTACTTGAGTCTTTTGATGAATTAATTAACTCAAAATGTTTTTTCCATTTTGACGGTCTAACAAAAAAAATTGGCAGTTCGAGAGCTGCACAAACACCTTTAATTGCCCCAAAAGTTTGCCCAAAATTAAACATACTAGTAACTCCTTGACCTGGCATTGCGTTAACTTGCTCAACAATTACTGCTATTTCTTCGTTGGGTTTTATATTTTCTTTTATTAGGTTAACTAATTGAGCGCTATTGAGTTGTCTTTTATTTTTCTTTCCTTCTGGCATAACTGGCATATCAAACATATTTAAGACTTTATTATTTTCTAGAATAGCTATGCCTCCGCTCAAACCAGGGTCTATTCCTATAATTTTCATGATTTTATATTTTCTAGATTTGCGTTAGTAAAAATATTTTGTACATCATCTAATTCTTCTAATGCAGTTAGTATTTCAAGTAGTTTTTCACTTTTTTCACTATCTAAATCTAAATAATTAACTGCTCTCCACTCTACAGCGAAATATGGAAAATTATCTATTTTTTTTTCTAATTCATTTTTAATCTTATAAAAATCTTCTTTTTCAGTAACTATTTCGTGAACACTTTCTAAATGCACGCAATCTTTGGCTCCAGCATTTATGGCAATTTCAAATGCCTCCTCTTCGCTTAGTTTGCTCTTTTCTAGGTGAACTATTCCATAATTATTAAACATGTGTGTAGTTGAGCCTGTTTCACCTAATCGTCCACCATTTTTTTGTAATACAGTTCTTATACTTGATGCAGATCTATTTTTGTTGTCAGTCAAAGTTTCAATTATGAACGCAATATTAAAAGGTCCAAAACCTTCGTATCTTAAATTTTCATAATTTTTATCTTCGCTCATTTCAGATTTACTTATTGCTCTTGAAATATTGTCTTTAGGCATGTTAGCTTGTTTAGCTGCTTGAATTGCAGTTCTTAATCTAGGATTCATTTCAGGATCTTTATCACCTAATTTTGCAGCAACAGTTATCTCTCTAGAAAGTTTTGAAAATATTTTTGATCTTTCTTTGTCAGCTCTTCCTTTTTTATGTTTAATTCCAGCCCAATGTGAATGTCCTGCCATAATTATTTAACTAAACTTCCTCCCTCAATCAATCTAGTGACTTTATTTGCTAATCCAGTTTCCAAATTAGTTTCTACAATAATACCAGATAATGTTCCCTCACCTTCTGCAGGATAATGTTTAACTGCATTTTTATCTTTAAGAAATTTTTTGATTGAATTTTCTTTATTCATTCCAATAACTGAATTGTAATCTCCACACATTCCAATGTCAGTTTGATAAGCTGTTCCCTTTTCTAAAATTCTAGTATCGGCAGTTGGAACATGAGTATGCGTTCCTATAACACAAGTTGACATGCCATCAAAAAAATGACCCATTGCCATTTTTTCACTTGTGATTTCACCATGAAAATCCACAACTATAAAATCGGCATTTTTTTTTAGGATTATTTTTTTACTTATATTTTGCGCAACTTGAAACACATCCTCTGTTTTTCTCATAAAAACATTTCCCATAAGATTAATTACGCCTATTTTATATTTTTTATCTTTTGAAAGATAAATTTCATATCCTTTACCAGGTGAACCTTCCGCAAGATTAGCGGGTCGTAAAAGTCTATTTTCTTTATCAATATAATCTGTAGTTTCTTGTTTATCCCAAATATGATTTCCTGAAGTTATTACATCAACTCCCTGAGAGAAAAATTCTTTAGCAATAGATTGAGTGATGCCTCTACCGTCATCTGCAGCATTCTCACCATTAACAATAACAAAATCAATTTTATTTTCTTTAATTACTTTAGGTAATTTATTTTTTAAGACATCTCTTCCTGATACTCCCATTACGTCACCTAAAATTAATAGTTTCATTAAAAAATTCCTTTTTCTGTTAGAATATAGTTTAATTTAACATCATTATTGCTCACTGGGAGTTTATGATGTTTTTGAAATGAAAATGCAATACCAACAGTTAAAATATTTTTAAATTTTTTCAAATATTTATTTAGGTAACGATCATAATATCCTTTACCATAACCCAATCTATATTTTCTTTTATCAAATGCTAATAAAGGAACCATTATAACATCAGGAATGATAGCTTTTGATTTTATGGGCTCCAACATTCCGTATTTATTAACTAGCAAAACTTCATTTTGTTTCCATGTAAAAAAATTGATTACATTTTTCTCTTCAATTACTGGAAGTAAAATATTTTGATGTGAAATGTGATTAATTTCTAATAACCTGAGAGTATTTAATTCATGGGCAGATGGGTAATACATAGCTATTTTAATTTTTTTATTTTTATATTTACTTTTAATTAACTTAATAAAAGGAGAGAAAAAAAAACTCTTGATTTCAAAATATTTTTTTTTTCTAATGGAATAATATTTTTTTCTTACTAAATCTTTTTCTAACATCTACTGTATCTTAGACAGCGATTCTGTATTTGAAATTATTTTTTCAAGAGATTCAGTAGTCTTATCAAGCATTGATTCATATAATGAATTATTATCTTCAATAGTTTTTTTAAAATCATCTAATTCTTTATTCAATTTATTTATCTCATTATCTTTGTCATCTTTATATTTGATAGCTAAAGATCTTATCTCTTTGAACTTACTTGAAATTTCATCTAATTTTTTTTTTTGTTCAGTTACTTTTTCTTTTAAGGCAAAATAGTCGTCAATTAGTTGTATCGTTGTAATTAATAAAAGCTTATTTTCACCAATATTTCCAAGCTTATCTTGTAGTTCGGAATATTTTTTATCTAAGAATTTTGTTAATTTCTTTAATGACTCTTCTTGTCCATCATCACAAGAAAGTAAGTAATCTTTGTTATTGAATTTAATATTTACATTTGCCATTTGTCTATCTCGCTTACTAAATTTTCTGTTTCTTGGCTTAATTCTTCAATATCTTCGTTGAACTTATCTTCAAGTTCAGATTTTTTATTAACTTCTAATTGTAAATTTTCAACTTTTTCTTTTAGATATTTGTGTTCTCTCATTAATTCTTGATTTTTTTTTTCAATTTCGTTTTTCTGTCTAGATAATTCATTTTTTTCACTTATAATTTTTTCCAATTGATGTGTCGGCTGTGAATAAGTGGAGGTTAATGAATTTAATTTGCCAATTAATTGGATAATATTTTTTTCTTTTTTTTCAATAATGTTCATAAAATTTTATATCATATTATTGATATACTTAGTTTAAGTCTATATAGGTTATGAAAAGTGAGCATAAAATTTAATCAATTATCTAATGCAGTAAGATTTTTATCAATCGATGCTGTCCAAAGAGCAAACTCTGGACATCCAGGTATGCCGATGGGTATGGCGGACGTCGCAACTGTTTTATTTAAATACCACCTGAGGTTTAATCCAAAAAATCCAAATTGGATTAATAGAGACAGATTTATTTTGTCAGCAGGGCATGGGTCCATGTTGCTTTACTCTTTGCTTTACCTAAGTGGCTACAAAAGTATTTCAATAGAAGATATTAAAAATTTTAGAAAACTAAATTCAATTTGCGCAGGTCACCCCGAGTATAAAAAAGGAACTGGAATTGAAACAACAACCGGTCCACTAGGGCAAGGTTTGGGTAATGCGGTTGGAATGGCGATAGCCGAAGAGATTTTTGAAAAAAAATTTGGCTCAAATATAATTAATAATAAAACTTACGTTATTGCCAGTGATGGAGACTTGATGGAAGGAATTAGCCACGAAGCTATGAGTCTAGCCGGACACCTTAAAATAAAAAACTTAATAGTTTTTTTTGATAATAATAAAATATCGATAGATGGAGCAACATCTCTTAGTGTTTCAGATAATTATAAAAAAAGATTTGAGTCATATGGTTGGAAATTTATCGATATCAATGGACATAATGA
>MDSY01028295.1_pt1 | contig 10968 bp, 8 predicted proteins | sample 811131 | NCBI WGS metagenome assembly MDSY01 (sample SAMN05326643, study PRJNA326480) | marine metagenome | isolation source: seawater | place: Atlantic Ocean: South West | collected 2010
AATATCCAAAGTTATTGTTGGTCAAAAAGATGTTGTTAAATCTATAATGATTTCTATTTTTTCAAACGGACATTCTTTGCTTGTTGGTGTTCCCGGTTTAGCAAAGACACTTTTAGTAAATACGATTTCACAAGCGTTAGGATTGGATTTTAATAGAATTCAATTTACACCAGATTTAATGCCAAGTGACATTGTTGGTGCAGAAATATTAGGGGAAGACAGAAAGTTTAAATTTCTTAAAGGACCAGTTTTTACTAATGTTTTATTAGCTGACGAAATAAATAGAACTCCACCTAAAACTCAAGCTGCCCTACTTGAAGCAATGCAAGAGAAAAGAGTAACCAACGCTGGTAAAAGTTTAGAGCTTCCTAAGCCTTTTTTTGTTTTAGCTACCCAAAATCCTATTGATCAAGAGGGAACTTATCCTTTACCTGAAGCTCAATTAGATAGGTTTATGTTTAATATATGGGTTGATTATCCAAGTTTTGAAGAAGAGGTCGCAGTTGTTAAAGCGACTACTTCAGATCAATCACCAAATGTAAATGCCGTTTTATCTGTTGAAGAAATTATTGCTTTTCAGGAGTTAATAAGAAGAATGCCAGTTAATAACAGTGTACTAGAATATGCAGTGAAATTAGCAGTTAAAACAAGAAGAGGCTCAGAAATAGCGACAGACTACACAAAGAAGTATTTAACTTGGGGAGCAGGTCCTAGAGCTTCACAGTATTTGGTGTTAGGAGCTAAAACTCATGCCGCTTTAAATGGGAAGTACTCTCCAGACATAGAAGATGTTAAAGCTATCGCAATGCCAATACTTAGACATAGGGTAATGAGAAATTATAAGGCTGAAGCAGATGGTGTTTCTTTAGATCAAATTATTGAATCTTTACTTTAGCATGTCATTAAAAGTTAAAAATATAACGCCTAGTCAGCAAAAAGAACTTGAGTCCGGAAAGTTTCTTCCAATAATGGAAGAGTTTTATACTATTCAAGGAGAAGGAAGAAAAGCAGGAAAGCCAGCTTATTTTATTAGAATAGGTGGTTGCGATGTTGGCTGCCATTGGTGCGATGTCAAAGAGAGTTGGGATGCCTCTTTACACCCCTTAATTGATGTTGATGGAATAATTGAAAAGTTAAAAGATATCCCATCCAAAGATATTGTTATAACTGGTGGCGAGCCTACTATTTATAATCTAGATTATCTTTGTCAAAAACTTCACTCAAATGGATTTCAAACTTTTTTAGAAACAAGTGGTGCGCATCCGTTTTCTGGGAGATGGAATTGGATATGTTTATCACCCAAAAAGACTTTGCCTCCTCGGATTGAAGTTTATTCTTTTGCGCATGAACTTAAAGTTATTGTACATAATAAAAATGACTTTAAATGGGCTGAAAAGCACGCTTCAAAGGTTAATCAAAATTGTAAGCTTTATTTACAACCTGAATGGAGTAAGTTAGACGACATGATGCCGTTAATAATTGATTATGTTATGCAAAATCCTAAATGGAATATTAGTTTGCAAACACATAAGTTCATGAAGATTCCATAAATGAAAAAGACTTTAATTATTGGTGCAACACCAAATGAAAATAGATATGCTTTTAAGGCTGCTAAAATGCTTTTGGAATATGGTCATGAAATAGTTCCTTTTGGAATTAAGAAAGGCGAAGTTATTGGTCATGAAATTATAAATGATTGGGTTTCCTTTAAATATATTGATACTGTAACGATGTATGTTGGTAGGGAAAGGCAAGTTGATTATATGAAAAAAATAATTTTTTTGAATCCAAAAAGAGTAGTTTTTAATCCTGGTACAGAAAATCCTGATTTTTATATTTTGCTTAAAGACGCTGGTATTGCTTTTGAAGAGGCTTGCACACTAGTTCTTCTTAGAACCAATCAGTATTAGTTTGAAAAAAAAAATATGCATATTATCTGCTTTTTTTCTTATTTACTATTCTGCCTTTTCTCAACAACAACTTTATTATTTTTCTGGATCTGATTGGTGCGCTCCTTGTATTAATTTTAAATCTAATTTTATTGAATCAAAGGATTTCATTAAACTTATTGATTCTTTAAATATTAATTTTGAGATTCTAGATTTTCCTCAAAAGAAAAAAGGGCTTTCAAAAAAATACTTAAAAAAATGTGATTCTTTAGCAAACATATACAACAAGAACGGTAGTTTTCCTAAGTTAGTTTCAATAACTGAAAATAGTATTATTACACACGATCATAACATAAGTAACGCAAAATTAATTAATAATTTAAGGCGTACGTTTCATTTTAAAAGTCTGTTTTTTGAAGAAAAAAAGCTGATTATGGGAAGTGTTTTTAAACTTAAAATTGAATGTGATAGTTTAAATGCTGATAGGATATTTAATGCAAGTTGGCGTTTTTTAAATGAAATTGAAAATAGTATATCTTCATGGGATTCATCGAGCATAACTTCCCTGGTAAATAAAAATGCAGGAATTAAATCTGTGACTGTTCCTATTGAGTATTTTAAATTAGTTTCATTTTGTAAGAAGATTAGTGAATCCACTCAGGGCGCTTTTGATATTACAGTAAAATCAGCTCTATTAATATGGGATTGGAAGAAAGAAGAAATCCCTAAGGATTCAATAATTGAATTGGTAAAAAATAATATAGGCAGCCGATTTATAGAGCTTAATGAGAGCGATACTTCTATTTATTTAACAAAGAGAGGAGTAAGCATAGATTTTGGTGCTATTGGGAAAGGTTATGCTGCTGATAAATTAATTGAATTTTGGAAAAAGAAGTTTTCTTTAAAGAATGGTGTTGTAGATGCAGGAGGAGATCTTGTTAAGTTAAATAGTGAAAAAGGAGTGTTTGTTTTTGTTCCCAATCCTATGAGCCCAAAAGATACAAAGTTTAAGATTGAAGTTTATTCAAATTCAATAGTTACAAGTGGAGATTATTACCGGAATTTTGAGGTTAATGGCGAAAGGTATAGTCATATAATTGATCCGAAAACTTGTAGGCCAACCAAAAGTGAAATTACGAGTGTTACTGTTATAGCGCCAAATGGTACAATTGGAGATGCTTTGGCAACAGCTATTACGGTTTTAGGAAGAGATACAGGTTTAAATTTAGTTAACCAGCTGCCAGGAGTAGAGGCTATTATGATTCTTTCATCTGGTGATGCGTTTTATTCAAAAGGAGTTATTCATTATAATGATTAGTTTATTTAAGACTAGAATTGTCTTAATTTAATCGCTGAAAATTACTTTTTTCTAAAAAGTAAGATAAGTTTGTCTACATTTTCTAAGTCTTTTTTTAAAATTAAGAAAGACTTAGTTTTTTTATGGAATTTAATATGTACTAGACTATTTTTTCTAGAGATGTCTTTAACATCTTTCCAAAGATTCAATTTACTTTTAGCTCCAGGTAATTTAAATCCATCATTAAAGATCCTTAATCCAAAAATGAAACTTTGGTAGCTATTGGATAAAATAGTTGTTCCAAAAAGAGGTATAAGAAGCAATGTTAAATAATTTGATTCATTTAATTGAAAATAGTAGTCAGCGAAATACTCTGCTGAAACAAAGCAAACAAAAGAAAATATTAGAGGAGCAAAGGTTTTAAAAGATATGCCAGTTCTGATTAAAACTTTAATTTTTTTTATTTCTTTTTTTCTTAAAAAATAAATTCTTAAACCAAGAACTAAATTAACGGCAATTATAAGAACGTAAATTAAATATTTGTAGTCCAATTCAATATGAGCGAGTAAATAAACAAATAGGAATGAAATACCATTAATAATATCAGATAATCTACTCAACATCAGTCTAACATGAAGATGTCTTCACCATCTTTTTTCATCAGGTAATGTTCACGTGCAAATTTCTCCATAAATTCCTTGTTATTGGTATTTCTGAGGAAAATTTTATTCCTTTCGGTTTCTCTTTTAAGTCGAAGTAATTCGTTTTCGAGTTCTTCTTTTTGATCAACAAGCTGAGCATGAAAAAAGAAATTATAATGATCGAAAAAACTAATCCAAATGATGAAAATAAAACTAGTTATAAAGAATTTATTTCTTAAAAAGGGAGGTATGTTTTTTAATAGTTTCAATAGTCTAAAGATAATAATAGTTTGAGTGATAGGGTTATGATCGTTTTTAATTTTTATTATCAATGTCTGGTGGAAAACAAAAAAGCCTCGTCAAAGAAGAGGCTTTTTTATTTGGAAGCAAAATAAATATTAGTTAACCATTACCGGCATAACTAACATAAGTATATCCTCATCGCTTTCCTCACTGTTTTCTGGCAATATAATACCAGCTCTACTTGGATCACTCATTTCAATATTAACTTCTTCCGTTTCAATATTATTTAACATTTCAATTAAGAACTTTGAATTGAATCCGATTTCCATATCATCACCAGAGTAACTACATGTTAATTTTTCGTCAGCTTTGTTAGCGAAATCTAAATCTTCTGCAGTTATATTTAATGAACTACCCACAAGTTTTAAATTTACTTGATGAGTTGTTTTATTAGCAAAAATAGAAACTCTCTTAACAGAGTTCAATAATAAGCTTCTATCAATTGTAAGTTTATTTGGATTTTCTTTCGGAATTACTGCTTCATAGTTAGGATACTTTCCTTCAACTAATCTGCAAACAAGGTGAATGTCTCCAATTGTAAAGAAAGCGTTGTTTTGATTGTATTCAACAGTTGTTTCAGGATTACTGTTTAAACAATTCTTCAATAAGTTTAATGGCTTGCTAGGTAATATAAAAGACGTTGAGTTTTCGCTTTTAGCGTCAAGTCTTCTGTACCTTACTAGCTTATGAGCATCAGTTGCAACAAAAGTTAAATTATCTGAATTTAATTCACAAAACACACCACTCATTACAGGTCTTAACTCATCATTACCAGCAGCAAATAAAGATTTATTAATCGCTCTTGATATAATATTAGAATTAAGTTTTAAAGAGCTCGACTGCTCAATTTCTGGAACCTTAGGAAATTCTTCGCCGCTATGACCGCTTAATTTGTATTTTCCGTAATCAGACGAAATTTCAATTTGAAAGTTTTCTTTATTTACAGCGAATTTAATTGGATGATCGGAAAGGTTTTTTAGAATTTCGATCAACATTTTAGCAGGAATTGCAATTAAACCATCTTCTTTTGATTCAACCGAAAGCTTAGAACTCATAGTTGTTTCTAAGTCAGATGCAGATACTTTAAGTTCTGTTCCTTTAATTTCAAATAAAAAATTATCTAAAATAGGAAGTGTATTACTAGAGTTTAAAACACCTTGGATTAAGGATAGCTGTTTTAATAATGAAGCACTGGATACAATAAAATTCATTTCAATTAATTTAGTTTACAAATATATGTGAAGGCTGTTTTTTTAAAGGATTTGGAAACCTTGATTTATCAACAATTCGATAGTACTAATTAACATTTTATGTATTTCTAATTATGATTGAAATTTTGTAGTTTAATACAATTAAAATAATAAGTCATGGTTATCAAGAATATAAGTAGTTTGAAAGAATTAGTTGATGAGCTAAAACAAGTAAAATCTAAGTTTGGCTATTTTGAAGTTTTGCAAAGAATGGATATTACAAGAGAGGCGTTTGAGTGTTATTTCACTTGGAATGAAAAAAAGTATACTAGAAATTGCTTGGCTAGAAATAAAGATTTCGAGTTGATATTAATGTGTTGGGAAGAAGGCCAAGAGACTCAAATTCATGATTACGGAGATGCCATGGCTTGGGTTCATCCTATTTGTGGTGCTTTAAGAGAAGATAAGTATTTATTAAGCGATAATGGCACAGGACTTGTCAAAGTAAGTTCACTAGGTGTTGAAACTTCTGAGTTTTCATTTTTACACAAAACAGGTATTCATAAATACATTAATGATTATGAAGCTAGAACAGTTAGCTTACACCTTTATGTTAAGCCTGTTTCTTCAAGGAAAATTTATGATTGTTCAGAAGGGTTTTGTAAAACTTGGTCTGAAGACTGTGTTGATGACAGCGTTTGTGTAGTTTAAGAATTTACTTGTTTTCTTCTTTTTTACGTCTAAACAAGTCTTTTAAAGAATCAAAGCTTTTTTGGTATGATGCTCCTAGACCGTAAGTTGTTGTCACCTGATTATTAAGCGTTGTAGCGTCATTTACCGTCTTATGATATGCTTTGGCTTTAAGTGCTTCAGTAATCTTAAATTCGGCTTCAATATCCCCAACTTGGTTATTAATATCATAATCTGTTTTCAGAACAAGGTTTTTATATTTAAAACCAGCTAGAAGTCGTAATTCATCTTTAGTTAAATTGTCAGCGCTACCTGTTTCTTCAACTTCATTATAATCAACACCTAAATCTAAGTTTGGGTGCAGAAGTCCACTTAAAGCATTATTTATTTGCCCCTCGACAAATTGCATACCATTGTGAAAACCTGCTTTATCAGATACAATTGATTCAAATCCGCTTGAAGGTCGCAAAAATTGACTAGTTAAAATTAGAGCGAAAGCTTGACGGTTTATTTCATCATCACCAGAGATTCTTTCTTGAAGAAAATTTAATTCTTCAGTTGTTCCATTTGGTAATGAAATTCCGATTTTTAAATCGGGTTTCCATAAACTACCGAAGAGACCAAGATTGCTGTGGACTTCAATTCTATTATCAAATTGCTGTACTAATGAAGCGGAATCACTCTTACTTAAATCGACTAGGTCAATTAAATTAGCTCGGCTTTTGTAATAGGTTTTCATTGCTATTTGAGCATCTAAAGGGTTTCCGTTCCAGCTAATTTTACTACCTGGTTCAACTATGAACTTTTTACCGATAATATTTTGAAGCGTGAAAAAGTAATTCCCTTCTGATACGGTGAAATCACCATACATATTGAACTTACCATTTGTGTTTACAGCCATATTTATTTCCCCATTTCCTTTGGCATTTATTTCGTCCCCTACAGTAGGGTCAAAAATGATTCGAATATTTGCTTCAGGGGTGAATTTTATATTAAAATCAAGATCAAGACCTGAAAGGTCAAAGTCTTCTTCAATTAATTTCTTTTTTGTAGAGGTGTCTGATAGGTTTATAAACGATACAAACTCACTTATCTCTAAATCCTCAGATTGATCTAAAGGCAATTCAATTTTTGTGATAGTGGGAACTTTTAATTGTTCAATTTCACCTGACCTGTTTTCTCTTGGTTCAAATTTAATAGACTTGGTTGTTGCAATACTTCCACCAATGTAATTACCTCTACTATTGCCACGTAATTGAATTAATCCATTCACATACGCTTCACCATAATAAGTAGTGTTTTCATTTATTGTTGTATTTAAACAAAAGAATTCATCCAGAAAAACAGAGTCCATACTATAGCTAATGTTATTAAATCCATTTAGATCTACGTATCCATTAACTCTTGCTTTTGACTTTGGCCTAGTATCATGAGAAATAATAAAATCTTTAAAGTTTATAAAGTCATTATTAAATGATACAGTCTGTCCATCAATATTGTAGCTGATATTTAGGTAGTCAATACTAAATTTTAAGTGGTCTATTTTTAAATCACCATTTATTAATGGATGATTAAGAGTTCCTGAAATAACAAGTTCGCCAGAAGTTTTACCACCTCTGAAATTTGAAAATACGCCATCAAAATACTTTTCTAAAAATTTCAACTGCGTATTTTTGAGTTTAGCAGACATATCGATTCTACCATTCTCGAAAGGGAAATAGTCACCCTCAATTATTAGGTTGTTAAATTTGTTTGTTTTGCTTCTATTTTCAATCACCACTTTTGTGTTTACAACACCAATAGAATTTTTGTAATCAGAGCTTATTTTAACTTTTCCAAATTTTTGTTTATTCAATATCATTTCTTCAATTTGTAGACTAGTAGTAGAAATATGATTATAAAAAGCCCCATTGATTTTAAAAAATCCAGTTGATTTCCCTGTTACATCAAGGTTTATATAATTCCAGAAATATTGAAGTCCTATAAGTTGGAAATTGTTCATTTCAACTAGTAGGCTATCTGAGTTTTTAGATGAAGCAACTCCATTAACTTTTAAAAATTGATCAGCAGATTTAAAATTAAAGTTTTTAATAAATATGTGTTTATTGGAGAAATTTATAAGAGCTGATGGATCTATTTCCCAAATAGAATTATTAAAAACTATTTTAGATTCGTCTATCCCAAGTTTAATTGTGTCAAGATTAGCAAGGTTTAAAATTCCGGAAATATCTCCATGAGCCGATTCGATGCTGTTATTGCCATATATTAAATTAAAACCTAACAAATTGTTTTGAATATTCGAATTGATTTTGAAGTTTTCAATCCCAAGATTATTTACAACTTGAATAAAATTGGCTTGTCCAATTATATTTAGTTTGTTTCCAATATTATTACTGTTAAGCTTTATATCTTTAATTATCCTTCCATTAATCATTAAAGAGTCAGTTGCGAAATGAAGAACAAACGATTTATTAACATCATTAAACCTTCCACTTAAACGTGTTCGGTCTGATAATATTAATTCTGGTAAAAAGAGCTTATTAATCATTGAGTAGTCAAGTAGCTTAAACATGACATTGAATTTGTTACCTCCTTTAAAATTGTTTAATTCAATATCCTTTACTAGCGAGGGGATTTCCTTTGAGAATACATTTACCATTGTTGGGAAAATTTCATCTAAATTGTAAGTCCCCTCAATTTTAGCAACCATTAAATCTGATTTTAAAATAATTAATTCTCGATTATCTTCTTTAATTGCATTTAGATTTATCGAATCGACTTTATATATTTCACCATTTTCTTTCCATGTAATATCATTAAGTTTAAAATATCCATCAAGATCTTCAAACTTATTTCCCACCATATTAACTTGTAACCTTCCGGTTACTTGAGTGCTAGAATCTCTGCTTGACCAATTAATGTTTCGGAGATTAGCTCTTTTTAACTCGGCCTCAAAATCATATTTCTGTAGTCTAGGAGTGCTAAAATCAACTCCTCCATTAAAATCAAACTCTAAATTTTCATCTTTAACGGCAAGTTTACCTTTGAATATCTCATCTCTTATTGTCCCATCCATTGTGATGTTAGAATAGGAGTATCCCCTATAATCGATTCTTGGTATTTTCCCTGAAAAAATTAAACGATTATCTTCAAATTGCGCCAAGGCATCGAGGCTCCCATTCATTGACAGTAAACCGAAATTTGGATTATCTATTGTTTTACCTAAATCAAATTGATTTGTTATAATACTGCCTACAATTCTTGTTTCTCCGATTGAGTCGCTTTTAAAGAATACGTCAGACTTAATTATTCCAGCATTAGTTTTTAGTATTCCAGTCGCTTCAAAGTTAGAAGTCGGTCCAACAAAATCACCTTTAAATTCCATTTTCCCAATCTTTTTCATCCATTTAGGAGTTCTGATTGTTTTACCAGATGCAAAAGGAGGCAGAGGAATGTTTTTTATGTCTTTTTCGAAGGTAATCAAATTAGAAATTTTTGCATTAATGATAGGATCATCTATTACTCCAAGACCATTAAATTCTATTTCTCCATCAAATTGAGTTAATTCACCGAAATTAAATTTTAAATTTTCAGCTTTTAATGTGCTAACCGTTCCATTAATATTTCCTTGGAAAGTTACTGATCTGTTCAGACCTTCAATTAAATCAGTAAAATATTCAACATCGTTTGAACTGACTCTAGTTTCTTCGAAATATGTCTCAATATATACTTCCTCAATGAAATTAGACCAAGATTTCCAGTCCTTGTATTCAAAACTGACATCTCCATTTAAATCCGAATCGTTGGTTTCAATTTCCAAATACTTTAAAATAAAATTTTGGTTGTCCATCATTAACTGTCCAGACATTCCTAATAATTCAAAACCTGATTTTTCTTTGAAAGAGAATTGTTCTGTATTAATTCTAATGAGATTATCCTTAAATATAAAATCGTCGGCATCCATGTTTAAATCGAAGAGCTCTAAATGGTTAAAGTCTATTTTTTCTTTAGTTTTCGGCAGGTTTTGATTTCGTATTCTTAATCTTAAATCTTCGAGTGCTATATCTTCTATATATACCTGGGGATTTTTATTCTTTTTAATAGAATCGTTTGAGGAAAGTTTTTTTATAAATCTTTTAAGATTGGATTGGTGCTCATTTTGATAAGTGTTGATGTTTAAGTAGGCATTATTAAATTCAATTAAATCAAGATTGAACTTAAGATTTTTAAAATCATATTCATTAATTTCAAAATAGAAATCACTTGTGAAAAGCATTGTGTCCTTATGGTGATCTAGTATGAGAAGGTCTTTCAGAACAAATGTATCAAAAGGTTTAAAGTCAACTGCACCAACTGTTATTGTTGTTTCGGTTTTTTTAGATAAATACGCGCCTAACTTTTGGCTAATGTAAGTTTGAACGTAGCTACTTTTAAATATTAAATAACCTACTACTAGTAATAAAAATAAAATGGAAATACCCCATTTGAAAATTTTTCGGGAGTAACGTTTAGTTTTTTTATATTTTGTTTTCCAACGCATTGTATCTAATCACTAATTTAACGGTTAAAAACCCCAAAAGATTACTGAAATTATTACTTTTATTAACGTTGTATTGATAATTAGATTTAGAATAGCTAGGTTTGTTACAACAAATAAATGTATGAAGGTCGATATTTTAGCATTTGCAGCACATCCCGATGATATAGAAATAAGTTGTGGAGGGACACTACTTAAACATATTGAAATGGGTTACAAGGTTGCTATAGTAGACTTGACTCAAGGAGAGCTAGGCACAAGAGGAAGTGCTTTTACAAGAAAAAAAGAGGCGAGTATTGCTGCGGAATTGTTTGGATTAGTGGCAAGAGAGAATCTTAAATTGGATGATGGGTTTTTTGAATCTAATATAGAAACAAAAAAAATAATAATTTCTGCGATTAGAAAATATCAACCACAAATA
>MDSY01095451.1_pt1 | contig 10968 bp, 7 predicted proteins | sample 811131 | NCBI WGS metagenome assembly MDSY01 (sample SAMN05326643, study PRJNA326480) | marine metagenome | isolation source: seawater | place: Atlantic Ocean: South West | collected 2010
CACGGGGACGGATCAATCAAGCCGTGTGCGAGGTTGGCGTTCTCCTGGCGCGGCCTCGGCCCGCTACGCGGGGCGCGCTACACGCGCGCGGGCGTGCTACGCACCGCCCAGTTCCGTATACGGATCTGACTTATGAAACCCGGATCCCACTTATGAAACCCAGACTGCATCGCGCAATACAGGCGTCCCGTGAGAGGGGGGACAACCGCGGGTCCGGCAACTACAAGCGCACCCACGTGCGGCCTGCTCGAGGAACCTGGTTGCCAACCCCCGGACATGAGCTACCCTGTCCGAACTCCGAGCTACCGCGACGATGATCCCGACCTCCTGCTGGCAATAGCCTTGAGCAAGAGCCTGATGGCACGCCCTCGCCTTTGAACAGGCTTCGAGATTGTCGACTAACCACAGCACCGGCTGCTGTCGCAGGTCGATGCTGTGCACCACGAGGACGAGTCTGAGCCCGCTCTGCCAGTCGAGAAGGACCTCCTCGCCGACGATGAATCGAATGAGCACCATGCCAACCAGCGCGCACTAGCTGTGCGCCTGCTCGCCCACGCACGCGTGCGTCGAGCGGGCTTGAACACTTGGTGCCATGCGCGCAGGACTTTCTCCAAGGTATGGTCGACGCCTTGATGAGTGGGAAGACCGATGACCTTCCCGCAAATCTCCGCATCCTAACTGAGTTGCTGGAAGTGTGCTTGGCTGGCACGCTAGACACTGAGCGGTGGGTCTTCTTGGCACACGTGGTTGACGCAGCGACAGCTGCACTCTTCCGCCTTCCGAATGGGATGCAAGAGTTGCGCTTGATGAGCAGAATTTTCATTGAGCTTTGCCTGCGCACCCTCGAACACATCGCAAGCGACCAGACCGTCGACCTGAGGGTGAGACGGCTGCTCGGATCAATCTAGCTGGGGTGGGGTGTGGCATGGGCTGGGCCAGGTGCGGGGTGGTCCAGGTGTGGGGCCAGCGTTGGACAGTAGGACTGGAGCGGGCGGGGCAGGAGCTTAACGGCGTTCACTGGGTTTAGTGGTCGCCGCGGGCCTTCAGAGTGTGTTCTTAGACCTTGGGCGTTTGCTGACAACACTGCCACTGCTTCCAGATTGCACGTGTGCCGATGGCGGTCTTGAACAGGCTTGTGTCGGACACGGCACCCTCGGGCGTGGACACCGAATCCTTCACCATCGACGGAGTCAGTTTTGACGAGCACGCGAGCTACGCGCCGCTCCTCGAGGCGCTCGCGCGGCACCAGGCGCAACCGTCTGCGGCAGATGAGCTCACCGACGCTTTCGGCGTGCTGGCGAGGCTGGAACCCCGCGGCAGGGGCGCTGAGGAGGGTGGCGCCGGCTTCGATGCAGCAGAAATGCTAAGGGCAATGCGTGGCCCGAAGCGGCTCGCCGTGTGTTGCGCGCAGCTGCTCGAACCTTTGGATTTGCGCCGGCAGCTGCTGAGCAAGAGGTCAGTCGACGATTTCCTCGAAGCTGCCGAGTCCGTTCTTGCCTTCTGCGCCTTCGTGCTCGGAGTCTGCAAAGGCAACGAAGCGGTGGCGAAGCGGTCAACATGTCGTTCTTGAGAGGCCTCAATGGCTCTCTGGCCCGTAGCTCATAGATGGCGCTGGGCTGAGCGCCTTCTGCCCGTTGGCTAGCGGCCTGGTTCGTGGGCCTTCTGTGACATCCCACCGCGCCGACAGTCTGAAGACGAGGACCGCCTCCAGAAGGACTTTCTGAGGATGTTGGCTGCGCTCGTCCCGACATTTGCGCTGAGCGCCAGTCTTCCGGCCGGAGCGTGCGCCAGCGCATCTCGAACCGCCGCCCGAAACGGCCAAGTCAGTCAGCGCCTCTTGCGTGCCGCAGTGCTGCAGCCGGCGAGCTCCGGGCTACCACTGCTGCGATTCTTCGATCTATCGTGGACAAGGGGTTGCTTACGCGCTTGCTCTCCATGGGAAACTCCGCGTCTTGGCAGCCGAACGCGTGGCTGTGCGTGGCCGTGGCGCTGAGCATGTCGCTGGGCGCGAGCGTGCCGCTTTCCACGCTCTTCGAGCCGAGCGCTCTAGGTGCGCCTGCACGCTCTGTGGAGGGCGCGCCGGCCGCTTTCTTTGGATCTGCGGCGTGGACCGTCCTGCAAGCGGCCGTGACGCAAGCTCATTTCAATGTTGGCGCGACCGAGCTGTTGCTACATGTGCTCGGCAGCTTGCTGCGCGCGGCTGCCACGCCACAGATCGATGGGCAGGTAGTGAGCTTTATCCCGGGAGTAGCATCCGCGAACCGTGGGCTCAGGTGTGCGCGTGTCGACCTGCCGCCACAGGCTGCACGTGCACCGATGGCTGGCGCTGAAGAAAATGTCATAATTCGCTTGGCTGGAGGGTTCGTGCTCAACCTCGAGCAGCCCTTCTCCGCAGCGCATCGGGTCGGCCTACTCTTCTCGCTGCCAGGAAGCACGATGCTCGACACTCTGGTGGGGATGTTACTCGCCACTTGCTTGGCGCAGGAGCGCGTTGCCCTTTGACTTGACTTTGGCCCTTGCCGCCCCTGCAAATCACCTTTCCTTCGTGCAGGTGGGGGCTGCGTCCGGCGTGCAGCTCGCCCTTCTCCAATTCCTCAACGGTTTTGTGCTCAGCGACGCAGCCCCTGACGCTTTGCTACCGCTATTGCGCCGCCACGTGGCCACGCGGCACTTGCGCGCGTACATGTTGCTGCTCCAGTTCGGCGCGGCTGCGGTTGCCCCCGAGCGGCAGAAGGATGCCCAGCTGCAGTTGCGCCAGCTTGGGTTCCTCTTAGCCTCCCGCCGACTTCTTACGGAGCAGATGCAGGTTGGCCTGGTGAGTGCCCTCCTGCAAGATGGCGGAGCAGTCTTTCTCACGCTTAATTTCGAGGTGCTAGCGTTCTACTCGCGCGTGCTCCTCTGCAGGGCGTCCGGCGACGCCGGCGCCGCCGGCCGCGTTTCGTCCATTGCCGAGGGTCCCGCGGAGCACGTCAATATATAGATATATGTGGACGGCCTGACCGCCTCTGGCTGCCTTCGGCACTGCGCCTTCATGCTCCCTGCCGTCGTATCCGCACATGCCACCCGCGCTCGCACGGCTGCACTACCGACCCCAGGTGATGACTTGCTCGCACTCGACATCCTCGATGGCGTGTTGGCCTCGCTGCGCTCGGATGCATGCGAACCGCGGAGCGCCGCGGCCCGGGCCCGAGGGCTCCTGCCTTTGCCGCACATGCAGCTCGTGCTTCTGTTGTGGCACTCGCTCAGCAGAGTGGCGCGCGGCTCCTTCATCGCCAAGACGGCGGCTGCGATCTGCGACGCCGTCGAGGCGAGACCCGGCGCACGCGGCGTCGCGCTGATTCGGCTGCATGCGCTGCTGCACTACTCGCTCCGTCACTTCGAGCAGGTCCCGGAGCACCTGTCAGCACAATTCCAGGCGTACCTTGTCGCAGCACCGGGCGCCGATGGTCCGACCCCAGCAGAGGCCTTCGATGCAGGCCGCCTGAGCGTGTCGATACACACATACGGTCTGGCCACTTTCGCTCGGCCTCCAGAGCCGCCGCCTGGCTGCCACCGGGCTTTCGACTGAAGCGTGGTTGGACAGTCGCGACGACTTTGGACTTGACCGTGGACTTCGATAACTGAAACTTACTGTTGGCGCGCAGCGACCACCGCCGCCCAAGACGGCTTGGGGCCGCCCGCACATCGCTCTTACACACGCCCACACACGGCAACTTCAGCCACTCTTACACTTCTTGTGCTCAGGCACTGCAGTCGTTGAGTGTCATCTTTGCGCGGAGGCCGCGGAGCAACGACTTTTCGGCGCCTCCGAAGCGCAGTTGGCGCCGTCTTTGGCCAGCCTTCGGGGCCTGCGGGCCCATGGCGTCGAGTGCGAGAGGCTATGCCAGGCGCTCTCACGGGCGTTGCTCGCGCTTCACGTGCCTGGCGCGGTGGCTGCGAGCGCGACGACCACATCGCAGGCTCCTACTGCACCACCCGAAGCGAGCTTCACCAACGAGTTAGAGCTGGTGCAACAATACCGCATCACGTACCTGACGCTAGGCCTGCTGCAGCTCGAGCAGGCTGCGCCGCCGGTGCCCATTGCCGAGATTTCGCCACACGCGGCCAGGTTGTTGCTGCGGCAGCTAGGCGTGCCGCGGCTAAGTGGCGAATGTGGAGGCACGCAGGTGGTCAGGTGCGCCAGGGTGTTGTGCAAGCTGGGTACCGACGCACCACTCGAGTCCCATGCGACAAGCCGAGCCGCCTTGGGCAGTGCCTATGCCCTCTGCTTACGGGCGTCGCTCGACCAACGCAGCGAAGAGCCAAGAATGGGCATGCTGGCATCACCTCCCCCCCTCTCCTTGACCGACGATGAGTTGCATAGCGTCTTCACCGACCTGGGCAGCAGTATCGCGGGGTTCTCGTCTGCACTGCGCGCTCAAGCGCGAGCGCACCTCGCCTCTCAGCTCGAGCAGGCGCGAGCGCACACACCTCGCCTCTCAGCTCTTAGCTGAGCTTGTGGCTTGGGGCTGCTGCTCTGCCTGGTGGCTCGTAGGCGCGCTGTGGGTGCACTACGCACCTCTCACTGAGTGGACCCACCGGGAGCGGCGCATATAAACCGCCGTTCCCGTAATCAGCGTGTTCGGCGATCTCGCGGGAGATCCGTGTCATATATACATCACAGGTGGCCTCGTTCAATGAAAAGGACGCTGAGCTCGTCTCTTGCATGCTCTCAAGCGGCGTCAATTGCGGCAGGACCTTGGCGGCCCTCACAGAGCTCACCGGCAGCGGGAGGCACGCCAAGATGGCGCTGATGCTCGGCGAGGCAAGCGCTCTCATCAAAACCCCAACATCGTTGGCCGCGGCCTCAGAGGCGGCGTTGCTGCCGTTGCTGTCCGCGCACCTCTTGGCCCGGCCCATCTTGCAGGAGCAGCGCAAGCAGCAGCACAGCCGCGTAGGGCGCGAACAGAGGGAGTCACCGGCCGACGGGGAGTCACCGGCCGATGGGGAGTCCTCGGCCGATGGGGGTGCCGCAGCTGAAGCCGCAGTGGAAGCGGCGCCCTGCGCTTGCTCCCAGCTCGCGCTGCATGGGTTGCTGCACGGAGTGTCGTTGCTCGTGCGCATTGTTACAGCCCTCCCCGACGGTGCGGGCCGGCTGGCACGTTACGGAAGCGCGCTCGTTCGTGCCCTGCTCCCCATCACGAGCGAGGCATGCTTCGCCTTTGCCCGTACCATCGTTCGCGACACGCTCGCCATGCTCGCGCCTTTGGAGACTCTGCACTACCACACGGACCTTCAGCAGTTGCGCAATACCGAAGCCTTTCTTCGGCTGATTCCGCCCCGGCTGGGTGGCGCCGCACGAAATCAAAAGCTTGTTGCACTCATGAGCGAGAGCTTGGCGCAGCTCGATCGCATGGGTCGGGACAGCAGCCGCCAGCGGCACGTTGTCGTGTACTACACAGGTGTCCCTGCCGCGGACGCCTCTGGCGCCGAGGTGGCGGATGCGACCCCGGGCGACCTGACGATTTTGATCCGCCTGCTTCACAGCCTCAGCAACGATCGACACGTCAATTTGCAAGTGCAGATGCTCGAGCTGCTGCGCTCTCTGGCTTGGACCTGCCTTCCCGGCGCAAGTGCGCCGCTGTGTGGCCCGGACGGCGCCCCCCAGCAGCTTGGCGCGGTCAGCCTCGTGCAGCAGCTGACTGTACAGCTGTTGGGCATGGATGAAAGTTTCCTCGAAGAGTGGCTGCGTGTCAAGGTGCTGTCGGCTGCTGGGCATCGCGACCATGCGCGGCCCGCGGCACGAGCCGTCGGCCCATACCCATCCGGCAGCGGCGTCAGCGCCGGGAGCGGGAGCCGCGGCGTCCAAGCTTCGGCTGCGTCTGACGACGCAGTCGGCGTTTGGGACCGCGTTTCCGAGTTGTTCAAGGCACTGGTCGACGCGCCGTCCAGCTCGCCCGCCCACAGCGCGGCGCAATCAGAGCTGGGCGACCGGCTCTGGCGCATGTTGCGCGACATGCTGTGGCCCGCGCTCACGGCTCGGAGCGCGTGCAGGGCCGGACTCCTATCGCTGCTGCGTTGGTTGGCGGTCACGCGCGCGCGACTGCCTGAGCTCGCGCGGCTTACGCTCGAGCTCTTGCGGAGGGCTCAAACTGAGCTGGTGCCTAACGCGGAGAATGTCCAGTCCGTCGGCGTGTTGTTGGAGCTGCTGATGGAGTTGTTGCACGCGTGCGAGGGCACGAAAGCGGCGCGGCCGTCCGCTCTGCCAGACGCGACCAGCGAGTCGGGCGAGGACGCCACTGCTACGGACGAGGAGAGCGAGATGGAGGTATCCATTGCCGAGGGTCCCGCTGAGCATGCCGATCCGCGGCAGTGTCCTCTTCTCGCTTGCCAGGTTTGCACCTTCGCAGTCACTGGCTCTACGTTCACCGAGCAGCACTGGTACTACTGCTACACATGCGGGCTTACCCAGAGCGAAGGCTGCTGCACGGTGTGCATCAAGGTTTGCCATGCAGGGCACGTGGTCTCCTACTCGCGCCGCTCCCGTTTCTTCTGCGACTGCGGCGCCGGTGCCGGTGCGGTTCGCGGGCTGCAGTGTGCGGCGCTTACGCCGCGCCGTTCGGGATGTGGCGAGGTCACTTTCTCGTCCTCGCCTTCAGCCGCCGGTCCCTCTGAGCATGCCGACACACATACATATGGCCGGGCTGGCAGGCCGCCTCTGGCTCTGGCCACCTCTGGAGCCACGTCTGACTGCCGCCTTTGTGCCCGTACTTCTACTCACGCACTTGTATCCCCCCTCCCCCCCCGCTCAGGCACTGCAGCCCACCCGGCGTCCGCACCTCCGCTGCGAGTCGCTGCGCCCGCGCCGGTCGTCGAGGGCGAGCAGACGAGAGAGCCAGGCGTCCTCAGCGTGATGGGCGCCCAGCGCGCCGAGCTTTTGCGCACGCTGGCGGAGGCAGGCTTTGTCGAGACGGTCTTCTCAACGTACAAACAGCTCCTAGCGCATGTGGGAGCCCACGGCGACGCGGAGCTAGCAGAAGAAAGCCTGTTCAGCGCCACCAAGGTTGTCTTCAGCGTGACCGACTTGCTAGCTTCGCGCCTCGCGCTGCGACCGGGCTCCTTCGACCTTAAGCCGAAGAGCGACAACCCGCACGCGCGCGAGCTGCGCTCGCTGCTCAGCACCGGCGCGGTGGTCCGCTCGTTGCTCAGCGCGAGCAACGACCTCCTTGCATTGGCCGAGGGCGACATGGTGCACTTCGTTTCAAGCAAACTGCTGCAGTCAGAGCCGTCGAGCGACCGAATGACGGCGCTGCGTTCGACGAGCAAGACGGCGACCGGCTTTGAAATTTTAGCGGTCTCGTTCAACCCCGCCGACGAGAGCCAGCTGCTTGTGTCGGGCCTGCGCGAGTGCGTAGCCCTTACGCTCGGTTGCCGAGGCGAGGTGGCGTCTCGGCTCGACCTCATGATCGACTCGCTGAGCATGGGCGTGCACATCGTGCGCGCGATGTGGCTGCCCGGGTCGGCGACGCGTGTCGCTTTGCTAACAAACTCGTCCTCGTCCATTACCGAGGGTTCCGCTGAGCATGTCGATATGAAAGTGGCCCGCTCATGCTCGTGCATCTGCATCCACGTGCACAATCCCGCTCATACACGCCCCACAACCGACTCAGGTGGCGGCGACGCTTCGTGCATCCGCGTGTTCGACCTGGCCACTCCACAAATCTCTCGCGTCTACGTCGCGCAAAACGACATGATCCGGGACGTTGCGTTTACCGATCGTTCCATGCTTGCCATAATGAGCAGCGGCGCGATACACACGCAGCTGCTGAGCAGCGAGAGCGCGGACGGAGGCCCACTCGTTTTGCGCGAGCAACTGGTTTGCGCCGCCGATTTGCGCGGCCGCGTGGGCAGCGCCATCCACTACTCCCTGCCGTGTCGCCTTCTGTTCGCCGCGTACGCGGATGGCCGATGTTTTGGCCTGAAAATTAACGACGAGGCAACGGAGGTCTGTGGTGGGTTCGCGCTGCACAGCTCGCGCACCGACGCACCTACGGGTGGCAGCGCGGCGGCTGCGGCTGTCGCCTCGAAAGGACTTGCCGCGCAACATTTTCAAGACGTGCCGGGGGAGCGAGGCCTGCTGCTCGCGACCTCGCGCAAGACGCTGATGCCGCTTGCGATCCGCATCGCCCCCTGCTCAGTCTCTGTGCAGCTCGTGCGGCAGCCATCCCTGGGGCTCGCCGCTTCTCGCGACGTGGCTCCTGCAAGCCCCCCTGTCTGTTGGTTCCTCGCCGAAGACGGCTCGTTGCATTGCTATGAGGGCAGCAGAGTCGGCGGCGGGGGTGGCGGGGGTGGCGGGGGTCCTGGCACCGAGGCCGGGCTTCGCGAGAAGGAAGTCGTCGGAGGCATCGCGGTGTCGTTTGCCAAGCGCTCGCAGACGAAGCTGCCTAGCTTCCCTGTCGACTTCTTCGAGCGGGCCGTTTGTGTCAGTCAGCAGGGTGACGACATCGGGTTTTCGTCCTCGTCCATTGCCGAGGGTCCCGCTGAGCATATCCGCGCCTTTGACGCCACCGCTAAGACGCGCCTGTCCAGCAGTAGCGAGGACTACGTGACCAGCCTCAACAAGAGCACGGCGCTCGACCTCGTGGTGCACAATTCGAACCATACAAGCGTGGTCGTCGGCGTGCGCGTCCTGCTTGGGAACGCGCAACCGAGTGCCATCCCCGCCACCATCACGCTCTTCGGGCGCAGCGTGGCAACTCAAGAATCGCAGCGACGCTGGTACGACCTGCCTTTTACTCCCGCGGAAAGTGTGGTCGGCTCGAAGCAGTTCAACTTGCTTTTCTCGTCGGCGCACAGCGGCGTCGGGCCGGCCGTCGACGCGGTCGAAGTGTACGCGCAGAGTAAGGCTGAGTTCGGCTGGGACGTGCAGCTCAGCGCACTCGCGCTCAAGTATGTGCCGCGCGGCGCTGCCCTCCAGGCACACAGCACGGACCCATCCGCCCCGCACGCCACGCTGCTGTGGGCGCTTGAGGCTGCCCTGCAGCAGCTGGAGACCTTCCACCGGCTCGCTTCGGCTGGCGTGGGCATCGGCGCTGCGGCGCCTGTACGCGACGACATGCTGCGCTCGCTCCCGCTTATGTTCACTGCGACGAGCAAGCTAGCATCCCTCCGACGGCCGGCAAAGCAGTTGCTGCGGCTGCTGCAGCCTGACCCTTCAAGCTACCACGAGCTCAAGGACATGGCTCAGCTACGATACGCCTTCGCGTGCGTCAGCGCGGACGTGGACACTGTGGACGAGGGCGCGGCCGCGCCGCCGCCTTTGACGCTGCTGCTGCTAGAGCAGCAGGCGGGTGTCCTGAAGAAGCTTGCCAAGAAGCGACCGCAGCAACTCTTCGGCTTTCTGCAACGCCACACGAGCTTATTGCCAGACTTTTGCACCGCGTTCCGCGAGCTCGGCGTGCGCGGCCACCCGACGCAGCTGACGCACTCGCTAGTCCAGCTGCTCTTTGACCTCGCCCAGTATGCCGTGGGCGCCGCGGGCGTCGATGCGACAGAGGCCGAGCAGCTTGACGCTATGCGACCGGCCTTCAACTTGCTCATTGGCATGCTCCTCGGCGGAGCGGAGGCCGCGCGATTCACCACGAGCGCGGCGCTATCGCGCCTGCTACTTAGCGTCACCGTGGACGGCGCCCCGCCTACCGTCACCCCAAGTGCTGCCAAGCAAGGGTGCACGGAGGAGATGGATTTCGACGACGACGAGGCAGCCGTGCCCGCGGAGATCAACGCCGCGGTGGGTGCCGTGCAGTTCTGCTGTGACGTGTGTGGCGTGTGCCCGATTGTCGGGAGCCGGTGGCACTGCGCCATTTGCAAGGATTTCGATTTGTGCACAGCCTGCTACGCCGCCGGGAAACTGGCTCCACTGCCGCCGCACACGTTGGACCACCCACTTTCACGCATTCGCATTGTGGGGACTCAGCCGGGGACTCAGCCGGCTGCCGAGGGTGACGACACTGAGGGCGACGACAACGCCGAGGGCGACGACACTGAGGGCGACAACACTGAGGGTGACGAGCTGGCCAGCTTCATCAACGACGACACTGCGGCGCAACCCGAGGCAGCCATCGACTCAGATTGTGAAGACGAGATGCTCGCAATGGCGGTGGCCATGAGCCTCGGTAAAGAGCCCGCCAAGGCGTCTCCACCCCCCGCAAGCGCCAAGTCGCCGCCACAGATGGCAATGCTCTTCCTCGAGTTGATGACGCGGCACTTGCCACAGCTGACTAGCCACGATGGCTTGGGCGTGCTGCCTTACCTCCAGCTGCTCCAGCTTCTCGCGACGCAACATGCGGCTGGTGCGAGTGCGAAGCAGTGGGGGCGCCTTGCCGATGCCATATTGGCAGTTCTCTGTCCCGTGAAAGAATCAGCGGTCGAGGTCGGTAAGCGCACTCCGCGGCTCGAGGTACACACGCTGCTGCTCATGCTGCTGTGCTTGCTGCTGCACAAGGAGTCGCGGGTTGCTGCTGTCAATGTGCCTGAAGTCGAGCAGCCGGACGTGCGCGCGCTTCAGGCTGAGCTCGTGGCGCATCTGCGCGCCGCGGGGCTGGGTGAGCTTCTGTACGCGCACGCGCTCAAGCTGTTTGACCATTTCAAGGAGGCGGGCGCAAAGGAGCGCTGCACCGAGACAGCCACGCCGGGCGGCACCAACGCGCAGGTGCACGCCGGATTGGCTTGGGCCGCACTGCCGGTCATCTGCCCACGCTGCGGTCGCTACTATGCACCGCTTGCCCATGGGCCGCCTGCCCGCTATTTGCCCCTCTCTCTCCCAGCTGGCTCGCACAAACCCACGGTCTTTCCTACGCACGCTGCAACTCGCGCGGCCTGGCCGCATCTGTGGCTGCCACCGCCTCCATACTGCACCTTTGGTTGCGGGCGCATCCCCCCCCCTACCCCCCCCACCCCACCCCACCCCACCCCTTTCCAACCCCCCTC
>MDSY01155329.1_pt1 | contig 10965 bp, 8 predicted proteins | sample 811131 | NCBI WGS metagenome assembly MDSY01 (sample SAMN05326643, study PRJNA326480) | marine metagenome | isolation source: seawater | place: Atlantic Ocean: South West | collected 2010
AAGGCAAATATTATAAAGATAAAAGTGGTTCAAAAAATATTAGAAAAGTTAATATTTATAGATGGGATCCTTCAACAGGAGAGAATCCAAGAATTGATACCTACGAAGTAGATATGAATAATTGTCCATCTAAAGTTTTAGACTTATTAAATAAAATTAAAAATGAAATTGATTCTTCATTGGCGTATAGAAGATCTTGTTCGCATGGAGTATGCGGGTCATGTGCGATGAATATGGATGGTAAAAATGGCTTAGCGTGTACCAAGCCGCATTCCGAAATTAAAGGAGAAATAAATATTTATCCTCTTCCACACCTAAAAGTTCAAAAAGATTTGATTGGAGATTTAAGCACTTTATATAAGCAATATGCATCAGTTGAACCTTGGTTAAAAAATTCAAAAAAAGAAGATACTAAAGAAAATATACAATCAATTGACGATAGGTCCAAATTAGATGGTTTTTACGAATGTATAATGTGTGCTTGTTGTTCAACTGCTTGTCCAAGCTATTGGTGGAATGGTGATAAATATTTAGGTCCAGCAGTTTTACTCCAAGCTTATAGATGGATAATTGATAGTAGAGATGAAGATAGAAAAGAAAGGCTTAAAAAAGTTGCAGATGAGCTGAAACTTTATAGATGTCATACAATTATGAACTGTACTAATGCATGTCCAAAAGGATTAAATCCAGCAAAAGCAATAGCATCTATCAAAAAAATGCTTGCAACAAGCTAATTACTTAATTAAATAATTTCATCATGAATTTAATTCAACACTATATAAACGGAAAAATAGTTTCTGGTGAATCAAATAGAAAAGGCAAGGTATTTAATCCTGCTACTGGTTCACAACAATCTGAAGTTTTATTAGGTTCAAAAACTGACCTAGATACTGCAGTCGAAAAAGCAAAAAAAGCTTTTGAAATTTGGTCGACAAAACCTCCAATCCAAAGAGCAAGGATAATTTTTAAATATAAAGAGTTGATTGAAAAAAATTCTGATCAACTTACAAAATTAATAGTTTCTGAACATGGAAAAGTATATGAAGACGCAAAAGGTTCATTACTTAGAGGATTAGAAGTAGTAGAGTTTGCATGTGGAATCCCACAAATGTTAAAGGGAGAATTCACTGAAAATGTAGGAACCAATATTGATAGTTGGTCTGTTAGGCAGCCACTAGGAGTCTGTGCGGGAATTACACCTTTTAATTTTCCTGCGATGGTACCAATGTGGATGTTCCCAATGGCAATTGCATGTGGAAATACTTTTGTTTTAAAACCTTCTGAAAAAGATCCATCTTGCTCAATAAAATTGGCAGAGCTATTTTCTGAAGCAGGATTACCAGAGGGTGTGCTTAATGTAGTTAATGGAGATAAAGAAGTAGTTGATGCTATTCTTACAAATAAAGATATTCAGGCGGTTAGTTTTGTCGGATCAACTCCTATAGCTAAATACATTTATGAAAATGCAGCTAAAAATGAAAAAAGAGTGCAAGCTTTAGGAGGTGCAAAAAATCATTGTGTTGTTATGCCCGATTGTGATCTTGATCAAGCTGTAAATGGACTTATGGGAGCAGCTTATGGATCAGCGGGTGAAAGATGTATGGCCCAATCAGTTGCAGTTGCAGTTGGCAATATAGGGGATAAGCTAGTAAGTGAATTAGCTAAAAAAGTTGAAGCTTTGAAAGTTGGACCTGGTATGGATAAAAATTCTGAAATGGGACCACTAGTTACTAAAGAACATTTAGAAAAAGTTAAGAGCTATGTAGATCTTGGGGTTAAAGAAGGAGCAAAATTAGTAGCTGATGGAAGAGATATTAAACTTCAAGGATATGAAAACGGTTTTTATATTGGAGGATGTCTTTTTGACCATGTAAAAAAAGATATGCGAATATATAAAGAAGAAATATTTGGACCAGTACTTTCAGTAGTAAGAGCTAAAGATTTTGATGAAGCATCTCAATTAGTTAATAATCATGAGTTTGGTAATGGAACAAGTATTTATACCCGTGATGGAGATGTAGGTAGAACTTTTGCAAGTAAAATAAAAGTAGGAATGGTAGGTATAAATATACCCATACCTGTTCCTGTTGCATTTCATAGCTTTGGTGGATGGAAAAGATCTTTATTTGGAGATCAGCATATGCACGGTCCAGAAGGGGTTAGATTTTATACTAAACTTAAAACAATAACTTCAAGATGGCCATCTGGCGTTCGTTCAAACGCTGAGTTTATTATGCCAACAATGAAATAAATTATGAGTAAAATATCTTTAATAGGTGCTGGACAAATTGGTGGAACTTTAGCTCATTTAATCGGTATAAAAGAATTAGTTAAAGAAATAGTATTATTTGATGTTGCAAGTGGAGTAGCTAAAGGAAAAGCATTAGATATTGCACAATCATCCTCTGTTGATGGATTTAATGCTAAATTAATTGGAACAGATAACTATCAAGATATTAAAAATTCTGATGTAATAATTATCACAGCTGGCTTACCAAGAAAACCTGGAATGAGTAGAGATGATTTATTAGGAATAAATTTAAAAATTATAAAACAAGTAGCTGATGGAATTAAAAAAAATTCACCTGAATCATTTATAATTTGTATTACAAATCCCTTAGATGTTATGGTAATGGCTTTACAAAAATATTCCAGTTTATCACCAAATAAAGTTGTTGGAATGGCGGGTATTTTGGATAGCTCAAGATTCAAATTGTTTCTTTCACTAGAGTTAAATGTTCCAGTTAGAGAAATTGAAGCTATGGTTATGGGAGGTCATGGTGATACCATGGTTCCTTTACCAAGATTCACAAAAATATCAGGCAAACCTCTTTTAGAATTAATTCAAGAGGGTAAAATTTCGAAAGATAGGCTAGAGAGTATTAATCAAAGAACAAGAGATGGGGGTGCAGAGATAGTTAAATTTTTAGAGAAAGGTTCTGCATTTTATGCACCTGCTGCATCAGGAGTTCAAATGGCAGAAGCCTACTTAAAAAATCAAAAAAAAATTTTACCATGTGCTGCCTACTTAAATGGTCAATATGGATTTAAAAATATTTATGCTGGAGTTCCTGTGGTAATTGGAAAAAATGGAGTAGAAAAAATTGAGGAAATAGATCTTGATGAGAAAGAAAAACACGAGTTTAATCACTCTGTTGATGCAGTAAAAAAACTCTGGGAAGCTGCTATAAATATTGATCCTGATCTAAGTAAATGAATATTCACGAACATCAAGCTAAACAAATACTGAAAAAATTTGGTATACCAGTTCCAAAAGGTGATTTTGGATTTAGTGCTGAAGAAATAGTCAAAAAAGCCAAGAAATTAAACTTAAATCAATATGTTTTAAAAGCTCAGATTCATGCTGGAGGCAGAGGTAAAGCAGGTGGGATAAAAATTTTAAACAATATTGAAGAATTAAATAGGTCTTCAAAAGAAATGTTAGGGAAAATTTTGATTACCCACCAAACCGGACCAAATGGCAAAGAGGTTAAGAGATTATATGTAGAAGAAACCTCAAAAATTGAAAAAGAATTTTATCTTTCCTGCTTAGTAGATAGAACTAGTTCAAAAATAGCATTTATTTCAAGTGATCAAGGAGGAATGGACATAGAAGAGGTTGCAAAATCAAATCCAGAAAAAATAATAACAACAAAAGTAAATTTAGAATCTGAAATAAAAGAAGACGATTGCAAAAAAATAATAAAAATTTTTAATTTAAAAGAAAGTCTTATTCCAGAGGGAATTAAGTTAATTAAATCAATTTATAAAATGTTTATATCTACAGATGCAAGTTTGATTGAGATTAATCCACTAATAGTTACAAAAGAAAATAATTTATTGTGTTTAGATGCAAAAATGAATTTTGATGATAATGCTATATTTAGACATCCTGAAATTCTTGAATTAAGAGATTTGAATGAAGAAGATCCTACAGAGATAGAAGCAAGCAAACATGATTTAGCTTATATAAAATTAGATGGAAGCATTGGTTGTATGGTAAATGGAGCAGGCTTAGCAATGGCTACAATGGATATAATTAAACTTTATGGTCAAGAACCAGCAAACTTTCTAGATGTTGGTGGAGGAGCGTCAAAAGAAAAAGTATCAGCAGCTTTTAAAATAATCTTATCAGATAAAAATGTTAAAGGAATTTTAATAAATATTTTTGGCGGAATAATGAGATGTGATGTCCTTGCTGAAGGAGTTGTTAATGCTGCAAAAGAAATTAAAATAAATGTTCCTATTGTTGTTAGATTAGCAGGAACTAAATTCGAAGAAGGAAAAAAAATTTTAGATAATTCAGGTTTAAAAATTATATCTGCTTCAGATTTATCAGACGCAGCAAAAAAAATTGTAGGAGCAATAAAATAATGTCTGTTTTAGTAAATAAAAATACACGAGTTATTTGCCAAGGGTTTACTGGTACACATGGTACTTTTCACTCAGAACAAGCAATAGAATATGGAACTAATATTGTTGGAGGTGTAACACCAAAAAAAGGAGGACAGGTACATTTGAATAAACCAGTTTATAACACTGTTAAAGAAGCTAAAGAAGCAACTGATGCTAATGCAACAATGATTTATGTTCCTGCAAAATTTGCTGCATCAGCAATTATAGAGGCTTTGGATGAGTCAATTGAATTAATTATTTGTATTACAGAAGGTATCCCGATTTTAGATATGTTAAAGGTTAAAAAAAGATTAAAAGATTCAAGCTCAAGATTAATCGGACCAAATTGCCCAGGAATAATTACTCCTGAGGAGTGTAAAATAGGGATTATGCCTGGGAATATTCATAAAAAAGGATCAGTTGGAATTGTTTCAAGATCTGGGACATTAACTTACGAAGCAGTTGCTCAAACAACTGAAAATGGACTCGGACAATCAACTTGTATAGGCATAGGTGGAGACCCAATTAATGGAACAAATTTTATTGATTGTCTTGAACTGTTTCTAAATGATGAGGAAACAAAATCTATATTAATGATCGGAGAAATTGGTGGTTCTGCCGAGGAAGAAGCTGCAGATTTTATTAAAAACCACAAAATAAAAAAACCTATAGTGGGTTTTATTGCTGGAGTAACTGCGCCACCAGGAAGAAGAATGGGTCATGCAGGAGCAATTATCTCTGGAGGAAAAGGTGGTGCTGAAAATAAAATAAAAATAATGGAAGATTGTGGAATTACTATAGCAAAATCACCAGCTGAAATTGGAAAAACACTATTAGACAAATTGAATAATTGAAAAATAGTTTCAAGGTATTATATTTATCTAAATGTCTTCACCAAAAAATCTAGAATATAAAAAAACTTCATTTCTCTCCAAAAGCAACAGTGCTTTCATAGAAGATATGTATTTAAAGTTTATTAACAAAGATCCAAGTCTACCTGAAAGTTGGAAAAGGTATTTTTTAGAAATAGGGGAAGAAATAGATATTGTTGTTAATGAAATCAATGGCCCTTCTTGGAGTCCTTTAAAGCAAAAAATCAACATTAATGAAATTAAAAGTAAATTAGATATTGATGAAAAAAATATTAGTACCAAATCTAATGAAGAAAAATTTGATATTTCTAATGGTGAGTCAATTAAAGCTGTGTCATTAATTCGTTCATATAGACAAAGAGGGCATCTTATTGCAAATCTTGATCCATTAGAAATGAGAGAAAGTGAATATTTAGATGAATTGCATCCAGAAAATTATGGATTTGAAAAAAAAGACTATAACAAAAAAATTTATTTAGATGGAGTAATAAATAGACAATACTCAACTATTAAAGAAATACTATCTTTTTTAAAAAAAACTTATTGTGAAAAAATTGGTTTTGAATATATGCATATATCAAATCCTACAGAAAGAAAATGGCTTAGAGATAGGATTGAAAAAAAAGAAAATAGTATTCAATTTACTAGAAATGGTAAAGAAGCTATTCTAAATAAAATTATTCAAGCCGAAGGTTTTGAAAAATTTCTTCATACTAAATATGTAGGGACAAAAAGATTTGGTCTTGATGGTGGAGAAAGTTTAATACCAGCGTTAGAACAAATAATTAAAATTGGTGGACAATTCAATATTAAAGAAGTTAAAATTGGAATGTCTCACAGAGGAAGATTAAATGTTTTGGCAAATGTACTTCAAAAATCTTATAAAAGAATATTTAATGAATTTGCAGGTGAAATTAATCACTCATCAAGTGAAGATAGTTCTGGAGATGTAAAATATCATTTAGGAGCTTCATCCAATCGTGAATTTGATGGAAATTCAGTTCATGTAAGTTTAACTGATAATCCATCTCACCTAGAAGCAGTAAATCCTGTAGTACTGGGACAAACAAGAGCTAAACAATTTTTTCATGAAGATAAAGATAGAAAAAAAGTAATTCCAATTTTAATTCATGGAGATGCAGCATTCGCAGGACAAGGAATAGTTGCGGAGTGTTTTGCAATGTCAGGTCTTCCCGGACATAATACTGGTGGAACAATACATTTTATTATTAATAATCAAATTGGATTTACCACAAGCCCAAGATTTGCTAGATCTTCACCACATCCATCCGATGTTGCTAAAATGGTTGATGCTCCAATTATACATGTAAACGGTGATGATCCAGAGGCAGTTGTTTATGCATCAAGAATAGCTGCAGAGTTTAGACTTAAATTTAATAGAGATGTTGTGGTAGATTTGATCTGTTATAGAAGATTTGGTCATAACGAGGGCGATGAACCGTCATTTACCCAACCTTTAATGTACAAAAAAATTAGATCGCATCCATCGGTAGCAAATGTATATGGAAACAAACTTATAAATGAAAATATAATTAGTTCTGAAAACCTCAAATTAAACATAAAACAATTTAAAGATCTTTTAGAAGATCAATATAAGAATGCAAAAAATTATAAACCTAAAATTGAATGGTTTGAAGGAACGTGGTCTAGATATAGGCCTCAAAAAGGAAAAGATAAAAGAGGAATAACAGGATACTCTACTAAAAGACTTTTAGAAATTTCTAATAAAATAAATACATTCGATACAAATCTCAACATTCACAAGACTATAGTGAAAATTTTTGATGCTAGAAAAAATTCAGTATCAAAAGGACATGGTATTGACTGGTCAACAGCTGAAGCTCTTGCTTTTGGTTCACTATTGGAAGAAGGGTATCCAGTAAGACTTGTAGGCCAAGATACAGGTAGAGGAACTTTCAGTCAAAGACATTCAGTTTTAAGAAACCAAATAGATAATTCAAGATATATTCCTTTAAACAAGATATCAAAAACTCAAAAAAAATTTGAGATTGTCGATAGTTTTTTATCAGAGCTAGCAGTTTTAGGATTTGAATACGGTTATAGTCTAGTTGAACCAAATACACTAACTATTTGGGAAGCACAATTTGGTGATTTTGCTAATGGTGCACAAGTAATTATTGATCAATTTATTTCTTCAGGAGAAAGAAAATGGTCAAGAGCTTCTGGTTTAGTTTTACTTTTACCCCATGGATATGAGGGGCAAGGTCCAGAACATTCTTCTGCAAGACTTGAAAGATTTTTACAACTTTGTTCACATGATAATTTACAAGTAATTAATTGCACTACACCAGCAAACTATTTTCATGCATTAAGAAGACAAATGCACAGAGATTTTAGAAAACCATTGATTGTTATGACTCCTAAATCTTTACTTAGAAATAAATTTTGTGTTTCTAATATAGAAGATTTCAGTAAAAAAAATTCTTTTCATAGAATATTATGGGATCATGCTATAGATCCAAAAAGTAAAGGTTTTATTAAATTAAATAAAAATAATAAAATTAAAAAGGTAATTTTATGTTCTGGAAAAATTTATTTTGATTTATTAGCAGCAAGAGAAAAATTAAAAAAAAATGATGTTATTTTATTCAGAATAGAACAACTCTATCCTTTTCCAGTAAAAAGCCTTGTGAAAGAAATAAAACCTTTTTCAAAAAATGCTAAATTTTATTGGTGTCAAGAGGAACCAAAAAATATGGGAGCATGGTTTTCTGTTAGAGATTATATACAATGGACATTAGATTATATTAAAGCTAATAATAGAGAAATAAATTATATTGGGAGAAGTCCCGATGCAACACCAGCAACTGGTTATGCAAAAAGGCACTTATCTCAACAAAAAAAGATTATTGATAAAGTTTTTAATTAAAAATGACTGAAAAAATATTAGTACCAGTTTTAGGAGAGAGTATAACAGAAGCAACTGTTGGAAAGTGGCTTAAATCAAAAGGAGAACAGGTTTCTGCTGATGAACCCATTGTTGAGTTAGAGACAGATAAAGTAAATTTGGAAGTACCATCTCCAATCGATGGTGTTTTATCTGAAATTAATTCTAAGAATGGACAAACAGTTGAAGTTGGATCAGTACTAGGAATTATTTCCGAGGGAGCATCTGAATTAAAACCAAAAAATAAAAAAGTAGAAATAAAAAATGAAAAAAAATCAGAAACAAACAATATAGTCAATTTAGAAATAGAAAAAAAAACAGAACCAAAAATTTTTGAAGAAACAACTATAGATGAAGAACCTTTAGTCTTAAAAAATCAAGAACCTTTAGTTTTAAAAAATGAAGTAGTTGAAAAAGAAAATAACAATAAAAAGAAAATTCTTTCACCAGCAGTACGAAAAATTATATCAGAAAAAAAAATAAATATAGATGATATAAACGCGACAGGGAAAGACGGTAGAATTGTAAAAGGAGATTTGATTGGTTTAATGGGATCTGCACCAAAACCTAATGAAAGAAAAATTAAATATGGCCAAGAGGAAAGAATTAAAATGTCAAGGTTAAGACAGACAATTGCAAGAAGATTAAAAGAAGCTCAAGAAAATGCAGCAATGCTTACAACCTTCAATGAAGTTGACATGACTAATATAATTAATATGAGAAAAGATAATCAAGAAGATTTTCAAAAAAGATATGGGATAAAGCTTGGATTTATGTCATTTTTTGCAAAAGCATGTATCGTTGGATTAAAACTATTCCCAGCAATAAACGCTGAAATAGATAAAGATGAAATAATTTATAAAAACTATTATAATATAAGTATAGCTGTAGGGACTGATAAAGGTTTAGTTGTACCAGTAGTTAAAAATGCAGATGAACTCTCTTTTGCAGATATAGAAAAAAGTATTAAGTTGTTATCAGATAAAGCAAAATCTGGTAACTTATCGATAGATGATTTGCAAGGTGGAACGTTTACTATAAGCAATGGAGGAGTTTATGGATCAATGCTTTCAACTCCAATTTTAAATCCACCACAATCAGGAGTTTTGGGTATGCATAATATTATAGATCGATCTATGGTTTTCAATGGTGAAATAGAAATAAGGCCAATGATGTATTTAGCATTATCATACGATCATAGAATAATTGATGGAAAAGACTCAGTTTCATTTCTTAAAACTATAAAAGAAAATTTAGAAGATCCAAGAAGATTATTTTTAGAGATTTAATGTCAGAAAAATTTGATGCAATTGTTATAGGTGGAGGACCTGGTGGATATGTTTGTGCAATCAGACTATCACAATTAGGTTTAAATACTGCATGTGTTGAGTCTAGAGGAGCTTTAGGAGGAACATGCCTAAATGTCGGATGTATACCTTCAAAAAGCCTTTTAAATTTATCAGAAAACTATCAAAAAGCTAAAAACTTTGGAAAAATGGGCATAGAACTTGGAGAGATTAAATTAAATTTAGATAAAATGATGAAAAATAAAGATAAAGCGGTGAGTATATTGACAAAGGGAGTCGAGTTTCTTTTTAAGAAAAATAAAATTAAATATTTTAAAGGGACTGGTAGTTTTAAAAATAAAAATCAAATTTTAGTTATAGATAATGAAAAAAAGGAAACAATTTTAGAAACAAAAAATATAATAATTTGTACTGGGTCTGAACCAGTTTCGTTGCCAAATATAAAATTTGATGAAGATAAAATACTTTCATCAACAGGAGCTTTAAAAATTTCAAAAGTTCCAAAAAAAATGGTTGTTGTAGGAGGAGGTTATATTGGTTTAGAAATGGGATCAGTTTGGTCAAGACTTGGATCAGAAGTACAAGTTGTAGAATTTTTAGATCAAATTACACCGGGTATGGATAAAGAAGTTTCAAATGAATTTTTAAAAATTTTAAAAAAACAAGGAATTAAATTTAATTTAAAAACTAAAGTTGAAAAAATATCAAAAACAAACTCAGGTGTTTCTATAGACGTTATCGACAATGAAGGTAAAAAAAGTAAAATCGAATCTAGTGTTGTATTAATTTCTGTTGGTCGAAAACCATTTACAGAAAAACTTAATTTATCAAAAGTAGGAGTAGAGCTGGATAAGAAAGGTAGAATAAAAGTTAATAAAAAATTTCAAACTAATATTACTAATATTTATGCAATCGGAGATGTAATTGATGGACCAATGTTAGCCCATAAAGCTGAAGAAGAAGGAATTGCCGTTGCAGAATTAATAGCTGGACAGTCTGGACATGTTAATTACGATACTATACCTGGAGTTATTTATACTTCTCCAGAGGTTGCATCGATTGGAAAAACTGAAGAACAACTTAAAGAAAAAAATATAAATTATAAAATTGGTAAGTTTCCTTTTATTGCCAATTCGAGAGCAAAAGCGATAGATGAGCCTGAGGGATTTGTTAAAATTTTAGCAGATTCGAAAACTGACAAAGTTTTAGGTGTTCATATGATAGGCCCTCATGCAGGAGAAATGATTGCAGAAATGTCTGTTGCAATGGAATTTGGAGCTAGTTCTGAAGATATTGCCAGAACATGCCATGCTCATCCTACCTTTTCTGAAGCCATAAAAGAGGCTGCTTTATCAGTAGATAAAAGACAAATACATTCGTAATATATTTTCGTATTAAAATATGAAAATTCCAGTTCTGTTACCAAATATTTTTGATCATCCATTTACTTACTCTTCCAATC
>MDSY01054482.1_pt1 | contig 10963 bp, 5 predicted proteins | sample 811131 | NCBI WGS metagenome assembly MDSY01 (sample SAMN05326643, study PRJNA326480) | marine metagenome | isolation source: seawater | place: Atlantic Ocean: South West | collected 2010
AACTTGTAGCTTGTATATATAAACCCCCGCACTAACATTCATACCATAATTATCAACTCCCGTCCATGTAGCATGATATTGTCCAGGATTCTGTTGTCCAGAAAATAAATTTTTAATTTTTCTTCCTCGCATATCAAATATACTAAGTTCTACTTTTGAAACTTTTGCTAAATCATATGTGATTATTGTAGCTGGATTAAATGGGTTAGGATAATTAGCATACAATTTAAATTCATCTGGTAGTGTAGTATTATATCTAGTGCTTAAAGTAGTGTTTACAAATTGTCCAAAATTATCAGCTACTACATTTAATGGAAGCGCATTGACATCACCAGCTGATATTTCATCAATCATGAAAACAACTGAAGGATTACTTAATGTATTATTAAATTGGACCTCAACTTCCATAATTGGTCCGGAGCCTGGTTCAATATACGTTACAAAGTCATAACCTAGAAAATAAAAGGATCCATCTACAGTTTCTCCAGAATTCCCATCAACTGTACCATCTTCAAAACGATCTAATAATTGTATATCAGTAATTGTCATATAATCAGGCATATCAAGAATGGTAAATTCAAGGACATTCACAGTTTCAACATTTTCCATGTAAATCTGAAAAGTTCCTGCACCTCCAGGGGACATCTGCCCTGAAACATTCTCAATAGTACATCCAACAGAAGGCTGCCCGACAAAAAAGGAATGAGGATTACTTTCAGTGTGCATTGGTAAATTATTCACATCAGCAAGTGCCGCTTCACTAACTGATATATCAACAATAGTTGAATCGGGTATCCCTGCAAATATTTCATAAGTAATATCCACAAGATGTCCAACACCTGGCTGGATAGGGCTTGTTAGTGAATTATCATAAGCTGTTACTCTATATCCTGTTCCAAGATCTGTTCCAGAATAGGACCAATTTTCAAAGTTCAAAATTTCATTAAAATTTAGATCAACACCTGTAATAAAAGGTGGATCAGCAAGGATATCAAACTGAATGGCATAAATGGGCTGAGTATTTTGAAGAAAGACAGAACCAGTGGTTTGAGTTCCAGCATCACCATATCCGCCATAAAGATTTAAATATTGTGTTTCAATACCAACTTCATAAGTAGAACTTTCAGAAGTCCAATTGAGTTCAACAAACCCGGCATCTTGTATTGATGTCCCAGAAGTGTACGAGAGACTCACAGTCATTTCTTCATCTGCAACTGGATAGAGAACAGCACGACATACTGGTCCATCCCCTGGCGAAAGAGGTGTCCCAACAGTAATACCAGTAATCGCTATTGTACCATCACCTTGATCAGCAATCTCAAGTGCCCAGTTAGAAGTTCTATCTGTAGTCAAAATATTTAAACTATTCATCACATCTGGATAATCCATTATTTCAAAATAAAATAAACCTAAGTCAGATTCATTGTTAATGTAAAAATCAATAGTGTCCATTTGGCCTGATAGCGAGTAACCATCATCCATCCAAAGCTCAACCCATTCAACAGGAGTAGCAGCCACAGTACCTGTCGGTCCCGATTCTGATCCATCTGGATAAATTGCTGTAACATAATAATAATATGTTGTACTATTTACTACATCTTCATCTAGGTAAGAAGTTACATCTGCTCCAACTTCAGCAATCTCTTGAAAACCCGTGGCATTATTTAAGGATCGATAGACCTTAAAGGCATCAAGCTCAACAGGCCTGTTTTGATGCAAAATTGGTTCATCAAGATTGACTTTTAAATCGTAAGGGACACCACCACCAAATCGGGAAAGGACATCATCTTTAGGAGCAGAAAGCACCCATTGACCTAGGTCTGTCAATTCATAGTGCAACAAGCGATCTACCTGTCTTGCCGCAAAGGTAATAAAAACATCGTCAACCGCCCATCCAGATGCCCATGCCCCATTATCATTAGAATGAAATATAACATGCAAATTTGGCACACCTGCGTATTCAGAAAGATCAATAGTTTCTATAACCCATTCAGGATTAGGATCCAAAGAAGCAACTTCCGTAAAGTTTACACCATCTGTGCTCACTAAAATATGTGCAGTTTGGCTATATGCTCCATCATAATAAGATGCAAAATTCAATGTTATCATTTGAGCACCACTCACATTCAAACCAGGTGTTATTAAATAGTCAACTGAACCATCATCATCAGCCATATCATCATTAGAACACATATACCAGGTATGTGAAGGAACAGTCCAAAACGCACTAGAACCATCTTGGGTTATAAACCAACCTTGAGAAGAATTAGTTGTGGTCACCCAATCTTCTGGTATTACACCTTCCTCAAAATCCTGTTCAAAATCTGATGGAATTGGACCGTATGGTGGATCCCAGCTAAGCAAAACTTGTGCATCCATTCCATCTTGTGCTTGAAGATTATGAGGCTCTTCTATATATCCAGGTGTAACTGTCACAGTACCTGAATCAATTCCAGCAATCCAATACGAGCCACCAATATCATCTGTTATAGTTATATTTTCAAAATTAACCCCTACATTCGAATTATATGCATTATCATGGATAACCATTTCCATATTAGCGATAGGGCCTTCTCCTGCAGCAATATTTGAATTTTCTGGACTATATAATAGCACCCGAGTAGCACCGTTAGCAAGTTCATTAAAATCAATTTCAAAACCATTCGTACGATCAGTAGTTGTAAAACCTGTTACATCTAAATAATTAGGTGCATCATACATATCAAATTGCACACCGCCTACCAAGCTCGAATTTTGTATACTGATATCTACAGAAACTTGCTCTAAAACATCCCCCGTATCAGGAGTATCGCTAGAAAAAAATACTACATTACCTATAGTGATAGATCCATTAGTAACATTCCCATCAATGACATTCCCATCTGCATCACTTACTGTTAAATCATAAGCTTCAAGATTAACCAAAGCTGAAAGGACATCCATTCCATTATAATGTAAATTCAATACAACTCCATCGCCTCCAGCAGAAATACCATCACCCGTGTTTGAATAAAATATAATTCTAGCTGAACCATCACCAAAAATATTATAATCTGCACTAAAATTGTTCACATCTTCAGGATTCACACTAGAAAGATTAATTATAGTTGGCATTGCCATCACATCAAACTGAAAGCCACCAACTGATTGATTTGGATTAGTTACCGTAACAGGAACAACAATATCTTCTGGGTATCCATCTACAATAACATCACCTATAGAAATAATAACATCTGAAAATGCTATATTGCCAAAAATTGTAAATAATATACTTTGAATTAATAACTTGCATCTAGGGAACATTTTAGACTCCTGAAATATCAAATATGATATATTAAATTTTTTAAATCACGAATTAATCACTTTAAGATTATTAAGCAATATATCTTCATGTAAAATAACGATTTTCTACCGATAATTCACTCATAAATTATTCATCTAATGCTTGTGCCAAGTCATAGATAAGATCATCTAAGTATTCAATTCCCACTGATAATCTTATTAAATTTTGAGATAAACCCATAGATTTTTTTACTTCCTCAGGAACAGAAGCATGTGTCATACCATACGGAATGCACACAAGGCTTTCTACACCACCAAGGCTTTCTGCCAAGGTAAATAATCTTATTTTTTCTAGGAATGCATCACGGATACTTAACGATGCGCACTCAAAAGAAATCATCGATCCATATATTGCTTCACCCATAGGATTTTTTTGCTGTTTTGTCGCTAGGTCATATTGATTATGATTTGGCAAGCCCGGGTATATAACTGAGCCTACTTTTGAACAATTTTGCAACATTTTTGCTAGTCCCATCGCATTATCAGAATGCCTCTGGACTCTTAGTGCAATAGTTTTTGTGCTTCTAAGTAACACCCAAGAATCAAAAGGACTAAGTATTGCTCCGCAGGATTTTTGAATAAAATAAAGCTCCTCTGCTAATAACGAATCATTCGTAACTAAGACCCCAGCAACAAGATCACTATGGCCACCAATAAATTTGGTAGCACTATGCATTACAAGATCAGCACCAAGGCTAAGTGGATTTTGTCCATAAGGGCTCATAAAAGTATTATCAATAGCCAACTTTATACTGTTATCAGAACATAATTCAGATAATTCTTTTATATCACATAACTCTAAAAGTGGATTAGTTGGAGTCTCTACAAAAATCCATTTCGTATTTGGTTTTATTGTAGATTTAACTTTTTGTAATGAGCGAGTATCAATAAAATCAAATTCAAAACCATGATTTGATAATACTTGAGTTGCCATACGATAAGTTCCTCCATATACATTCCTCCCTATTATAACATGATCACCATAATTCATTGTTTGAAATAATGCTGTAATTGCAGCCATACCACTAGCAAATGCAAGACCATATCTAGCATTTTCCAAAGAAGCAATATTACTTTCGAATCTCATTCTAGTTGGGTTGCCTGCTCTTGAATAATCAAAGCCTTTATGAATACCTACCTGATCTTGTTTGAACGTTGAAGAAAAATGGATTGGTGGACTAACAGCTCCAGTCCCTTCGTCTGCCTCATTCCCCACATGTATAGCTTTAGTATGAAAACTTTTATTTTTCATTTCAGACTCGAGTATATCCCTTATTTATATAACTTTGCAACTTTTTATATTTAATCTCAATTTTTTTTCCATCTGGACTCTGAACAATTATTTTTTCATTTCGACCCATTTTTTGGTCAACTTTCACTGGAATTCTAGCCTGATTCGGTTGATTTGCAACTTGGTTAGGATTCTGCCCTTGTAGTCCCATCCCTGTTGTCTCTCTATGAGAAGTTTCAACATTCCTCAAAATTGGTTTATTAGTATTAGAAGATTGCTCCATTCCTTGAAGCTGAGTTCTAAATAACCTTTGAATCGTTATTGCACTCATATCTGCCATCATTTCTTGAAACATTTTAAATCCCTCTGATTTATATTCAAGTAATGGATTTTTTTGACCATAAGCCCGGAGATTTATACCTTCTCTAAGTTGATCCATAGCATATAAATGATCTTTCCATTTTTCATCTATAGTCCTTAGAATAATAAAACGTTCGAAACTCCTAATAATATCCTGTGGAATCAAATCTTCTCTAGCTTTATAAATAGATTTTGCCTCTTTTAATATCCAATCAATAATTTTTTCATTATCAGAATCGATATCTTCAAGTTCATTTTGCATTTTTATTAAAGAAATGTCTAACATTATGTGCGATGCAAAACGTTGTTTTAAATATTCCCAATCCCACACGTCTGGCGGGCCTATATCAGCCTGAGAGTTAATTTCCTCATAGATAAAATCATCCAGTACTTGATAAACAGATTCACGCATATTTTGTCCTGATAATGCTTGATTTCTTATATCATAGACCACCTGCCTTTGTTGATTCATGACATCATCATATTCTAACAAATGTTTTCTAATCCCAAAATTTCTAACTTCGACTTTTTTCTGGGCACCAGATATTGCTCTAGTAACCATCCCTGCAGAAATAACCTCTCCCTCTTCAATACCCATACGATCCATAATAGAAGCAACTTTATCTGAACTAAACAATCTCATAAGATCATCTTCAAGAGATAGATAAAACCTTGAAGATCCTGGATCGCCTTGGCGTCCACTTCGCCCTCTTAATTGCAAATCTATTCTCCTAGATTCATGTCTTTCTGTGCCAATAATATGTAAACCACCTACATCTTTTACACCATCAGCTAATTTAATATCAGTTCCTCGACCAGCCATATTTGTAGCAATAGTAACAGCACTTTTTTGTCCAGCTCGTGCAACAACATCTGCTTCGCTTTTGTGCTGTTTTGCATTTAAAACATTATGGGGAACATTCTTTCGTTTTAACATACGAGATAATAGTTCTGAAACTTCCACGGAAATTGTACCAACTAAAATAGGCTGCCCATTATTGTGGCAGTTTACGATCTCATCTATAACAGCATTGTATTTTTCACGTTTAGTCTTATATACAAGATCATCACGATCATCTCTGGATATAGCCCTGTGAGTTGGAATTACTGTAACATCTAAACCATATATTGATCCTAGCTCTTCTGCTTCAGTCTCAGCAGTACCAGTCATACCTGCTAATTTATCATATAAGCGAAAATAATTTTGAACAGTAATTGTCGCTAGGGTCTGTGTCTCTCTTTCAATTCGAACATTCTCTTTTGCTTCGAGAGCTTGATGCAACCCATCGGAATATCGTCTCCCTGGTAAAACACGGCCAGTGAACTCATCTACTATCATAACTTTTCCATCTTGCAGAACATATTCAACATCTTTTTCATAAAGAGTATATGCTCTTAGTAATTGATTAAAATTATGGATAGTACTACTCCTTTCAGCATGTAGTTGATGTACTTTGTCTTTTTCAAATTCTTTTTCTTTATCAGATAAGTCCTCTCGTTCCTCAACTTCTAATAACAACTCCCCAAGGTCTGGAATAATAAAAGTGTCAGGATTATCAGGTGAGAGCAGATTCCTACCTTTCTCTGTAATATCCATAACATGACTTTTTTCCTCAATTGCAAAATATAATTTATCATCTACTTCATCCATTTTTTTATCACGAGTGTATATAGATTCAATATCCTGAGCAAGTTTAAGCATACCAGACTCTTGAAATATTTTCATTACTTGACGATGCTTTGGCATACCCCGCTGAGCCTGCAATAATTTTAGACCAGCATTGTCTTCATCACCTTTTTCAATAAACTGCCTTGCATCTCTTATTAAATCAGAAACCAATGCAGTTTGTTTTTTCACTAAATTTTGGACGCCTGGTTTTAACCTTGTAAATGTTTCATCAACAGGAGTGTCCACTGCTCCAGAGATTATAAGTGGTGTACGGGCTTCATCAATTAATACACTATCTACCTCATCTACAATAGCAAATGCATGCCCTCGCTGAACTTTGTCCTCAGATTGTAGAGCCATATTATCTCTTAAATAATCAAAACCAAATTCATTATTTGTACCATATGTTATATCTCGACTATACATGTCTCTTCTTTTCGCATTGTCCATTGAGTTTAGAATAAAACCAACGGTTAAACCCAGCCTCTTATATACTTCGCCCATCCATTCTGCATCACGCTGAGCAAGATAATCATTTACTGTTATAACATGGACACCACGACCCGTTAAAGCATTTAAATATATAGGCATTGTTGCGACAAGTGTTTTTCCTTCACCTGTTTTCATTTCGGCAACTTTACCATTATGAAGAATCACAGCTCCTAATAACTGTACATTATAGGGTATCATGTTCCACGTTACATTTTGCCCAGAAACAATCCAAGAGTCCCCACACATCCTTTCACATACCACCTTAACAATAGAAAAAGCTTCTATCATTATAAGATCGAGAGCACCTTGTTCTGCTTTTAATATTCCCTCCTCCCGTATTTTTTTTTCAGAAACATTCTTAATTAATTCTATTTTTTCATTGCGAGTATTAATTACAATTTCTTTTAATTCTGCAGTCCTTTTAATTAACTCTTCATCTGATTTTTTAGAAAATATTTTATAAGATTGATTTATCTTATCTATTGTTGAAGATAACTTTTTTATTTCGCGTTCAGATTTTGTACCAAATATTTTTGATAATACCATAATTAGAACCTAAGTCTTATTCTGCTGTTGATAATTTTTATAAACAGCATCAAGAATACCATTAATGAAAATAGGGCTTTCATCAGTACTATATATTTTTGCGATTTCTACCATCTCAGTGATAGTAACCTTTGGAGGGATATCATGAATAAAGTGAATTTCACAGATTCCCATTTTTAAAAGAATTTTATCAACCTGAGCGACACGATCAATTTCCCAATTTTCAAGATGGGATTTTATTATATCTTCCGCCCATTTTATATTTTTTAATACACAATTAAAAAGTGACTGGATAAAATCTTTATTATCTTTCATCAGAGATTTTTTAACAATTAACTCATCTATAATTGTTAAAGTATCATTTTTTGAAAATTGATAGGCAAATAAAGCCTCCAGAACACATTGGCGTGCAAGTCTTCGTGGATGTAAATTAGCTATTGTCACGTTTCCCCATCACATTTTTCTTTGGTAAGTAAATATTCTTTAATTTAGCTACATCAATCATCCTTTTCTCCGCAACTTTTAAAGCTGCAGCATGGGTAGTTACATTATCATTTTCTGATCTTTTATAAATAGCTAATAATGTATCATAAATACCCTCCTCAGCTTGACGGAAAGCTCGTTCACGATTATAACCATCTATTTCATTTGCTACATTTATTAATCCACCAGCATTAATTGCATAGTCTGGAGCATATAATATTCCTCGATCTTTCAACATCTGAGAATGGATATCTTCATTTTGCAATTGATTATTAGCCGCGCCTGCAACGATAGAGCATCTTAATCTTGGAATTGTATTGTCATCCAAAGTTGCGCCCAGAGCGCAAGGAGCATATATATCAATATCTGCATCATATATCTCATCTGAACTAATAGGTATTGCATTGAATTCATCTACAGCACGTTTTAAAGAATTTTCATATAAATCCGTGATGTAGAGTTTTGCACCTTCTTTTTTTAAAAAACCGCACAAATGGTATCCTACATGGCCCACTCCTTGTACACCAATCTTAAGTCCATTAAGCGTATCTTTCCCAAAATGTTTTTTAACGGTTGCTTTAATTCCAGCACATGTTCCTAATGCGGTAACTGGCGATGGGTCACCACTACCACCTAATGCACGAGAGATACCTGTTACATAACGTGTTTCCATACGAACCCACTCCATATCTTTGACACTTGTGCCAACATCTTCTGCCGTTATATATCTTCCTGCAAGTCCTTGAACAAAACGGCCAAAAGATCTAAATAAAATCTCATTTTTATGTTTCTTAGAATCTCCAATAATTACAGCTTTTCCACCTCCCAGGTTCAAACCAGCAATTGCTGCCTTGTAACTCATGCCTCTAGATAAACGTAACACATCTTTTAAAGCAGCTTGTTCAGTATCGTAGTTCCACATTCTACACCCACCCAGAGCTGGGCCAATTGTAGTGTTATGTACTGCAATTATTGCTTTTAATCCAGTATCTTTATCTCGACAAAAAACAACTTCCTCATGATCCCGTGAATCCATATTTTCGAAAACTTGTTTCATTTCATGCCAAATTTATTTACTGGAAACAACCATCCAAAATTGTCATCCACCTCTCCTCTTTGTATGTTCGTAAGAGTTTTTTTTAACTTTTTTGTTATTTGCCCTATCTCACCATTGTTATAGTTATAAACACTATTCTTATATGAAATTTTACCCACTGGAGTAATTTGGACAGCAGTACCAGTACAAAAAACTTCTTCAGCATCAAAAAGATCGGTTAAAAATATATCAGTTTCTTCAACTCTAATTCCAAGTGTCTCAGATGCAATCTTGCATACAGAATCTCTAGTAACACCATCAAGAATAGATCCACTTATTTTCGGAGTTTTCAGTACACCCTCTTTGTAAATAAATAAATTTGCTGATCCCATTTCTTCAATACGATCTTCAGATACAGAATCTAGATAAATCACTTCATCAAAACCTTCTTTTTTAGCAATTTCTAATGGAAATAATGATGCTGAATAGTTACCTATTGCCTTAGCATTTCCAATACCTTTTGAAGCTGCTCGATGAAAGTTCGTTTCAATTTTTAGATTTAGTAATTTAATACCTCCTTTAAAATATGGCCCGACAGGAGAAACATATATCATAAATCTATAATCTTTTGCTGCACTCACACCCAAGGCAGAGGAGGTACCCCAAACAATTGGTCTTATATACATACTTCCTTTTCCGTATGGAGGAACAAAATCTAAATTATCTTTTACAGTTGCAAAAACAGCATCCATAAAAAAATCAGAATTAATTCTAGGAATGCAAAGTCTTTCAGTTGACCAAGCAAATCTTTTTGCATTTTTATCTATTCTAAATAAAACTATCCTATTATCAGAGGTATGAAAGGCTTTGGTACCCTCAAAGACTCCTTGCCCATAGTTTAATACTACTGCTGCGGGAGACAATTCAATATTACCAAAAGGAATTAAAGATCCATTTGACCAATCTTCTCCAACACCGCATGTGGCGCTATACATACTCCGTGTCTTAAATAAATCAAACCCTAGTGAATCCCAGTTTATATTTGCTTTTTTTAATCGCATTCCATTATTTCTCTTGATATTACCAATCGCTGAATTTCAGAAGTTCCTTCATAAATTTCAGTAATCTTTGCATCCCTCATAAGTCTTTCGATTCCATATTCTTGCATATAACCATAGGCTCCATAGATTTGAACACAATCTATAGCAGCATCCATAGCAATTTTTGATGAAAATAATTTGGCCATAGAACTTTCTTTCTTATAGTTTTTACCTTTATCTTTTAAATATGCTGCCTTCCAAACTAATAATCTTGCTGCTTCCACATGAGTAGCCATATTAGCTATTTTCTCCTTTATCGCACCGAATTTGCCAATCGGTTTACCAAACTGCTTTCTTTCTTTTGAATAAAACACTGCTTTTTCCAAAGCAGACCGTGCAAGACCAACGGCCTGAGAAGCTATACCAATTCTACCGCCACTCAAAGCATGCATCGCTATTTGAAAACCTTGGCCTTCAGATCCTATGAGATTATTATCTGATATTACACAATTCTCAAAATATAGCTCACATGTATCTGAGGCACGTATCCCAAGCTTTTCTTCCTTTTTACCTACATTAAATCCAGGAGTATCCTTTTCGATAATAAAACATGAAATATTTTTTCTTTCTTTTTTATTCGTTAAACAAAAACAGATAACTAAATCACTATTTTCTCCACTTGTCACCCAATTTTTAGTACCATTAATTATATATTCATTACCATTTTTTTTCGCAAAAGTTTTCATGTTACTTGCATCAGAGCC
>MDSY01011341.1_pt1 | contig 10962 bp, 9 predicted proteins | sample 811131 | NCBI WGS metagenome assembly MDSY01 (sample SAMN05326643, study PRJNA326480) | marine metagenome | isolation source: seawater | place: Atlantic Ocean: South West | collected 2010
AAAATTGCGTTAGCAATATCGCTTACTTCAGCTCGAGTAGGGACTTTATTATCAATCATAGATTCGAGCAATTGCGTGGCAATAACAACAGGTTTCCCGATGGTGCTGGCCAAATCAACAATCTTTTTTTGAGCTAAAGGTACTTTTGATGCGGGTGTTTCAACACCTAAATCCCCCCGCGCGACCATAACACCATCAAAAGCATTAATAATTTCTTCAAGGTTTTCTAACGATTCCCATTTTTCTATTTTAGCCATCACAGGTATTCTTTTACCATGTTCATCCATGACACTATGAACATCTAATATATTATTTGCTTTGCAGACAAATGAAAGTGCAATCCAATCCGCACCTTGATCTAAAGCCATTTTAAGATCTATAATATCTTCTTGAGTTAGGGATGGCGTATTGAGTGTTACCCCTGGGAAGTTCACACCTTTTTTGTTGCTTATTTCACCACCAATTACTGTTTTACATTTTAATGTATGTTTGGAAATAACTTCAGAAACTTCGAGCTTAATACGTCCATCATCAATCAAGACTTCTGCCCCACTTAGCACACTAGAAAAATGGATGCCACCAGATACTTCTAAATGGTTTTCTTTAAAACCAGGTTCGTTAGATATTATAATTGATTCATTTTCATTTATAATTAATTCTTCTTTTAGACCAACAATTCTTATTTTGGGTCCTGCTAGGTCTGTCAAAATTGCTGGCCGAACACCATTTTTTGGTTTAAGCGACTTTACTAAATCATATAATTTTCTTTTTGATGCCATATCACCATGAGACATATTTAATCGAAAAGTATCAACACCAGAATTAATCATTGATTGCAGCACTTCTTTTTTATCACAAGAGGGTCCCACAGTAGCAATGATTTTTGTATTTGTATTCATAAATGACTAATCAGTTTACAGAATAGGGTATAGTTAATCGGAAGGGTTTAATAATCGCATTGAATTTTTTTCCATTTTCACATATCATTTCAAAGTGCCCATGCATTACGCCAAATTCGGTGGGCAAAGGGCAAAAACTTGTGTATTCAAATCGTTCACCATTTTTTAAATATGGCTGATTTCCCACAACTCCAGGTCCACGAATTTCTTCAACATTCCCATTCCCATCGGTTATGTGCCAATAGCGACTTTTTAATTGGATTGTTTCAGCACCTGTATTTTTAATTTTTATTCGATAAGAGAACATATATATTGGTTTAGTGGGGTCTGATCTTTCAGGTATATAAGCAGGATCAACGGTAATTTGAATATTTTCTGATTCTCTTTTCTTCATTATTACATTAATTAGTAATGAGGGCTATTATAAAATTACAATTCATTTGGTTCCAGATTCATATTGATTATTAGTAATTTTCTAATACTTTAAATGGGGGAATATTTAAAATGAAATTTTTTATAAAAATATTTATTTGTTGTTTATTTGTTCTTAGTTGTAATCAAGTATCATCCAAATATACTGATCAGATAAACAATCCAGAAATTCTTTCAACAGAAATAAGTGGGCATATAAAATTTTTGTCAGCAGACGATAGGGAAGGACGCTATCCCGGGACAAAAGGATCACAAGAAGCAATTGATTATATTGTTGATGAATTAAATGGTTCTGGAGTTTTACCGGCAGGTACTGACAAATATTTACAATATTTTAGTTTTGTAAAAGATATTAAGCCGGACAGTTTGAATGAGATAAGATTTAATAATAAAACATATAATATTAATACCGACTTTATGCCGCTGGAATTTTCATCAAACGCTAGTTTTTCGGCGGATGTAGCATTTACAGGTTATGGATTTTCAATAAAAGATTCAGTTGAGTGGGATGATTACAAATCCATAGATGTAAAAGATAGGTGGGTGGCAATACTAATGGGTTCACCAGATGGAGATCATCCACATTCAAAATATGCTGATCATCTTCCTATTCGCAAAAAAGCTATGTTAGCTAAAGATAATGATGCAAAAGGAGTTTTATTCATTAGTAAATCTGATTCAGATGAATTTATTCCTTTAAGATATGATTCGAATTCAAAGAATATGGATATACCAATTGTACAAATATCAAGAAAATTTGCGAATGATTTATTAAATGATTCTCTTGAGTTTTTTCAAGATGAAATTAATAGTGATCTTTTTCCAAAATCATTTTTGCTAAATAAAAATATAGATTCAAAAATTTCTTTAAAAAAAGAAACAATTCAAATCCCAAATATAATAGGGATGATTCCTGGGAATCATGAGAGTCATAAAAATGAATATATAGTTATCGGTGCCCACTTTGATCATTTGGGTTATGGTGGACAGAATTCAGGGTCTTTGGCCCCTGATGAGCAATCTATACATAATGGAGCAGATGATAATGCGTCGGGTATAGCTGGCGTTTTAGAGATTGCTGAGAAGCTTAAGGCAAACCAATTTGCACTTAATCGCTCTATATTATTTATGGGTTATAATGCAGAAGAACAAGGATTGTTAGGATCAAAGTATTATGTGAATAATCCTACGGTACCGCTCAATAATATTGTAACTATGATTAATATGGATATGATTGGACGTATGTCGAATAATAAAATTACAGTAGGAGGTACTGGTACATCTTCTGCGTTTGATTCAATACTTAATAATGTTGAAAAAAATCACGCTTTACTGATAACTAAAAGTCCAGAAGGATTTGGTCCAAGTGATCATTCAAGTTTTTACATCAATGATATTCCAGTACTTTTCTTTTTTACTGGTGCTCATAATGATTATCATAAACCTTCAGATGATTGGACTCAAATTAATGTTGAAAGTGAAAAAAAAATATTAGACATGATTTATGATATCATTATTGAAATTGATCAATTAGAAATTAAACCACCATTCACTGAAGCTGGCCCAAAAGGACCAAGTCAGAGCAGAACAAGTTTCAAAGTAACTTTTGGTATTATTCCATCATATAGTAGTGATGCAATTGGTTTAGAAATTGATGGAGCAAGGCAGGGCGGCCCAGCACAACAAGCGGGAATGAAAAAAGGTGATATTATTATTAAAATTGGAGGGAAAAACATATCAAACATTTATGATTATATGTACCGTTTATCTGAACTTAAATCAGGGGAATCAGTTGAGGTCACAGTTCAAAGGGGTAACAAAGAATTAAAATTAATTCTTAATTTATAATAATTTTTTTATTTAACTCTTCTCGAAGCTCTAATATCGCTTTAACATAATTATCAGCATGATTATATGCGTATACTGCTTTATAAACTTTTGTAGCATCAGACTGATCATTAACAGGATATCCGTTTTTCACTAGGTAATTTGCAATGCTAGCAAAAACATCTGGCCAAACAAACGGTTGTCGTATACCATCCCCATTTCCATCTTTAGCATAGCTCTTAAAACTTGTAGGGATAAATTGACCATAGCCAAATGCGCCAGCATAAGATCCAACTATTGAATGTGGAGGTATATTGTCTGTGTAACAATATGATAAATATGCAACCAATTCTTTTTGAGCCCACTTAGACCTGCGAGGCATTTTTGAGATTTGTGTATATAGTGCGTTAAAAACAGTAAACTTTCCTTTATGCCTTCCAAAATTGCTTTCAACACCGATAATACTTAGGATTAAAAAAGGATCTACTTTTAGTTCCGTTGATATTTCATTCAAGACACCACCATGCGATTTATAGAATTTTGCTCCTTCATTGATTCTATTTTTTGTGACAAATAATTTTCGATATTCACCCCATGTCTTTTTTTCATAAGGTCTAGCAAACCGGTCCAGAATTGAATCATGAATTTCTATTTTTGAATAGGAAAATGTTTTATCTAGATAAGTTTCAGGTATGCCCATCTTTATAGCATCAGAGCGTATAATAGATAATATAGGATCATCGTTAACCCTAAGGAAGCTTAAAAATAATATTATAACTAATCTAACCATTCAGCAATAAAGACGTTTGTGTCCCCCTCTTTAGCTTGATTTCTATTTGAAGCAAAAACGATGTATTTCCCATTTGGACTGAACATTGGGAAACCATCAAATCCCTTGAAAAATGTAATCCGTTCTAAATTAGTTCCATCTGTATTAACTGCCCATAAATCAAAATCTCTACCTTTAGGATCTGCCATATTTGAAGAAAAAATAATTCGTTTATCATTTGGGTAAAAATAAGGTGCAAAATTTGCCCCTTCATTGAAAGTAATTTGTTGTTTATCACTACCATCAGAATTCATAATTCGAATTTGAAGATTCATTGGTCTAATCATACTTTGCCCAATAAGACTTTTATAGTCAGCTATTTCTTTTGCAGATTCAGGATAGTAAGCTCGCCATACTATTTTTTTACCACTATGACTAAAAAATGGCCCACCATCATAGCCTAATTTATTTGTTAGCATTCTTTTATCGCTACCATCCATATTCATTGTCCAAACTTCAAGGTCACCAGAAATTATTGATGTATAAGTAATCCTACTACCATCCTGCGAAACTGTTGCTTCAGCATCATAGCCGATTGTATTAGTTAATTGCTCAATGGAGGATCCATCAGTATTGGCACGAAAAATATCATAACCCTCATATAATTTCCATACATATCCACGACTAAAATCTGGAGGAGGTGGACATGATTTGTTTTGAAGGTGAGTAGAGGCATACACGATTTTTTCATTTTCAGGATATTGAAAATATGCACATGTTGTAACGCCATCGCCAGTTGACACCATTTTGTATTCACCAGATTCAATATCCATAATATAAATTTGATCACATAGACCATCACCATCATGACCCTGAAAAATTAATTTTTTACTATCTGAGCTAAAATAAGCTTCAGCATTTTCACCGCTGAATGTTAGCTGTCTAAGGTTTTTGAAATGCACTTCATTATCAACAATATGTTCATTAGCGCTTCCATCAACTAATGTTGAGTTTTGTTTAATGGTATTCCACCTCATTAGGCCTAGAAACCCAAGTGTAATTATAATTACTATTATATAGTTTTGAACTGATTTAAGCATATTTTCTTTAATTCCCCCGTAATTATTTGAAATAGAATTTACTCATTATTGTCTTGTTCTGCAGAATAAGGTTCATTTTGCATCTGAAATTTTTTAATTAGAGGATTATTTTTGAACTGTCCATGACATTCCTCTGGTAATAGTGCAGCAATGCTACACATAATTTCATCTCCTATTTTATTTAATGTTATTTCTTTTTTTGATCGATCTTTTGGCATTGAAAAAGGCTCAAGAGGTTTTCCTATACGAATCCTAATTGTTGGACGAACTCCAGAAAATATATATTCCCACATTCCTTTCTTTATTCCATAAATGCTCATTGGTAGAATTGGAACTTGACCTAAAGTTGATAAATAAATAACACCTGGTTTTGCTGATCGTAATTTGTCATCCTGAGTATCTCCCTCAGGAAATATCCCAAGTATTTCTTTATCATCAAACACTTTCTTAGCCATTTTTATTGTTGAGGATCCAAATCGTGTTCGGTTAGTTGGTATAAAGCCATATAGCCACACCGCCCAATAGTTATACCAGTCAATCACTTGATCACTGGCAACTAAAAAGTTGATTGGTTTTCGTAACGCATATACAAAAAATGGAGGCTCTGAAACATTAAAATGATTAGCTACAAATATATAAGGACCCTTTTTGGGTATATGATTACGTCCGGATACTTTAATTTTTCCAACCACCGTACCTAGCAATAAAGCAACATAAGTTAATAAATATCGTATCCACTTGGGACGTGGAGTGAATAAATCTAATTTTGTTCTAGCGCTCAAGATGGGAATTCATTAATAACATAGCCAATACAAGCACTCAATTTTTTCCCAAATGGGATATGTAAGAACTCATTGGGTCCATGTGCGTTTGACTCAGGGCCAAGAACACCAGTAATTACAAATTGGGCATCAGGAAATTTTTCTCCCAACATTGCCATAAATGGAATAGTGCCGCCCTCACCCATAGATAGAGCTTGTTTACCAAAAAAAGTGCTTGAAGCATCTTGAATAGCATTGTCTAGCCATGGGATTAATTTAGGCGCATTCCATCCGTTTGCAGGTTCTTCCCAATCAATGGAAATAGATGCATTATAAGGTGGATCTTTTAATAATGTTTTTTCAACATCAGCTATCGCTTTGTTACAATCCACATCAGGGGGTAATCGGAATGAAAGTTTTAATGTTGTATAAGGTCGTAGGACATTCCCACCATCAGCTACCGATGGAATACCATCTGCCCCTACTATTGATAAAGTTGGCTTCCATGTGCGTAAAATTGATCCATCAATTGGACTATCTGAGGCTGGTTGCATTTTATTATGCCATGGCATTGTATCCTTTTCATCATCAAGCGTATTTACCATCTTTTCTATTTCATTCAATCGGTGCTCTGGGACATCAGAATGAAGACTTTTTACTTTAATTTCACCTGTTAATTCATCTTCTAATCTTGAAAGAAGTTGTCTAATAATTCTGAAAGAAGAAGGGACTAGGCCACTAGCACTGCCTGAATGAATACCCTCATTTAAAACGTCAACACGAAGTTCGCATGCGATCATACCTCTAAGTGAAACAGTTGTCCAAAATTGCTTATAATTCCCTGCGCCAGAGTCGAGACACACAACCAAATCTACTGGACCAATGATTTCCTGACATTCTTTGATATAATAAGGAAGATCTGGTGAGCCACTTTCTTCACAGAATTCAATCAAAATAATTATTCGAGGTAGAGAAGCGCCCTGTTCCATTAAAGATTTAATAATACCTAAAGAGGCAAACAAAGCATAACCATCATCAGCACCTCCACGACCATATAGCTTTTCACCTTTCATTACTGGAGACCACGGTCCGTACCCATCCTTCCATCCTTCCATCTCTGGTTGCTTATCAAGGTGGCCATACATCAAAATATTTCCATCTCTATCTCCAGGGACCTCTAGCATGAGCAAAGGGGTTCTATTTTTTATTCGTTTAATATGCAGAATGCTACCATCTGGTTTATGCTTTTCAACCCAGCTTTTTGCTAGTTGTAACACTTTTTCCATATGTCCGGCCTTTTCCCAATTAGAATCGAACGCAGGAGATTTGTTGGGTATCTTAATATATTCAATAAGGGTCGGTAAAATTTCATTATCCCAAAATGAATCAATATCTTTTTGTAGTTTTTCCTTATTCATTTCCATTTTATTCCTAAAATCATATTTAATCCTAGTGACACTATAAACTTAGTTTGTAAAAAGGCTCCAGCTTATAAATGTTTGTGAAGGAGCCTTTTTACTATCGCATTAATTGATGAATTAATTTAGAATGGGAGATCATCATCTTCAAATGATGAATCTTGACTGTCACCCGCTGGGGGGTCTTGATTGTCACTTGCTTTTGGGCCTCCTGGAACTTCAGAGCTATCCATCTTTCGACCTAACATCGTGAACATATCACAAACCACTTCAGTGGTATAGCGCTTTACCCCATCTTTATCTTCCCAATTTCTTGTTTGTAATTTGCCTTCTATATATGCTAGTTGACCTTTCTTTAATAGGTCTCCTGCTAGTTCTGCTGATTTTCCAAACATAACACAGCGATGCCACTCGGTTTTATCTTGAAATTCACCATTGGCATCTTTCCATGATTCATTTGTTGCCAAGCTAAAATTTGCTACAGCAGCTCCAGATGGTGTGAACCTTGTTTCTGGATCGCCACCCAGATGTCCAACCAATACAACTTTATTTACACTTCCTTTTTGCATAATGTACTCCTAACTTTATTTTTCGTATTACTTACGCGTGTGTTTTAATACTACAATTCAAATTTAATTTATAGCAAATATTTTTTTCTTTAATTACCAAATTTTTGGAATTAATATTTTTCTATCCTTTGGGTAGTCTGGGAATTTTTCTTTATACCACAAATGGTTTGAATATGAACGTGGAGCAAGATTAGCAATAGCCCATATTGCAAAAGATAATCCAGCTAAAGACCAAGTCGCCAGTGCCCATCCGATCCATTCTAAAATTTCTCCAAAATAATTAGGAGATGACACCCATTTAAATAAGCCTCCATATGGTATTTTATACTTTGTGTTGCCATCTTTTCTCAATAAAAACAATATATTATCTGAATATACATTGATTATCATACCTGTAAAAAAAATGAGTAATCCAATAATAAATTGCGGACGCATCAACCAATCACTGTTATATAAAGAGTGTGGACCAAATATCCAGTGTGCGTTAATACCCGAATTGATACTATTAAACATAATAGCAAATAAAACTATACTGATGGGCATTTTTTTATTAGTTAGATGTGCTCTTATAGGCCATACTAAGGTCCGATTCAGATAATGAAGCATCCAAATACAATAAAAAATAATGGGAATAATATTTAATGTTGAATATCCTGAAATATTGTTTACAAAAAATGTTGTCATAATTATAATGCACGGGGATTCCATTATCATCCATCCTAATCGAGAAGGAAGTCGGAAACCCCATCCGGGGCGCTCATATCTTCCATATGGTGCCCTAACATACAAAAGTAAAATAAAAGTAATTAATGCAATGCCTATCCAGGCCCAAATCATCCAATTATATTGCAGAAAATCAATCAACATATTTTTGTATCCAATCTATCGTATCAGCTATAGTGTTTTCAAGAGGTCTAACATTATGTCTTAATGTATTTTTAGCTAGGTCATTTGAAATGACTTTGCACTGCACAGACAGAGCATGAAGGCTTCCAAGACTAAAAGAAGGTCTATTACCAGAAATTTTTGAAGAAATGTAAGCAAAGGGGGTTGCAAGATATGCAATCCAGAGTGGTAATGTCATTAAAGATGTTCTTTTATTTATTAACATACTTACGATATCTGATATTTCCTTAAATGAGGCCCATCTCCCTGAAACAATATAATTTTTACCTTTTTCGCCAGACTTAACACATTGAATTGCCGTATCGGCAACATCTCTTGCATCAACCCAATTGAAACCTGCATCAATTTGTAATAACATTTTTCTATTCACTATATCCATTATAACCTTGCCCATACGACTAGGTTTATAATCAAACGGACCAAGAACTCCCGTGGGATGTAAAATGCTAGCATTTAATCCTTTTTTACATGCATCATAAACTATTGTTTGGGCGATTGCTTTAGTCTGATCATACATAGGAGATCCGGGACCATTTACTAATGGTCGATCTTCATTTAAGGTTTCATCAATGGGTTTTTGATTAAATGCATGAATTGTTGAAAAATGGATAAATCGTCTAATATTGGAATTCAATGCAGCTTCACACATATTTTTTGTGCCCACAATATTTATTTTTTCCATCAGCTTTTTATTGACATTTTCAATACCTACATAAGCTGCTAAATGAAATACAACCTCACACCCTTTCATATGTTTTGATAAAATAGAAATACTTGACAAATCTCCATGAACTTGTTCTATATCTAAACCCAAAAGAGCCTCTGTATCTCTATGTATTAAGCATCTAACATTCCACCCAGACTTAATTAAACGCCTAACAAGATTTGCTCCAAGATGTCCTGAAGCGCCTGTTACGAAAGCTGTTTTCATAAATATACCAGTAGTATTGTTAATCAAAACCTAAAGTGAATTTTTTCTAAAAATACATTGAAAATTGTGTAAAAAAATAATTTTTGTTTTCCATAGCAAATTATGTTAATATAGCTAGTTAATGTTTATTAAGGAGTGCCTTATTAAGGCACCTTTACGTATTACACAAAAAATTATACTAAGGAGAGAAACATGCGTAAATGTTTTGCATTAAGTGTCGCTTCACTTCTTTTATCTGGACTGCTTTTCGCGCAGACACAGGTAACAGGTAGTGTAACAGATGCTAATACTGGTGAAAAACTAGTAGGTGCAAACGTGCTTGTCGAAGGAACTGATATAGGTACCTCCACAGATGTGGATGGAAACTACAGAATTACAGTTCCTGCTGGTTTAAGCTCTGCTAAAGTTACTGCTCGTTATATTGGTTATAAACAAGCCTCTGTAACAGTAACTGAATCAGGGACTCAAGACTTTTCTTTACAAGAAGACGTTTTGAAAATGGACGCTGTAATGGTAACAGGAGTTGCCGGAGAGCTGACAAAAACCAAGACACCGTTTGCTATTGATAAAATTGATGCCGAAGTACTAGAAATGGCTCCAGCAACAACTGTCGAATCAATGATTCGCGGAAAATCTGCTGGTGTTAAAGTAGTGAAATCTACAGGTGAACCTGGATATGCTGCTTCTGTACAATTAAGAGGAGCAACTAGTATTAATTCTAGTGGCCGTTCTCAGGCACCACTTTACATTGTTGATGGTATTATTATTGACCCATCTGTTTCAGGAAGCCCTATGGGTGATATTAGTCCTGACGATGTTCAAAATATTGAGATCATCAAAGGTGCAGCAGGAGCAACCGAATATGGTGCACGTGCTGCAAATGGTGTTATTGCCATAACAACAAAACGTGGATCTGAAGTTGGTTTAGGTCAAACCCGTTTTAATTATAAAATGGAACAAGGCTATAATGAGCTTGTTGGTTCTATTGAAACCAATGGTTCTCATTGGTATAAGGTAGACCCCGCTACAGGCTATTTTATTGATGCTACTGATGGTAAAGCCTATGACCCACGTGATAAAACCAAAAGCCCTGATGTAGAAACAAAGAATGATGCATTTAAGGCGGCTGGAATTTATTTCGCAGACCAACCATATAAATATAATGCAACTGGTGATCCTACAGATGGTAGCCCAAAACTTCTCCCAAATAATGGAGCTGGTGGGCGCCCAGGGTTTAACCATATGGATGCAATGTTTTCTGATGGTAATTATACAAAACATAACTTCTCAATGAGTCGTAATGCTGAAAACTTTAATGTTTTCGTTAGCTTAGGAAATCATTCAGAAGAT
>MDSY01022942.1_pt1 | contig 10962 bp, 13 predicted proteins | sample 811131 | NCBI WGS metagenome assembly MDSY01 (sample SAMN05326643, study PRJNA326480) | marine metagenome | isolation source: seawater | place: Atlantic Ocean: South West | collected 2010
TTGCGGGAACCCAGTCTCAACGATTTTTTTTTTTTTTTTCAAATTTATAAATTTTTCTTTTTTGGACAATTTTCAGAAATGCTATATCAAAATTCTCTATTTTTAAAATTTAAATTTTTATAAAAAAAAAAAAAAATTTAAATTATAATATCTGAATTATTCTTAAAATAACCATTGCCGATATAACCGCTATAAAACTCATTTGTTCTCTTATTATAATCAAGACAAAAAAAATATTTATGCTATAATATCATAGTCACCGTAATTATAATCATCATCATAAATACTATAATAAAAGTCATCTTCAGTATATGTAGAATTCTCACTTCCTCTTAGATTATATAAAACTAAATAATTATCACCAATATAACTATCAGTCAAAAGACTAAATATCATACTAAATGGAAAAAATAAAGCAGTAATGTTCATTTTTATATAAAAAAAAGAAATTATTATTTATAAAGCACCATAAACAGGCTCAATAAATTTATTATATAATGTCTTTATAAATATTTTTACTAATTTCATATACCAAAAGAAATTCAATGAATTACTGGTTAACATTCCTAATATTGTAAGGTAATAAACATTATAATCATATGGTTCGATATAAAAATATTCTACACATAATTTTGGAAAAAGGTATATTCTATAGTATGTGTATGCGACAAAAAATAGTAAATTAATAAAATCATTCACCCTTATGTTTAAAAATATGGATGACATTTCCTGCATAATAGCAATATTTGTCAAATGTGTAGAATTAAAGTAAATAGACAACGATAAAAAAGAAAACATCATTAATCCATGAAGAAACATATCTAGTTGATGTTTTCTAAAAATAAAATAATGTAATTCATATAAACTGTATCCATAAAGAATAAGAGGGGGTAGTTTATAATAAATGTCTATAGTTGTAGGATTTGTTTGAGATAAAAAAGGAATGATATCTTTTTCGCCTATTATAAGTAATGAGGGTATTCCTACTACAATAGCATTAATAAAACTAGTTAAGTTAAAATATTGATGGTTTTTCTTATCATCATATTCTGGAAAATAATAGTTTATTATAAAATAATTATAGCAAGAAATAAACGATATATAAATATACTGGAAATCACTCATATCATTATATAGTATTTATTTTTTATTAGACTTTTAGATTATATTTATCTACTATGTATTTTTCATATTGTGTATTTAATTTATGAGTACAAAGATTTGGGACAAATGTATATTCTCCAAAATATACTTCACCATTAACCTCGTAAAAATCAATCCTAACAAAATTTATATTTGTTAACTCACAAAATTTCCTACAATGTTCCTTCATTATTATATAATTTTTAGGTAATTCGAATGGCGGGGCTTTATAATCTAGACTTTTTCCAGCATGATATATTTTTTCCGATAATACCCCCATATCATCATATGTTGTATAATTAACAATATGTCCTTCTTCTCCTTTTTTAGATCCTTTATCTATACCTGTTATACCAGAGTATCTATCTCCCATGATTAATAAAAATATATATTCTCCATTTACATAATAGAATTTATAATCAATTAAATTATCTCCTATGTATTCTTCAACAAAAAATTTAGGTTTCTTTATTTTACTTACTATATCATAACAATTAGCCTCATGAGGATGTGTATTATGATCTTTTACATCTTTTTCCATATGTTGACATTGTTTTACTAGTTCTTCAATAGAGATCTTGGTATCAACAACTATATTTCTACCTGTACCTATACTATATTTAATCACATATTTTTCAGGTAAATTATTTTGTATTGAATATAACTCATTTGGATCTTCAAATGTAAACAGATTTTTAGAAAAATTTATTTCCGGTAGATATTTTTGATTAAATTCTTTTACATAAAGTTTTTCATTTAACAATAGTCTAAACTTGTAATTTGGGTTTTCTATATTATGTTCTTTCCTACATATTTTTGTTAATATAGATTCTTTATTATATAATAATCCTTCTTCGTCAATACAATTTATAAAATGATATATTAATAATAATAATAATATTATGACTACTATAAGTATATAGTCTATTTTTAATAAATTCATGTATATAATATGAAATTATTAAATATTATATTTATCAATCAAAAATTGTTCATATTTTGTGTTTAATAATATATTACAGTGATTCGGTATAAATGTGTATTCACCAAAATAAACATTTCCATTTATTTCATAAAAATCAATTCTACAAAATGAAATATTGGTAATTTCATAAAATCTTTGGCATAACTCTTTCATTTTTTCAAAATTTATCGGCAATGGATAAGGATCTCTTGAGGGGATAAATTTACTTCGGTCATCATCGCTATTTATGGTTAAATGATTGTTCATATTACCTTGATTGTCGTATAAGGTATATGTTGGACTTTGTTTGTTTTTTGAGCCTTTTTCAACTCCTTTGGTGTCACCATATCTATTTCCAATAACTTCTAGAAGCATTACATTTCCTTTATAGGTATGAAACTTATAATCAACTAAGTTATCACCAATATATTCTTCTATAAAAAATAAAGGGTTAACCGTAACATTATGCCAATACTCTATACGATTTCTTTTAAATTTAATAAATTTCTTGGGCCAAGAATTACATTTATCAATAATATCATTTAATGGAATTTTTGTATCTACTATTAAATTTAATCCCGTTCCCTGACCATATTTAATCACATATTTATCAGGTAAATGATAATTTATATTTCGAATTTCTTCTATATCTTCTAATATAAATAATATCTTTGCCTGCATCATATCTGGTAAATATTTACTATTGAATTCTTTTACCTTTAGTTTATCGTCTAATAATACTTTCAATTCTTTTTGTTTGGTGTTTTCTTTCCACTGTTTATTACAAATTCTAGTTAATATTGAATTTCTATTATAAATTTTATTATTATTATGTAGATATTTTATAATTGTATACAATAAAATGATCAATGTTACATTAATTAAGATTAAAATGTAATCAATTGATAATAATTTCATATATATATTATATGAAATTATTTAAATTGTGATAAATTGCTTAAAGTACTCATTAGATTTTTTTGATATTTTATTTCTACACGAAGCTGGTGTTAATGTATATTCACCAAAGTAAATATCATCATTGATTTCATAAAAATCCATTCTAATTAATGATAAATTTGTTATTTCATATATCTTGTAGCAATATGATTTCATTTTTTCGAAATTATTAGGTAGATGTAGTTTATCAGTTTCACCTGGTAAATTAAATAGATTGGGTAATTTCTCTCCGTTTTCATTATAAAATTTACACATTTCTGGTTTCCAAGCATTTTTAATTAAAAGATATGATATTTTACCATTTATAATTTCAAATTTATAATCAATTAAATTATCACCTATATATTCTTCAATAAAGATTTGTGGTTTATACTGTTGATGTTGTGGTTCATAATTATAAGTATTCACCTCTTCAGCTAGTTCAGGAACTCTTTTATACAGAAGATATTTACAAACCCCTTCTAGTTCTTTTAGATTGTTATTTTCTACGATATGATGATTAAAACTACCAATAGTACATTTAATTATATATTTTTTGGGAAGTGTTTCGTATATTTGTTGAAAATTGTATTCCTTGGAGAATTCATATTTAAACCCATCGGTTTGTTTTAAATCAAAAATATATAAGGTTTTGGGTGATTTTAAGTCAGGAAAGTATTTTTTATTAAATTCTTTAACCTTAATCTTATTTGCCAATAATCCCTTTAGTTCTTTATTATAATTTTTTTGTTCGTTACAAAAACGACTAACTACATCATTCTTAATAAAAATCCCACTTTTATATTCTAATAAGTATACTACATATACTAAAATTAATACTAATAATATAAGGTTTAATAATAATATATAATCTGTATTTGATAGTTTCATATAAATTATATGAATATTATATATTATTATTTTGAGATATTTTTCTTTTAATATGTCTTTCTACTTGTTTAGAAATTGGAAATTTACAATCAGCAGGCCATATGGTATATTCGCCAAAATATAATTGATCTTTAATTTCATAAAAATCGACACGAAATAGTTCAATTTTTGTTATTTCATAGAATTTATAACATATCTCTTTCATCTTTTCAAAATTTTTAGGTAATGGATATGGGTTTTCCTTAACTACAAATTTTCGACTTAAATAACTATCTGGCAAAAGATTTCCATGTTCATCGTATTGTGTATAATAAATGTCGTGCCCTTTTTTCAGTGCCTTTTCTGATCCTTTTTCAATACCAGTAATATCTCCAAATCGGTTACCCATAATTTGTACTACAATTATCTTACCATATATCATTAGAAATTTATAATCTATCAAGTCTTTACCTAAATACTCTTCTACAAAAAATTTAGGTTTTAGCGCCTTAATTATTTCAGGATCCTCCAAGTCTACATCTGGTCTTTTAATAAGTTTTTTACATTCATCAACAATTTTATCCATTGATGTATTTTCTTCTTTTACCAAATTCATGGCCCATCCTGAACTATACTTTACAACATATTTATTTGGTAAATTATTTTCAATCTTATACAAATATTCAGGATTTTCAAATATATAGAGAGTTTTTGCGTATTTCATATCAGGAAAATGTTCATCATTAAATTTTTTTACATGTAATTTATTGTTTAATTTTTTATAGAATATATAATTTGGATTTTTCTTATCATTCACATATTTGCAAGTATTAATCAATATATTATTTTTTATAAAAATCCCACTTTCATACTCTAATTTATAATATAAATAACCTAAAATTAATAATAACACTATATTATTGACTAATAGTATATAATCTTTTGTTGTTAGTTTCATATATATATATTTTTATATTTTTTATTGTAATTAAAAAATATAAAAACATCTTTTTATAATAATTAATAAATGTTTGTATATAGAGATGTACCAAGATATTTTGAATATACCAGTGCTGCTGTACCTGTGATAGATAAATTACAACCTGTAGTTATTTCACCTGAAAATCCAGTAAATTCAATAACTACTCCAAATTTATTTGCAAGGTATTTTGTTTTTGATAAAAAATCCGATACACTGGACGATAATTTAAGTGAAGCCACCAGTCACGAGTATTATGTTATTCAAGGTTCTGGTAAAACAATTATTAAAAATAAAGGAAGACCTATTGAAATTAAATGGAATAAAGGGGATGTATTTACTATACCATTTACTTCAGATAGAGTAGTTCATGTTGCATTTGAAGACCAAACTATGTTTTTTACTGTGGATGATAGTCCTTTGGTAAAATTTTTAAATTGTAAACCAGCGGAAAGTAGATTTCTCCCATGTCATTTTAAGAATGATAATATGTTAAAACAAATTGATAAGTTTAATAAACAAGAAGGAGCTGATAAACGAAATAGAAATGGAATTTTATTAACAACAAATCAAATGATAGATGAAAAATTGAACACAATTACACATACTTTGTGGTCATTAATGAACTTTATTGGACCTAATACTGTTCAAAAACCACATCGTCATAACTCAATAGCTATAGATTTATGCACCGATGTAGATGAAAAGGCATCAGAAGAAGGAAAAGTCTATACGCTAATGGGTAAAACACTAAATGAAAATAAAGAAATTATTGATCCGGTAAAAATGGTATGGAAAAAGAACTGTACATTTACAACTCCTCCTGGATGGTGGCATTCTCACCACAATGAATCTGATAAACCAGCATGGGTATTCCCTGTACAAGATGCAGGATTACATACTTATATGAGGACACTTGATATAAATTTCGCTTAAATTTTTTGATAAATCTTAAAATGAAAATAAACAAATACACATAAAATCAAATAAAGTAGGTTGTAAATAATAAGATGTTTAGGTTCTAAATCAATAAAATATAATGTAAACATTAAAGCGATAATAGTAAGAGATAATCCAATTAAGCCGTGTATTATTAAATCCTTCATAGCTTGTTGACCTCTTCTTGATGCTATGTTTAAAAGATAAAATAATACACATGGAACTGCCCATAAATAAGCTACAATTTTAATATAATTGTTATTTTTCTGGTAAAGAGAGCTAAAATACGAAAAGCTACCTAAAAACATTGCTCCAAATAAAGCATCTAATATTATAGTATTCATTATAATATTAAATTAGATTATTTAATTCATATACTTAATAAGACATTCATCACATCTAAAACAGGCAACTTTATCATGTTTATTAAAGAATATTAACTTACCACATACTTCACATTTTCTTGTTTGAGTTTCTGGAAATTTATATTCCTCTTCTTCTATGCTAGTATCGATTATTGGATGAGATACATAAGGCTTTATGTTTCTATTGCCTTCTGCTGAATCAAAAGACAGGCGACGATTTTCATTGAAATATTCTTCATCTATTGTATCAAGATGTTCAAATTGTGATTCAGAAGTAGACTCGATAGCCTCTTGAACAGCGTCGTCTACAAGTTTAGTTGCAACTTCTTTTACCATTTCTTCTTGATTTAAATCATATATTCCTCCTTCGTTATCAGCTTTATAACCATCGTTAATATTATTAATAACAGTATCTCTATTCAGAACAACATCATTTACATCTTCCATAAACTCATTTACATTTTCTTTTACATCTTCTACTTTTTCTTCAGCATAATCCATGAATTCTTCTACATTTTCTTTTACATCTTCTACTTTTTCTTCAGCATAATCCATGAATTCTTCTACATTCTCCTTTACATCTTCTACTTTTTCCTCAATATTTACCTGTACATTCTCTTTAAAATCGTCTATATTTTCCACAATATTTTCTTTAAATTCATCTACATTATTAGTTACATCTTCAACAAAATCATCTAAATTTTCATTAAAATCATTTTCAAATGTTTTTAATGGACTATCGTATGATAAAACAACATTTTCTTGTTCTAACTCAGAATCATTAATACTAACCGTTTCATCTGTGTCAATATTAACATCAACGCTATTATGATCAATATTATGATCAATATTATGATCAATTACATCCTCATGTAAATCTTGTTCTACTTTTGGCCTTCTCCACCAAGGACACCAAGACATTATTATATAGTTATGTAATATATTAAAAAATAAAAATTTTATAATTGTTTTGGCTTTATTGCCGCTAGAAGTTCAATACGCTTTCTTTGAATTTCTTCTTTAGATTCTTTTTTGAAACATGAAAAGTATCTACAAAAATTCATCTTATACTCAGTATATATTTTTTTTGCACAAAAAAAAAATTGAATTTTTCATAGACATTTATTGGAGGATATCAAAATAAACTAAGAGATTTAAAATCAAAATGTCTAGCTATTGGTTAAAGAGATATTACAAGGAACTATCATATGATAGTGTGTGTATTAAGTGGATCGATGAGGCTAATAACACTAAGCTAAGAAAGTCTAGTGGTTCTATTAGAACTCAATATCCAATTGAGCGTATGTTGTGGCGTCTTTTTAAATACGAGATGGAAATTCACGAGAGTCGTGAGGTAAAGCAGTCATATTTTCCTAATCGTGTAGATGAGTGGGAAGAGGAAAAAACTAAAATATATAAAAATATGCGCAAAGTATTGTTGACAGTTAATCAGATTATTAATGATCGAGAGGCTGAAAAGGCCCGTATGGCCGAAGAAGAAGAACAAGAGCGACAGCGTATTAAGACTCTTTCTAATGCTGCTATTAAAGCCACTAGAGCAATTAAGCGTCAAGAAAGAAAGATGGAAGCTCAACAAAAGATTGAGTCAGGAGATGTGCGTAGATCAAGAAGAGTAAAAAGTTTGTAATTTATTTTTAAAATTTAACTATTTTTTACTGAAAAATTGATCAAAAATTTGCACAAAAAAAAAATTGATTTATAGAGAGAGTTTTTAGACATAAACATCAAACAAAACAAGTCTAAGTTATCAAACTAAATCAAAATGTCCGCTCGTACCAACACCGCTACTACTAAGAGAACCAAGAGGGTTAATGTTTCCGCTGCCACCCTGGAAGCACACGCAGCTGCTAAGGCTGAGAAGCTTGCTGCTAAGGAACAAGCCAAGGCTGATAAGCTTGCTGCCAAGCTTGCTGCCAAGGAACAAGCCAAGGCTGATAAGCTTGCTGCCAAGGAACAAGCCAAGGCCGATAAGATCGCCGCTAAGCAACAAGCTAAGGCCGATAAGATCGCCGCTAAGCAACAAGCTAAGGCCGAGAAAGAGGCTAACAAGAACATGGCTATCGTTAAAAAGGTTGTGTTTAGAGCTGCCAAGGCTGCTGCTAGAATTGGAGCAAAAAAACAATCTGTTGCCGACAAAAAGGCAGAGAAGCTTGCCGCCAAGGAAGCAGCCAAGGCTGAAAAGCTTGCCGCCAAGGAAGCAGCCAAGGCTGAGAAGCTTGCTGCCAAGGAAGCTGTCAAGGAAGAAGCTAAAGCCATGAAGCTCAGGGTTCGTGAAGAGAAAAAAGCTAAGAAGCAAGCTGAGAAAGATGCTCTCAAGGAAGAGAAGAAGCGTGAAAAAGAGGCTGAAAAGGCCAATAAGAAAGGTAAGAATACTGAGAATGCCATACAGGGATTAGAAATATTGGCTGCTATCAGTGCTCAATTATAAGTATTAGTTGTTATTGTCTTTTAATTAATTAAATATCTCCTTTTTTTTTGATACAATAATATAACTATGAAATTTACAAAAAAAAATAAAACAAAGCTCAATAAAACTAGAAAAAAAAATGATATAGCAGTTATTAAGAGAATCAATAAAGAATTTGATTCACAGCTAGATACAAAATTGGTAACAAAACTAAGTAAAGAATTTAAAACAAGAATGGTTCATGATTCAACTACTATTCCATCTTTATTTAAAAAATATAGCTATTATACTGAAATAAAAAAAGGAGAAAATTACCCAAAATATTATATCATAGATTACAATAATAAACATCATTGTATTTTAGATTTAGATAAAATAGGTAAATCATTTTCATTTTTTTCTGTTTCTAGTGTTACATTTTCTAATAGTGAAGACATGATATTTTATACAGTTGACACTGTAGGCAACCGATATCATAATATTTATATGAAATCATTTTTTGATGATAAAATAACCAAAATAATTAGTGATGTAGAAGGGGATATTCAATTAAGCAGAGATGATAAACAAATTTATTACTTAAAAATGAATAAAAGTATGCGTGCTTACAAACTATTTTGCTATAATCTTGAGAAAAAAAAACACGCATGTATATTCACAGAAAATGATGAAACTTTTAGCTTAAATCTATCTAGTACTACAGATCGTAATCATATATTATTATTGTCTTTTTCTTGGGAGTCATCACATGTGTTTAATGTCGAAAATAATAAATGTACATTACTCTATAAAAAGGAAAAAGATTTATATTATTCTGTTGATACTTACGCTAATACATGGTATATCATGTATATAAAAAACGATACCTCCAAAATATTGTCTACTACTGATTTTAAAAGTTATTCAACTATACTATCTAATAAAGAAAATATTGAATATCAGGAATTTATGATTAAAAGTCATTATTTGTGCTGTATTTACAAAGAAAAAGGTCTTAATCATTTGTTATCAGTCGATTTAATAACCAAAAAAATAAACTATTTTAAATTTAATAATCCATCTGTTTCATTTGATATTCCATACCTTTCAAATTTAGATGTATGTAACCCAAAGTTAATTTTAAATGTTTATAGTAACCTTCAACCAAAAAAAACAATTGAATTAAATTGTGTAAATAATAAGGTTAATACTCTTAAAACTACAAAAATTAAAGGTTATACTGAAGATAAATACAGTGAAAAGCTAATACATGTAAACGATAAATTATGCTTAACTATGCTTTATAAAAAAGATAAATATAAGAAAAATATGAAATGTTTATTAAATGGTTATGGTGCCTATGGTACAAATGATGATCCATATTTTGATTCAAAAGTAGTTAGTTTATTAGACAGAGGATTTTTGTTTTGTACAGCACATGTGAGAGGAAGTGGTTTTCATGGAAATAAATGGCACAAAGATGGTAAATTATTAAACAAAATAAATACTTTTAAAGATTTTATTGAATGTGCGAAATATCTAGTTAAGAATAAATATACAAATAGAGAAAAGTTGGCTATATGGGGAAGAAGTGCTGGAGGGTTACTGATAGGTGCTGTATTAAATATGGAACCAGAGTTATTTAAGTTTGCTATTTTAGGTGTACCATTTGTTGATGTTATAAATACTATGAAAGATACATCAAAGCCTCTTACTACAGAAGAATATAAAGAATGGGGAAATCCTAATAATAAAAAGTATTACGATTATATTAAAAAATATGATCCTATGCAGAATATAGATATGAAGGCAAAATACCCTAATATTTATATATATTCAAATCTTGAAGATACATTAGTAGAGTATAAAGAACCATTAAATTATTATATGAAAATAAAAGACGCAGATGTATTCAAAAGCAAAGAGAGAAACTTGCTTATGCGTATTAATTTAAAATATGGTCATATGCAGTCAAGCAAAAGATACGAGGGATTAGACGAATTTGGTGTTTATTACTCAATGATAATAAATCAATTAAAATAGATAGATATAGTATATGAGGGAATTTATTATATTCGAAACTTTTATGTTTTTAAATCATGAAGATTTATTAAACGCATGTATTGTTAATAAATCTTTTAATTCAATATATAGTAAATATTATGAACATTTTTGGGAACATATACTTATCAACAACAAAGATATTGATTATATAAAGAGTAATGAATCTTCAACTTTGAGAGTTAAGAATTATGCCTACTCATATAACAATAAATTTGATAAAAAAGATATGTTTTTTAAATTTATAAAACATTTAAAATAATTTTATTTATAATTATATACATATAATTATAAA
>MDSY01156303.1_pt1 | contig 10962 bp, 6 predicted proteins | sample 811131 | NCBI WGS metagenome assembly MDSY01 (sample SAMN05326643, study PRJNA326480) | marine metagenome | isolation source: seawater | place: Atlantic Ocean: South West | collected 2010
ATGTGGTGGGAGAGTCCATTGCCCTCCTCCGAGTGCGGGAAGGGGCTGAGAGGCGCCAGTCTCCGCAGGCGCGCCGGCAGCGGTCCCAATGCGGATGGTTGGGGTGTCGCTTGCGGCGAGGGCGGCGGCGCGCCGCAGACGAGTAGGCGTATAAGCGGCTGTTTACGCGGCGAGACGTCGTCGCCAGGGCGAAAAGGTAGGTGCTTGTTGACGAGCATCGACGAGCGGTAAGAGCTCCAGTCCACTTGGCCGTCGGCGTCGACGGGAGCGAACTCGTCACGCCGCTCTCCGCTCTGCTCCTCTTCGAGCAGTGCGCGCAGCGCGGCGATGCTCAGCCCAAACTCCTCCTCATGCTCAAAGAGAAACTCAGCTCGAGCGCCGCCGCCGCCGGGGTCAGCCGTGGCAAGTAGCAGCGAGAGCGAGCGGTGCGCCGTGTCGGCGACGACGATCTCGCGAACGTCGGCGAGCGCCACGCCGTCTGCTCCGCCCGCCCAAGAAAGCCTGCGCTCGTCGCTGCTGAGCCGCAGCTGCGCATCGCGGCCGCTGAGCCGGCTCTTGCCGACGCTGGTGGCAACTGCGCCGCGCTTAAGGAGCTCGACGCCCTCCTCGGCGGCGGCCGAGCGCATGTTCATCGCCTCCGATTGCAGCAGTGCTCGCTCGCTCGCGTCGAGCTCGACGGCGCGCAAGTAGTCGCCCTTTGCTTCGATCTGCATGCCGAGCTTGCGGTGGCAGTTGGCTCGATTGGTGCATGCCTGTGCGAAGCGTGGCTCGAGTCGCAGCGCGGCGCTAAAGTCCGCGAGCGCCGCCTTGTAGTCGCCAAGTTGGTATAGGCAGACGCCAGTCAGGTTGAGCAGCTCAGCGGTGGCGCCGTCAGTGGCGCCGCCGCCGCCGTCTTGACCCGCGCCGCGTAGCGCACCGCCCTTGGCATCGGGTGTCTCCGCACCGCCCTGCGGACTCGCCCCGCTCGAAGCGCTCACACAGCGCGCGAGCTGTAGGTCTGCGATGGCCTCGGCCCACATGGCTCGCTCCACAAACATCCACGCGCGCTCCACCAGAATGCGCGCGTTCAAGGGCTCCTCGTGCAGGACCTCCCAGTAGAGCTGTTCCGCGTCCACGAAGCGTCCGAGCTTCCAGAGGCACCATGCGATGCCGCCGGTGAGCGGGCTGAGGCACTCGTTGGGCGCCACCCACATTGCGAGCTGCAGCGAGCGCATCGCCGCCTCGTGCTCTTGCTCCTCGCACTTGAGCTTGCCGATCTCGTAGAGGGCGAGCAGGGAGGCGAGGTCGAGCGTGCGCACTGGCGGCTCCTGAAGGGCGTGCGATGGAGGGTGGGTGAGTATCATTGGATGAGTATCATGAGGAGAAGGCGGCATGCACGGAGTGCACTCTGCTGCATCCTGCTTGCGCGTGTGTGCGCGCGTCTCTCTCTCTGCTCGTGTGTGGACCCACACCTTTGCCTCGAATCCAGCGTCCTTGAGCGCCTGCTCGAAGCGGGAGAGCGACTCGCCGCGGTGTCCGTCCGCGGCGAGCGCGATGCCCTTCGCAAGCTGCCGCCACGCCTCCGTCTTGCGCAGCACGGTGAGGTAGACATCCCCCATCGCCGCATCGATCAGCTGCTTCGACTTGCGGTCGTCGGAGTCGCCAACGTCGTCCTCGTTCACTCGCAGCAGCATGTCGCCGGTGTGCAGCTTGCCCCAGGCGAGACCACCGGGGATCACATCCGTCACCGTCGAGGGGACGGTTCGCGTGAGTGTCACGCCGAGCCAAGGCGCCGGCCGGTCGCCGCGAGGGAGGCAGAATGTGAGCTGCCGCTGCGCCGGCCCACTCCCCGCCTCGATCGTCACCGCCGCCTCGAGTTGCTCGTGGCACATTTGCTCCATTGGGTCTGTCGCCGAATCGTGGCTGAGAGATCCCTCGAGCACTTCGCCGCGGTGACGCGCGAGGAGCTGCCCGTAGCTCGGCGGCGCGCCCTCAAGCGCCGGTGTCCTCTCGGGGCGTGGCGTCGAGCCACCACCGTCGCCAAACGCACGCAGCGCGCGCAGCCAGCCCACCTTGCCGGCGAGTGTCGGTGCGACGAGCACCATCGAGCGTTGCAGCTCGCGACCCACGACGCTGCCGCCCTCCGCCCGGTTGTAGTATGGCACGCCGGTGGACTGTACAAGAAGCGAGCGCGCGAGCTGTCCGGGCGGCGCGGAGCTCCCGGTCTGCAGCTCGGAGGGACACGCACGCGCATGCGTCGCGCCGCGCACCGAGAGCTCCTGCTGCGCCACGCCGCCGCCGCCGCCGCCGCTGCCGCCGCCACTGCCGCCAAAGATGGAGAGCGTGCCAAGAGGGTCGAGCACGCACCAGCGCGGCTGGCTCTGCTCTGGCAACGCGAGCCAGCCCTGTGCGCCCCCACTCTCTCGCTGCTCGAACCACGGAGGCAGGACGCCTTTGGCCTGGAGCCATTCAGCTGTCTTGTTCTCCTCGCCGGCGGCGGCGCGCTTCTGGGGCGTGGAGGGCCGGTGGGCGGGTCGTTCCGCGAAGCTCGTCGCCGCCGGGTTCAAACAGTGGCGTGGATGGGCCTGGCCCATGACGCCCCCGGCTATATGAGCGGCGGAATCGGCCGAGCCGCGGTTTTTCTAGTTTGCGTAAAGTTGGCCAGTCCAAGTATAAACAGGGAGCTGCATGGTAAGGACGTATACAAATACAAGAAAAAAACGAAGCCCCCCTCTGTCAATCGCATCGCCCGCGAGAGAGCCTTTAGAGCTCTCCTGCACTCCGCAGCGCCGATGGCGTGCTCGAGCGCGCTGGGGTTGCTCTCCTCGGCGTACACAGAGGATGCGGACTCCGACCCTGAGCCTCCCGCCGTGACCTCCACCATCGTGGTCAACGCCGCGCCCACAGTTGTCGAGAACGCGCCGCCTGCAGGGCAGCTGTCCGAGTTTAATGCCATCAAGGAGGACAAAAAGTACGGGCAGCAGGTGATGCACTCGAACCCCGAGTACGAGGCGATGTGGGCACCCGTCGCCGGACCCGCCCTCCAGCCCGAGCAGCTGCGCGCCGCCGGCATCAAATCGAAGAGCCGCTTCGTCGGCCACGCGAGCGTCTACAACCCCTCGTCCGATTTCGCATTCGAGGAGCAGTACCACACCTTCAACGCGTTCGGTTTCGCGGCCAACCCCAGCACCGGTGGGCACTCCGCCAGCCCCGCGGGAGCCATCGTTGGCGACGTGGACAAGTGGGCGGAGGCGCGCGGCGGCTCCGTCTTTTCTCTCAAGCAGCCGCTCGAGTCCAAGCTCGAGGACCAGCGGAAGCGGCTGCGGATCGACGAGGAGGGCGAGGCGGTGCCGCACGCGGAGGCGCTCTCGGCCGAGCAGCAGGCCGCCATCGCCGCCAAGGTCAAGGCCGAGAAGCGCAAGTACGAGGGGCGCGAGGATAAGGTTGAGGCGGCGCCAATGGAGGAGAGATCCATCTTTCACGGTGCGACGACGACAGACTACCAGGGTCGCTCGTGGCTCACGGCGCCGGCGGACATCAAGGAGGAGGAGCACGAGTGCTTCATCCCCAAGCGCTGGGTCCACACCTGGTCCGGGCACACCAAGGGCGTCGCCGCCATACGGTGGTTTCCCGGAAACGGCCACCTGCTGCTCTCCGCTGGCATGGACACCAAGGTCAAGATCTGGGACGTGTTCAACACGCGCAAGTGCATGCGCACCTACATGGGGCACGCGGCGGCCGTGCGCGACATCAGCTTCTCCAACGATGGCACCAAGTTCCTCAGCTGCTCGTACGACCGCTACCTCAAGCTCTGGGACACGGAGACGGGCGTCTGCATCTCGGCGTTTACAAACAAGAAGCTGCCGTATTGCGTCAAGTTCAACCCGGACGAGGACAAGCAGAACCTCTTCCTCGCGGGGTGCTCGAACAAGCACATTGTACAGTACGATATCAACACGGGCAAGGCGGAGCAGATCTACGATCAACACCTTGGCGCCGTCAACACGATCACCTTTTGCGAAGAGAACCGCCGGTTCTGTACAACGTCCGACGACAAAAAGATGCTCGTCTGGGAGTGGGGGATCCCCGTGCCGATCAAGCACATTGCGGATCCGACGCTGCACTCGATGCCCGCGGTCGCCAAGACCCCCAACGACAAGTGGATGCTCTGCACGAATCTCGACAACCAGATCACCACCTACTCGGCGCAGGATCGCTTCAAGCTCAACCGGAAGAAGTGCTTCAAAGGCCACGTGGTCGCGGGGTACGCATGCCAGCCGGGCGTCTCGCCCTGTGGCAACTTCGTCATGTCGGGAGACACCGACGGACGGCTCTGGTTCTGGGACTGGAAGACATGCAGGGTCTTCCGCAAGCTCAAGTGCCACGACCAGGTCTGCATCCAGGCCATCTGGCACCCAGTCGAGCCCTCTCGCGTCGCCACGTGCAGTTGGGATGGAACCATCAAGTATTGGGATTAGTGAGTCACCATGGCAGCATCAGCATGAGATGTGAATGGGTACTTCAAGTAAACTATAATTCGCGAATGGGCGCCGCAGTATCGAACATTCACATTCACAACTTAAAACTTATTAGTTTTAGTTATTATTTTTATTTTTATTTCAAGTTTATTTAGTAATACTAATAGTAAATATAGGTTCCTATTAGTAAGAGTAGATAACTTTATATTATCATAAAGTGTACATATCAATACATTTGAAGCTCCAAACTTGTGTAACGATCGTTGGTACTACATACTCTCCTAATCAGACAAACTCTCTAGTCAGATACCCTCACGCGCACAGTGTGCACGTCTGCCCGGCCCTGGCCCCACCCCCTCAGTGGGACGCTCTGACCAGAATTCAAGGCTGACACTGTACTCTGTATACTCTATCTAGTATGGGGCGCGTATCCCCTATCCGCATCGTTGGCGCTCGCCGATGTGTAGCACGCAACCCAAATCACTCGGCCGCCCGCTGCCGCCCACCACTCTAGTCCTCCACCTTGCGAGCACGCCTCACCCGGGGCGAACGGCGCGTCGGCGTCGCCCCAACCTCTCCTCTCGCTCTCGGCGAGGCGCGCGGCGAGGTCGGCCGCTCGAGCTTGGCCTTGGCGTGCCTAGCGAGGTGCGTCATCCCGAAGACGAGGAGGGAGAAGGCCCCCGCCTGCGCTGCCAGCCGGTGCGCGCTGCCGTTCCCACCGGAGACGGCGTCCTGCAGGCTCGATGCAGAGGCGCCACCAAGAGCCCAAATCATCGAAAAGACCGAGTTGACCGTGACCACAACGCCGAGATAGGTCCTCCAGGGGACGAGGTGTGCAGGCAGGAGGCTGATCCCGTAAATCTTGATGGGCGTCGGCAGCGGCGCACTCCGTATCAGACCGAGCGTCTGCAGAGGGCGAAGCGTGAGCTCGTGCCGCAGGTGCTTCGAGAGCTTGCCGTCGACGGCAAACCGACGAGAGACCCAGCTGGAGACGGAGGATCTGAGGAGCTGGCGGCCGAGGAAAAGGCCCAGCATGCTTGCACACGTCTTGGCTAGCACCGACATGACAACTGCAGGGCCCGTCGGAAAGATGAAGCCCGCCGCCAGTTCTATGGGTGTTGTTGGCAGGCAGGCGAGGGTCCATGCTGAGAGGAGGAGGGCGTAGCAGAGCTGGCCGACGAGGCCCGTCTCACGCAGCTGCATCAGCGTGTCCAGCAGCCACGAGAGCCACATGCCGGAAGTGCGCGCCCCGTCCGCTGAGAGCGAGCAGCTGGACGACCGGTGGCGTGTGCTTTTTATGCGGGGTGGTATGTAGCCAAAAGTAGAGACCGACGGTCCAAAAAAACGCATACATACGGTGCAACTTGAACTTGGAACTTCAAGAGTAGAAGATTTGGTGGTGCTGAGTGCACATGCACGCATTGATATGAGCATATTAGGTACATGAGAGAGAAATAGATTATTGCAGCTCATCTTTATGCTGAGTTCCCCTGACTCAGGCGACGAGTCACAGGCTACCCGTACTCAGACTCTGCTGCTGCCCGCCACTGCTAGCGCGCCGCGTGTGCGCGCATCCCCGGCAACTCTAGCGAGCGCCATCAGAGCGTCTCGCAAGACTAGCTCATGCCGACAATGATCTGCGAAAAGGGAGTATGCACACAAGTCAGCGCACAGCCACGTCTAGGCGCCACGAGGCGACAATAGAGATGAGAGCGGTTCAAAGCGCGGGGGGGGGGCCGGGTCGGTGACTCACATTGTTGATGGGGATGAAGATGAGCTTCACGAAGAAGCCGATGAAGCCCATGATGAAGAATCCCACCGAGGTCGCCTGCGCGATCTTCGAGAACTCTGCGGGTACAAGACGGGAACACTTCAGCAGAGAGGATTGGCGGAGTGGTGCAGTTCGAATGAACGGCGCGAGCTGGCTGCTGCAAGGGCGTTGGCGCGGGCGCGAGCGCGGGTGGCTGAGCCCGGGCGCTGGCGGGGCGTGAGCAATGCCTCCGCCACCGCCCACAATCGCACGCCCACATCATCTCAGGCGGCTGCAGGTGCAGGCAGACGGCACGCTCTCTCTCAGCAGAGCTGGCGCACAGCTCGCAGAGGGTGCTGGATTCAGGGCTGGTTCGAGAGTCGGAGCTGACCGGTGCGATCGGGCTTGGTGCAGCGCTTCATCAGCCTCCAGCTGTCGCGGATGAACTCCATGGTGGGCTTCTTGACATAGTCGATGGCCTCCGCTGACATTGCTGCCAGGTTCTGTAGCAGTCTCGGAGTCGTGCTAGATAGGGGGAGGGCAAAAACCAACCTGGATAAAGCTTTTTTTGTCATTCTTATTCTAAGGTACCTACCTACTTCGCGCATTTCGGCGATGGCGCTGCCATCGCTGGACGGCGGCGCACTGGACCTGGAGGCTCTGCGCGCGGATTCGCGCTCGGAGCTGCTGGGCGCGCTGGATGGAATTCCCCGCGATGCCCACGGCCTCTCCCTCGTCCTCGACCCCACCCTCTCCGGCCCCTTCGGACTGCTGGTCGAAGTGCGCGAGTTCACCGAGCGCGGCATCTCCGACATTTACCACCTGCTCCCCACTGCGTCGCCGCCAGGGGGCTCGAGGGCCTACTTTATCCGACCCACCGTCCACGCCACCCTCCTCGTCGCCGCCCACCTCCGCGCCCTCGCCCGCCTCCGTCCACCCGGAGATGGGATGGCGCCTCCGCTGCCATGCCATCTCTTCTATGTGCCTCGCGCCTCGGTGGTGTGCGAGCGCGTGCTGGCCGAGGAGGGGGTGATGAGCGATGGATCACTCGTCGTCAACGAGTGCCCCATCCATCTCTTCCCGCACGCCACCGACCTCCTCTCCCTCGAGCGGCCACCGTCGGTCTTCAAGGAGCCCTACCCCACCCTTGCCCCACCCTTGCCCCACCCTAGCACACCCTACCCACACCCTACCCACACCCTACCACACCCTACCCACACCCTACCCACACCCTACCACACCCTGCCACACACCCTACCCACACCCTACCCACACCCTACCCACACCCTACCCACACCCTATCCACACCCTACCGACCCACCCCAGGAGCTCTTTGTCGATGACGATCAGGCTGCGCTCCACTCTATTGCAACAGCTCTACTGGGGCTCGAAGAGCGGTTCGGGCGGATACCGAGGGTGAGGGGTAAGGGCAGATGTGCGGAGCGACTTCTCCAGATCATGGCGCGACGCCGCACCGCCAGCGACGAGGGGGTGGTGGTGGGAGGGGTGGACGGAGGGGCGGTGGGAGGAGGGCACTCCGGCGGAGCGGGCCTCGGAGAAGCCTCTGCGGCGACGAGTGGCGGCGGTGCTATCAGTTCGCTCTTGCTCCTCGATCGGTCCGTCGATATGGTCACGCCACTGTGCACAGAGCTCACTTATGAGTCTCTCCTCCATGCGCGCTACGGGATCGAGCACGGTGTCTTGCGCATGCCCACCACCAACACCGACGCCTCCTCCACCAACGTCTCCTCCACCACCAACACCGAGGAGACGGCCGCCACGCCGCCGCTGCGCACGCCGCTGCGCGCCGACGAGCCCCTGTACAATCAGGCAAGCCTCACTCCGATTCCGGCCATGTGTCACCCTCCATCTTTCCCCATGTATCACACCCCGTGTCTGTTCCAATCTCAACGATCAGCTGCGCTCGATGAACTTTGGAGACGTTGGGCCCCTCCTCCACAAGCTGGCCAGGGCGGTAGGGGAGGGGTACGAGAAGGCAAGTCTCACACAAGTCTCACACAAGCCTCACACTCCCACTTTTCCCCAGTGATCACACTCCCATCTTTTCGCGTTGACCACACGCGGTTTTGTCTTCAGTCTCTCACTCGCCTCACTCCCAGTCTCACTCCCAGTCTCACTCCCAGTCTCACTCCCAGTCTTACTCCCAGTCTCACTCCCAGTCTCACTCCCATTTCCCTCCATGAGTCACACGCCCCCATGAGTTCCCATTGATCACCGCCGTTTCCCCCCTCGCCGACTCGACGAGCAGCGGCACGCGGCGCACTCGATCGCCGAGATGCGCGTCTTTGTCAAGAAGCTCGGCGAGCTGCACTCAACGCACAAGGCGCTCGAGCTGCACATTGGGCTCGCTGAGAAGCTCCGAGAGCACACGGCCGCCGACTCTTTCCACCGGCGGCTACAGTGCGAGCAGTCGATGCTCGCCTCGGGTAGCGCGGCCGAGGTGGGCGCCCACGTGGAAGAGCTCATCACACAAGGGGCGCCACTCCCTAGCGTCCTTCGGCTCCTCTGCCTCGGATCGCTCGTTGGGAGCGGCATCAAGCAGAAGGTCCTCTCCCACATACACAGCGAGCTCTTCCATGAGTATGGGTACGGCGCGCTCGCGCTCACGATGCAGAGGCTTACGAGGCTCGGTCTGCTCAGGCGGCAGGAGGGCGGTGCGCTCGGCATCGGCAACGCGATCGGCGGCGCGATCAATGGGGCGATCGGCGGCGCGCTCGGCGTGGGGCTCGCGCTCGGGCAGGGCGGCGGCTACTGGAACGCGCTCCGACGGAACCTGAGACTCGTCGAGGAGTTGAGGGAGGTGCCTATCGGCTCTGACCCGCACGAGCTCAACTACATCTTCTCAGGATATGCCCCCCTCTCGGTGCGCATCATCGAGTGGATGCTCGAGCCGCTCTGGGCGTCGCGCGACGAGGCGCTGCGCGCGCTGCCCGGACCACTGCTCAGCTACGAGCTCCAGCACGATGGACATCGGAGTGGGGGGGGGGGGCTGTTGCAGCCGCCTGGGAGGAGAGGCCCCGCTGCGCCTCGGAGAGACCCCCCTCCGGGGCTCGCTGCGTTCCAGAAGCTCGCCGTCTCAGCAACAGCGGCGGTGGGCGGAGCTGTGGTGGCCGCAGCGAGTCAAGGGGGGGCAGTCGAAGGGGGGGCAGCCGTAGGGGGCGCAGCCGTAGGGGGCGCAGCTGCCGGGGGCGCAGCTGCCGGGGGGGCTCGCGAAGGGGGGGCTCTCGAAGGGGGGGCAGTCCTAGGGGCGGCAACTGAAGGGGGGCGAGTCGAGGGCTTCGCTGTGGAGCGAGTCACAACGCCGCATGGTGCGCAGAGAGGTGGCGGCGTCGACATTCCCCCCCCAAAAGCAGCCGCCACGCTGGACGCGGCGGCGGCGGCGGCGGCGGCGGCGGCGGGCGGATGCGGGGCGGCGGGCGGATCCGCGGGGCGACCGAGGAACCCTGCCGTGACGCTCGTCGTCTTCCTAGGGGGCGTTACCTACTCCGAGATGGCAGCGTTGCGCTGGTTGGGACCACGGGTTGGGCAGGAGTTTGTCGTGGTGAGCACTCACATTTGCACGGGAGATGACGTCATCGAGAGCTTGCTCGAGCCGCTCGACACCTCGAAGCTCCACGCAATCGACTAGCACTGCCGATCCAGGATCGTGTATATATTTATATTGGTTTTGCTGTGTAATAGTCACATTTTCATATGGTTTATGGTACGTATTAAAATGAACGGGGGAAGGAGACCAACCAGGAAAAGTATTTTCATTTTGTTACTCTTAAAACAGTAGGTACGGTTACATTTACGGACAAAGGGAATTAAACGTCGGACGGAAGGATGTCGCACGACGAGCTTTGCTTGGTGTTGCGCGACGTGCCGCTGGATCTCTCGGAGGGTGAGATCATCGGTGCGCTCGGAGTGCACTGCGCGCGCCGCTTCGTGCGCACTGCCTCCCGGCCGCCACGACCGTTACGCCTCGTCCGCGTTGAGTGCCGTGACGGTGCGCAGCGCGCTGCCTTGCTATCGGACGGGTCCGTGGTGCTACGAGGCGTGTGCTGCCCGATTGAGACGCCCAAGTGTACGAGTCAGAGTGCTGCCGCCGTTGGCAGGACCGTCCTCACGCCGGAGGCGCTGCAGAAGATGCTCAGCGCAGTGGGAGCAGCTTCAGCTTTGTACCCTGAGGACAACTCGTTACGATCTCCGATACCCGGCGAGATTGTCTTTTGTAGACACGGGCGATTCCATCGGGGGTATCACGCCGTGGTGAGAGATGTGATCGATCGGGGTCGCAGCTTTGCGATCGCAAGAGAGGGGAAGCAGCAGCGGCAGCAGCAGCCGCAGCAGCAGCGGCAGCAGCAGCAGCAGCAGCAGCAGCAGGAAATCCCGCGGGATCCCGCTGCGTTGGTCTCTACTCTCCCAGCATCAGATCTCGTGCCCGTGTTGAGCTCAGCACAGCAACTATGGCGTGAGGCGCTCCACCGCGCGGCTCTTCACCGTCGTGGGCTCAGCTCAGCCGCCTCCTCTACTTCGCCACACCCTGAGCAACTTGCCGCCTCGCTCAAGACTGGCTGCGGCGACGCATTGCTGGTGGTCTGTGCCGAGACGGACATGTACCGCCGTCTCGCACGAGCAGAAGCGTTCGCCGGCGATCGCTGCCTGGAGATCGGCTCAGGTCTTGGCCCTACCCCCCCCGCTGCCCCCCCCCCTACAACCTCCCCTACAACCCCCCCTACAACCACCCCCCCC
>MDSY01094706.1_pt1 | contig 10961 bp, 10 predicted proteins | sample 811131 | NCBI WGS metagenome assembly MDSY01 (sample SAMN05326643, study PRJNA326480) | marine metagenome | isolation source: seawater | place: Atlantic Ocean: South West | collected 2010
ATGGCTTCCAAAAGAAGCAAGACAGTTCTGTCATCAATTGGGAGTGGGTCCGCTGGATCTTCGTGCCAATCAGAACCTTTCTTACGGCCCTCAAGGAAGGGAAAACGATCTGGATCAAAAAGTGACCCCCCGAGTGCGGGCAAACGCAGATCGGGATGATCAACACCATCATGAACTAAACGGAATGTGGCGAGCATTCGCGACCATGCTGAGTTTCGACGTTCTAGGATTGCTGGATCGGTTCCAGCCAATTGGGATCGCAAACTCGAAATCGCGTAGTGGCTGTCGTAAATAGGGTCGCCTGACAGTAGTAAACCGCGCTCCTCAGCGGATAGGATAAAGACAAGCCTCATCATTAGCGTTAGGCCAGCCTCGTATAGCGTGGACGGAGCGACATCGCGAAGTAGGTCTCGATTTCTATCCTGGTCCGCACGATCAAGGGCCCGCATCAGAACCTCAATGGCCTTTGCGACCTGATCTCCCAGAGCCTCGGTTACGTCGCCTTGATGTTGAAGTGATAGCTCAAAGAGGCTTGGAAGTGTGTCAACCAATGGCCCTGTGAAACGGTGAATACCTAAAAGGCTCGCAAAGGCACGCAGTGTATCGCGCGCCTGGCCAAACATGCGCGCATACCACGTCGTGTAACTCGCAACGGCTCCAGAGGGAGCATGGACCAACATCCATGCCTCGCCATTTGTTACCAGACCCAGAACGTTTCCGGTTCTGCGCAGGAGGGTTACCATCCGCTCAGATGGTGTGGAGGCTAAGCCGTCAATCTTGAGGGTCTTATTAAGGTCGAGGTCTGGATTATATTTGCATATAAGCAGAAGCGGTTCTTCTGGTTTTGATGGGTTTACCAACATCATGTCAGGACTGAGGTTCACCCCATGTTCTGGCAATGCAACCGTAAACTTGGCAGGCAGTTCGGTGCCCCTTTTTAGGCAGCGATCATCATATTCCAAAACACCAAAAAGAACTTCGTCCATCCATGCCAAATGAAGTTCATTGATGTCTTTATCGTGCACATCCACTGCATCACGCCACTCATTGTAGGCTGATCTGAGCCGTGGTGCGACACCCTGTTGAAGGGTGTCAAGACCGTCGGGTAACGTCTTGTTGAGAACTTGCTCGGCCAAAAATGGCCCTGACACTTCAACAAGGTTTAGCCAGTCGTGTGTACGGCTCATAATGTGCCCCCCTCGGTCATACTTTCGGGAACCACGAATATGATTGCCACTGGAAAGGTGTGATCGGTTGCATTTGCATGCCGCGCCTCAATCGCGCGTGTCTCTGCTTCCTTTTCGTCTGGGATGCGGTCAAGGCGTGCTTCAAGTGCAGATATGTCTCGCGTGAGCTGCAGGCGCTCGTCCTCACTGAACAGCGATAGCTGTTGGGGTTGGCTGTCCTTGATCAATTCTTCCGTCAAAGAGGTTTCTAAATCATCCAGAACCTGCCGAATGTCTTTAATCTCTTGGTTGCGCCTGTTATCAATCGTATTAGCCAAATTACGAAGTCGATCTTTAGACCGTGCTGATACTGTGTCCATTACTGCTTCACGCGCTTTCGCAAATCGTGATGTCAACATCTCACTAATTCGGTTGGAGACTTTAGCTGGCCGCGCTGCTGTTAATAAATTGCTAACCTTGTTTACTCGATCTTCACGTCGAAAACCACTCTCACGAAGGTATCCACCAGCCTGTGTTAACTCCTCGTGAAGTCTGTGATGGTTTCCACCAACAACAACGAGGCGCGAAATCACCAAAACGGTGGGTTCAGGTAATTCTTGATCGGGCAGGGTCCTGACAGCAATGCGATTAAGTCCCTTACGAGTATCATCGTTAATCCAGATCTGTGCACGCAGTACCCGGAGGCTCATTTGCACTAGGCGGTGGTTGAGATGAACCAGAACAACGTCGTCGCGGCCCTTAGCCACTTCATGATCAAAGGTAATCGGACGGATCTTGCCAGTATAGGGATGCTGCAGACCTTCCAAGCAACGCTGCCATGAGCCGGATAGGGAGGGCATCTCGAAACACTTCCCAGCTTCGAACCTGTCAAGTTGTGCAGGTTCAATATCAGGCATTTCGGCCAGGCGCAGAGCGACACGAACTGTTGCTTCAACGTTTTTGGGTGTAAAATGTTGTTCTCGCCGGGTCTCGTCTAATCTGTCGTGTAATTTGGCGACCCGTTCTGCGACATTTTTTTCAACACGTACGAATTTGCGTGATCTCTCAATGCGGGCCTGGGCCTCTGTGGTATCGAGTTGGGAACGACGGCCCTCTAGGAGGTCTGGGATCTGGGGGGTGATGACTGGGTTGACGCTCCCCATATCGGCCCTCATAGTATCAAGCTTTCTAAGAGCTCTGATTATATCTTTGCCATGCTCACCGTCGGCATCGACGGGATGCCAAATTACCACTTCTTTAGCTTTTTGGCCGTGCCGGTCTATCCGACCGTTTCGCTGCTCCATAACATTTGGATTATATGGGATTTCCAAATGAATCATCAAATGGCAGTGGTTCTGGAGGTCAATGCCTTCAGAGGCCGCATCCGTTGCCAAAAGTATTCGAACTGGGGACTGTTCAGGATCAGCTTGGAAGGCTGACTTGGCAGCCTCTCGTTCGTCTGGATCCATACCGCCATAGATTAGTTGTAGCCTATCTCCGCCGTAGCCGTGTCCTACCAAAATTTGTTGTAACCACGTTTGGGTTGCACGATATTCGGTAAAGAGGATGACACGTTCGTTAGTCCAGGCTCCGTCATCCTTTAGATGTTTTTCAAGCCATTTTAATACGGCGGCTGCTTTTGCATCCGTGCGGTTGCGTGCGCCGTTTGCCCAGGATCTCAACTGTCCAAGAATTTGACGTTCTTGATCAGTGGGCGCACGCATTTGACGGCCCACTTCGCGCACGGCTTCACTCTCAGCGTCTTCCCGAAGTGCGTCGTTGTCGTAATCTTCTTTGGTTTTAGCAATTGCGCGCCTGAGAATGCGATCATCAAGTTTGCCTTTTTTGGATTGCGTTTGGTGGCGCCCTTCGATTGTTTCTATGTGGCGTTCCAGCGTTGCAGCAAATGCCGAGGGTGACGAGGATAGACGTTTGCGCAGCAGCTGATATACGAATGCCCCCATATGCGACGTGCCTGCGTCATTTTTTCTTCTCTCGGAAATGTAGTCTTCAAGCAGGCGCCGAGCGTCACACTCGTCTTTGGAATGGTCAACCTCTAGCGCCTCCAACCGTCTGGCGGGGTAGATTTTGTTTCCCTTCGCATCGACGAGGTCGCTTTTTAATCGGCGTACCATAACCCGCGCGAGCTGGGCTTCATTTGGCATAACATTTCGAGCAAATCTTTGGTCATCAAGTAGTTCAAGAAGAGCTGTAAAAGACTCTGTGTAGCCGTCATGAGGCGTGGCGGTCAAAAAGAGCTTGTGCTGATAGTGGGGGGCTATAAGGCGCACGAACCGTGTTCTAAGGCTTTCAACTGCATAGCGTCCAACGGTAGGAGAGACGTTGTGAGCCTCGTCAATAATAAGGAGATCAAACTTGCGGGGATGCCCAATATTTGCAGGCAACGCGTCCCTGAAGAGGCGCAGTCCTTCGCCCTGTTTAGCCCAGTCGATTGACGTGATTATGCGAGGGAACGACGTCCAGGGGTTCGCATGAAGTCCACGTTCACGACGAAGTTGATTGACGTAATCTGTGTCAATAATCCGGAACTCCAGTCCAAATTTCTCTTCCATTTCGCCCCGCCATTTCTCTTGTAGAGAGGCGGGGCAGAGGACTAAAATAGTACGGGCGCGATGCCGTAGTAGCATCTCTTGAACTATAAGGCCGGCTTCAATCGTTTTGCCCAGTCCTACATCGTCAGCGATCAAAAGGTTAGTACGCGCCATGTCGATAGCACGCACTAATGGATCCAGCTGGAAATCTTCTATACTTATGCCACTTCTGAAGGGCGCCTGTAGGTAACCGCGATCTATGTTGGTCGCTGCCCCCCATCTGACGGCATCCAAGAAGGCTTCGAGAATCTCAGGATCATCGAAGCGGCCGGTTACGTCGGGAAGCCCCGCCCGTTCAATGATATGCGCCCCAGGCTCAAGTTCCCAAATCACCTGAAGTTCTTCACCTAACGCATCTTCATCAATTGAAGCTAGGCTTATTAAACTTTGCTCCGACTGCCCTCGCGACATATTCACTGTGTCCACGGAAGCAACAATCCATTGCCTATTTCGTACCGAGACCAACTGGCCGGCTTCTGGCAGGCCGAGCCGCTTAGTTGGAGCGTTATGGTCTATCATGCCCACTTTTTTTCTTTTCCTCTGATTGTTGGCAAAGAGTCAGGGTCGCGCGCGTCCTCATTGCTTTCATTCAAATCGTTTGACGAAGGCGGCCGCTTATAAAGCGGGGTGCAGATTTTGGATTTTAAAACTTTCATATCTTTAATGTTAATATGTTTTTGAATGCTTTCTCCAATAATTTCTCCCAAGGTAACCGGAACAGCATTTCCGATGAGGCGGCCAAGTGTCTTGAAATGAACTTTATCGTCCTCAGCCAAGAAAGAGTATTCTCGAGGGAAACCTTGTAGGATTGCACCTTCTCGTAATGTTATCGCCCTGTCTTGATCGGGGTGACCAAAACGGCCGTTGCCAAATCCAAAGAACTGGGTTGTCAAAGTGGGTGATGGCTGATCCCACAACATTCGAGCATAGACGCCAGAGTAGGTGCGGCCTGTATGTTTTTGATGACATTCTGCGACCAACTCCTTTGGCCAGTCACGCCAAGTCCCACCTGGGCGAGAGGCTTTAATGCGTTTTAAATTCAAATCAGAAAGCTTTGCGGATTTATGTAATCTATCCTGATTTGAAACCTCACCGTGCGCAAGTTCAGGCATTGCACCAATTGCTTCGCGTACACTCATCTTCCCTTTTTTTGTTGGTGGCATAATCTGTAAGGGACGATCTTGTGAGGCTAAGAGTACCGCGCGCTTTCGATTTTGAGGTAGGCCATATTGTTTGCAATCAACCACGTCGCTCCAAACATAATATCCATATTCTTTTAGCGCGCCAACGAAGTCCTTATAAACTTCGTGCTTCACAACTGTTGGAACATTTTCCATAGCCACAATCTCGGGCCTAATTGATTCCACAAGACGGGCAAAATGATACATTAATCCCCACCGCTCTGTGCCTACCGTCTCGTATCTTTGAGAGTAAGTTGAAAATGGCTGGCAGGGTGCGCAGCCCACTAAGACACGTATAGAAGCCGAAGAGAAATGCTCGTTTAGTGTCTCAGGCTTTAATTTAGATATATCTTCAAGTAAAAATTTCGCGCCATTATTAGCTTCAAATGGATGACGGCAACTTCGGTCTATGTCTACGCCTGCAACAACATTTAGGCCCGATCTTTTTAATCCAGAAGTTAATCCACCAACACCACAGAATAGATCAATACATGCCATATTTGTCATTGATTTGCTTCACCTTCTTTGGATTGAATAGATCATAACTTATTGGGCTATTCCATAACTTATTGGGCTGTTCTACAATTAATTTATCTAGTTTGAAAAATATCCCAGTAAGCTGATGTACAATATGCTTTGAGCTGGTCGCTTTTTATTTATCTGGTTCAGCATGTGAAAAGCTGGGTTGAACCTAGTAAGAGACCAAGTGAATTTTCAATTGATGAAATCAAAGATTATATTGTAGATGGAAATTCACTTTAGGAGAGCCATCTAGCTCAAATCTCTGGATTGTGGACCGCACTTCCACAAACTTCATGTTAAACTCTCACGAATGCTGACGTCAGACACATATTGATATAGAAGACATAGTTGAATTTGATGGCCATATCCCCGAAAAACGTAGGTACGCTTATAAAAGGAACAGAATAAAAAAATTCTTCACACCTTTTAAAAAACAGGAAAGCCGTAGTATTTGGGGGAAAGATTCTGACATTGAAAAATTTCTTCTTCAAGAACTCTTATTCAGAGGGCTTAACCCAGAACTTCAATGGTTATTTTACGAAGATGGTGAGTGTTTCCCATCACTTTACGACGTTCAAAAGGATATTGAATTTCGCCATGAGGCAAATCTAATTACTATAGCAGATTTATATTTCCCCAAAGAAAAAGTAGCGATTTTTTGCGATGGCCAAATGCATCACACAAAACCAAAGGATATTAAAAAAGATAAAAATATTGATCAAAAGCTTGATAAAATAGGTATTAAAAAACTTCGTTTTACAGGGAAAGAAATTAAAACGGACCTTAAGGCCGTTGGAGAAAAAATTAAACTTTTTTTAGAAACCAACTCTGAAAAAAAAGGCCCTAATAGACAATATTAAGCAATGTTTAACTTCAAATCTAAGCATAATTATGATACAATAAATGTAAGTATTGAAAAGTAATTATGACTGATAAACTGACACCCAAACAAGACGCCTTTGCAATGGCATACATTGAAACTGGCAATGCATCTGAGGCCTATCGAACGGCCTACGATGTCAATGACAATACAAGCGATAATACAATAAGTGTTGAAGCCTCTAAGCTAAGAAAAAACCCTAAGATAACCCTAAGAATTTTAGAGCTGCAAGAGCTTTTACGAGTACGTCATTCCATTACAGTTGATAGCTTAACTAAAGAGCTAGAACAGGCGCGTCTAACAGCTCAAGAAGCTGGACAAGCAAGCATAATGGTCTCAGCCACAATGGGCAAAGCAAAGTTACACGGCTTACTTACTGACAAAGCTCAGATAACAAGTCCTGATGAATCGATGAAGCCTACAACTATTGTTTTGGTCGGTGAACCTGTCCCAGAGTATGAAGGGTTAAGCTAGGGGTTTAAATAACGTAGCTGTCGTCGTCTAAATCGTAGTTTTTTAATGGCGCATTCGTTTCAATGGCCTTCTGTATATCGTCCATGAACGTGAAGATTGAGCCCATTCCAAAATCAATGATATCTGACTGAAAATAGTTTCAAAAAAATATTAATACTATGACTTAAAATTTTCTGGACCAAAGAGAATTTATTTACGCTTTAAATTTGAAATATCATCTGCTTATTTCATTGAATTAATAGAGGTCAAATTATCTCCAACCCCTATTAATTAATATTTAAACCCTTTTAAGCTGCCATCCTTTGCTCAATCTTGGAACATAACCAATTACCAGCTTTAATTAAGTCCAGGTGATTGCTTGGAATTGGGACAGTCTTTTCAGTAGGTATATGGTTAGATGTATATATGGCAGGATTATCCAGCAGGGGTATGGGCTATTTTTGGCCAAAAGCGGTGGTATTTTCCAACACACCTTTGCTAAATGGTTGGATTTTCCTGCCACCTATGTTGGATTTCCTAGCCACCCATGTTGGATTTTCCTGCAGGGATTTTGTTTTTTTCCATCGCACAAATTCCTTGGTTGCTGGCTTTTGATTCAATGGTAATTCAGTCAAAGCATAATGAGTGGCTTTGCCGTGACCTTCAGAACCCAAACAATGACCTTGTGTTTCAATTAGAAAGCCTTTGTCTATTAATTCTTTGAAATATCGACTTACAGTATCGCGGCCTATATTAAGCTTTTCAGATGCATCCCTTTGGCTCAAGAACAACTTACCATTGTTAAAGCCTTTAAATGAACGCTTTAGCTCAAAATAGAGTGCGCGAGGGGCAGGCTTTAAGCTACCCCATGCTTCTGTATCCAAAATCCAATGTTCAATCATCACAAAGGGTGGATTGTTTCCTTTTTTAAATTTCTTTCTATTGACCATCAGTATCTCCAACCTGGTCAGGTAATTTATCTAACAATGAATGTGACTGCCCAATTAAGCTATGCCATTCGCGAACAAGTGCACTTTTGGTTGTACAGTACCTTAAAGATATCCACCTTTGTTTCACACCCCTTTTTCCGCGCCTGAGCTGAATTATCCATTGGATGTTATCTCTACACACGATCACTCGATAATTTGCCGATGTAAGAACAATATTGTGGTAATTCTCAGAACTCTCCCGCCTAACTTTTAGTTCAAGCCTGTCCTCATCCATATAATCAAACATCGTCAGGCCTCCCATATACAAGAGGTTCTATTGAGTTGGGGCACTTATCCCATCGGAATCTGCGTTCGATATTTCTTGCATTAACAGGGTTAGATGTGGCATCCACAGTACTTGTGAGGGTGTTTGTGAAAACGGACATCTGAAAAGCCCCTGCTTTCAAAGAGCTGGGGTTTTTCATTATGCAGCATCTCCATGCGATATACGTTGAGAAGATGCCCAGGCATTTAAGTCAGTACCTTGGTAGATGATCTTACGCCCTAATCTATAATAGACTGGTGAGCGGCCGTGGTGGCGCATTTGAGCCTGTTTCTCACGGCTTCCTAAGAGTTGTAGAATTAGTCCATCAGTTGGTTGGTAGTGACGTGTTTCGTCAAATAGTTTTGTCATTGGTATGCTCCTGCATAGTTTCAATGACAGTAATACATATCCAGATTTATTGAATTTAGAATAGTGAAAAAAAGAAATATTAGGAACGAAATATCTGATTAATTTCTTCGTTCACTTTCATAGTATTGGATCGAACGTGAAGATATTTTGTATCCTGCTTCTAAAAGTTCTGCCTCTATAGCATCATAAGAAATTCCATCAGGTTTGCCATTAGGATAAAGCCTATAATATTCTTCCTTTGCTCCAGACGGTTTACGCCCAAGCCTTTTTTTCGTCCGCTCTACTTTTTCATTTGCACTATCCCAACCAAAATCCGCCCCAGCGTCGCTCGGATATATTTGATTTTGATAATGGTATTTCTCATTTATATAAATTTGAAGCTCTCTTTTTCCTATTTCTTTCCAAAAAATTTTCCAATTTTTCAGGTAAAGCTCTTCAGGAATGCAAAGAGAGTATCCCACAAATTTCCTTAGAATTTCTGCTATATAATAAACTTCCTCATCAAAGTCCCACCGCAGTGTTTTTTCACCACTTTTTGATAAATGATCAAATAAATTCAAGGATACTGTATATGATATATGATCTAAAAAAAGATAAGGTCGAGCGAACTCGGAAGAGGAACCACAATCCTCAATAAGGTCGTAAGCCGCTTGATCCTCGGCGATTGTGTTCGCTGCGCTTTCTTCATTTGAAATCTCCCGTCTAAGCGCGTCAAAAGCTGAAATATTATCTTTTGATACTGGCTCACACAATTTATATGGCGCAAGCAATTCATACGTTAAACCAAGCTTTTCACCGGCAAATTCACCATGAATTTGCTTAATTCTGCCCCAAGCGAAAACGGCAGAAGTGATTGCCTGATGACTGATTCTAATCGGTTCTGACGAACCGTTAAAAAGACAAAGAGAGTCCCTGCAAAATTGCATTATCCATCTATTAGTTATATCGGAAGGCATCTCAAGTGATAACTCAGATATGTGCCTATGTTTGCCCCAAATGTAATCGTTTACTTCCACATAATATAAATTAGCGTCATCAATCAAATCAACGAGCGGTAAATAACCAACAGGTGCAAACATCTACCCAATCCTCACTACATTACCACTTGCGTCAGCCACAAACTGCGACCAGCGCTCCATTAAGACGCGCCGCCGCTCTAACAAGTCTGAGCGCGCATAGGCTCGCTCTACATCAGAGCCTACTTGATGGGCCAATGACATTTCCGCAACCTCTCTTGGTGCACTTGCGACCTCACTTGCCCAGTCCCGAAAGGTTGAACGGAAGCCATGAACCGTGACGCCCTCAACTTTCATGCGGCGCAATAGCATAAGCATAGCCATGTTTGATAATGGAGCGTGGCGCTTCTGCCCTTCAAAGACATATTTAGACGCCATTGCTTTTAGTGGCTCAATGATTGCCAGCATATCATCTGTGAGGGGCACGCGGTGTTCATTGGCCGTCTTCATACGCTCAGCAGGACAAGTCCACAGGCGCGCTTCAATATCAACCTCATCCCAACGCATTCCCAGAACTTCCCCTGTGCGTGAGCCTGTAAGACAGGTAAACATAAGAGCCTTTGCAGCCATAGCTTCACGGTTTCGTAAATCATCATAGAATGAGGGAACGTCTTGCCACTTCATAGCGGCGTGATGTTTTGCTTTTGCTTTGACCTTTGGTAAGACTTGAGCATCCTTAATAGAAGTGACTGGGTTCTCCCCGTCTCTAAAGCCTTTAGACTTCGCAAAATCTAAAACAATCTTAATACGCTGCGCCAATCGCTTTGCTGTTTCATGCTTCTCTGTCCATACAGGGGACAAGCACATTAAGACTTCTGGCTGACCTATACTATCAATAGGCATCCGCCCTATCTTTGGAAAAGCATAATCTCGCAGTGTATTAATCCATTGTTGCCCATGCTTTGCGTTCTTCCATGTCGGCATACGATCTATGTGAACTTGCTGTGCTATTTTTTCAAAGGTGGGGATTTCTTGTTTGGCGCTAAATCTAGGATTAAGCCCCTGCTTTGCCATGCGCCGATATTCTAAGGCTCTAATACGCGCTTGGTTCAGTGTGATAATGTCAGCGCCACCCAAACCAAAGTCAGTTCGCAATGGTGCGCCTTTATTATTTCTCTGTCCTTGAACAACCACTCGAACAATCCAGCTCCTTGTTCCCGAGGGTTTTACCACCAGATATAAGCCGCCACCATCTCCGTGACGCCCAGTTCCTAAGTTTTCGACAAGCTTCTTAGTTAGCTTTCCAGACACATGAGACATTCAAAGTTACCACATTCGTTACCACACAAGGAAAATATGTGGGTATAATTGGGAGAAAGCAAATACAACCGAATTATGCATATGTACCAACTAAATATGGGTTAAAACCTATTCAAGGTAAGGTATCCGTAACTGGAATAAGGGCAGTATGGCGGACAGACAGGGATTCGAACCCTGGAGACAGTTTCCCGCCTACACGCTTTCCAAGCGTGCGCCTTCGACCACTCGGCCACCTATCCGTTGGCTGC
>MDSY01136617.1_pt1 | contig 10960 bp, 8 predicted proteins | sample 811131 | NCBI WGS metagenome assembly MDSY01 (sample SAMN05326643, study PRJNA326480) | marine metagenome | isolation source: seawater | place: Atlantic Ocean: South West | collected 2010
AGAAAGATAGGTTCTTACATTCTTCTCTATCTCTGAGTTACGATTTACACATTCCTACTAAGAAGAAACCAAACTTTGATGTGGAGTTTGATGAAAACGGAGCAGAATTTTTTTCCTATGAGTTTTGGGATTCAGATAAAGATGGTGTTGCTGATATAGATGATGATTGTTTAGGGCATCCAGAAGGAATAAATGTAGATAAAAAAGGATGCCCATTAGATTTTGACAATGATGGCGTAGCAGATTACAAAGATGATGAGCCTGCTACTAAAAACGGATTGTTAGTAGATGAGTACGGTGTAGCTATACAAGATGAAATGTTCCTCGACCAGTATATGGTTTGGATAGACTCTTTGGGAGTTAATAAATTTGATGAGTTGTACAATAAAGTAGAAGGTGAAAAAAATGAACAAAACTTTACAGTTCTTATTTTACCAAATAAGAGAGGAATGAATCAGTCTGAAATTAACTCCATATTAGCAGAGGAAAATGTAAGAGCTACTAATGAAAATGGAGAAGAAGGATTTTTAATAGGAGATTTTGAAACTTTGCCTGAGGCTGTAAATAAGAAATTAAATTTAGAAGAAAAAGGCTTAGTAGGTTCGGTTCAGAAGGAAATAGGCGAAAAAAGGTTAGATGTAGATGCCGAAATAGGAGCGTTAACTGAAATAATTTTAGAGAGAGATAGAACACTATTACAATACGAAAATGAAGGGTCTAACGAGGTTGTCTACAGAGTTCAAGTGGGAGCGTTTAGATATAATTTATCAGATAATATATTCATGGGAGTAGATGATTTATTATTTCTTTCTGGCGATGACGGCCTAACTCGATATATGACCGATTCATACAACGATACTGAAAGTGCAGAAAAAAGAAAAATAGAACTTTTGACTCAAGGTTTTGAGGATGCATTTATTACAGCTTACAAAAACGGAAGTAGAATAACGTTATATAATGCCGGAATGGATGTAGCACCCTCAGCTAAGGATCTTACTTATGATGAAGAGAATAATTCTATTGATCCTAAATTGATAAAATTCCAAATTCAATTGGGCGAGTATGTAAGCGATATCCCAACTGAAAGACTAGAGAAGTTGATAGAGCTAGGCAGTGTTCAGCCCAAAAAGGATAACGGAATTACTAGATATATGTTTGGAGAATATGACAGCTATGGTGCCGCAAAAAAAAGCTTGCAAAATATTCATAAGCAAGGGGTGGAGGAAGCAGAATTAAAAGGAGTTTTTAATGGAAAGCTCATTTCATTAGAAGAGGCTTTAAATATAATAGGAGGAAATGAGTAGCCCTTTAAAGACCAATTTTTACAACTGAGAGAGAGGGCTATATGCCTTCTTTTTTTTGTTTAATGGCAGCTATTACTCTCATTCCATCTATAGCCGCAGACATAATCCCTCCAGCATATCCAGCTCCCTCAGCACAGGGATATAAGTTTTTAACTTCTTCGTGCTCTAAGGTTAGAGTTCGAGGTATTCTCACAGGAGAAGAAGTTCTGCTTTCAGGAGCGACTACTAAAGCTTCATTAGTTAGGAATCCATTCAATTTCTTACCAAACTCTAGAAAGCCTTTTTGAAGTCTATGCGCAATCTGTTTAGGTAACAGTTTATCTATTCTAGCGGTTTTTATACCGGGTATATAAGAACATTTAGGTAGGTCTAAGCTGTCCTTTCCATTTATGAAGTCAAGTAATCTTTGAGCAGGAAGTGCTTGAGTTTTACCTCCAGCTTCCCAACAGGTTTTTTCTATTTCTTCCTGAAACTTCAATCCACGTAGAGGGCCGAAAGAAGCATATGCATCTGTAAGATTATCATCTATTTCGACCACCATTCCTGAGTTTGCATATGGATTATTCCTTTTGCTAGGACTCCAGCCATTACTAACCACAGAACCAATTTCGGTAGCGCATGGAGCTATAATTCCACCTGGACACATACAGAAACTGTAAACTCCTTTACCATCCACTTGATGAACTAAACTGTATGAAGCTTGGGGCAAGTATTCGGAGGAACGTTCGCCATGATATTGTATACTATTAATGAGTTCCTGCGGATGTTCTATTCGAACGCCTAAAGAAAAAGGTTTGTACTCGATTTTTATTTCTTTTCGGTGAAGTAGTTCGAAAATATCTCGGGCTGAATGTCCAGTTGCTAAAACTACTTCATTCACATCTATTTTTTTAGAGCGATTAATTTCTATGCGTTGCAACAGACCTTTATCCAAATCCAAATCAGTTAACTTATATTCGAAATTGAATTCTCCTCCATAGTTCAATATAGTTTCTCGAATAGCAGTAATAATACTAGGAAGTTTATTCGTTCCAATATGTGGATGAGAATCAACCATTATCTCGGGGTCTGCGCCATGCTGAACTAGTATACTCAGGACTTTATTAACATCTCCTCTTTTAGTAGAGCGTGTATAAAGTTTTCCATCCGAGTAAGTGCCAGCACCACCTTCTCCAAAACAATAATTTGATTCAGGGTTCAATACATGCTCTTTGTTCAGCTTAGCTAAATCCCTTCTTCTAGACTTAACATCTTTTCCTCTCTCAAAAACTATAGGTTTAAGACCGTGCTCTATACAAGCTAAGGCTGCAAACATTCCAGCAGGTCCAGCTCCTATTATGTGAACAGGCTCCGCGTGAGCTACGTTTTTAAAGACAACATTCTGTAAAGGACTAACGATTTCTTCTCCTTTTTCGAAGAGAGCCACGGCTAATTGAATTTTAACCGGTCTTTTTCTTGCATCGACAGAGCGTTTTTTAATATACCAATCTTTTACATCGCTCTCATACAGGTCACTTTTAGAAAGAGCTAGGTGAAAAATGTATTCATCTTCGAATGATTTTTGAGGTGAAACGGATATTTGAATAATTTTTGGCATATGTAAGTTCAAAAATACAGTTTGAAAGGTTCTCTATGAGAAAACCGAATCACTACTTTTGACCACTTACCCATAACCATGGTAAATATGCGTTTCAATAGAAGAGGATTTGAGAATGAAGAGCTTCAGGAGGTTTATAAAGCGTTACTGAAGCCAAGACTAATTGAAGAAAAGATGCTGAGTCAGTTAAGACAAGGTAAAATTTCTAAATGGTTCTCCGGAATAGGCCAGGAAGCTATTTCTGTAGGATTAACTTTGGCATTAGATGAGGAAGAGTTTATTCTTCCAATGCACAGAAATTTAGGCGTGTTTACAACCCGTAAAATCCCGTTGCAACGCCTATTTAGTCAGTTTCAAGGAAAAGCAAACGGTTTCACCAAAGGTAGAGATAGATCTTTTCATTTTGGGTCTATAGAACATCACGTAGTGGGTATGATATCTCATTTAGGTCCTCAGATGGGCATAGCTGATGGTATAGCTTTAGCTCATAAATTAAAGAAAAGTAAAAAAGCCACTCTTGTGATTACAGGAGATGGTGGTGCTTCTGAAGGTGATTTTCACGAATCTGTCAATGTAGCAGCGGTATGGGATTTACCGGTAGTCATTTGTGTGGAAAACAATCAATGGGGTCTTTCTACGCCTTCATCAGAGCAGTTTAAATGTGAATCATTTGCAGATAAGGCTATTGGCTATGGAATTCCTCCTGAAAATACATTTTCGATAGATGGAAACAACATCTTAGAGGTGTTGAATACCGTTAAAAAAGCAGCTAAAATATGTAGAAAAGGAAACGGGCCTGTGCTGGTAGAATTTAATACTTTTAGAATTAAAGGCCATGAAGAGGCGAGTGGAACTAAGTATTATCCTGAGGGACTAATTAAAAAATGGGAGAAGTATGACCCGGTAGACTGCTTTGAAGCTTATCTGCTTCAAAACAGGATAATAAATAAAGAGCTGAACGAATCGTATAAGCAGAGCATTAAGGAAGAAATAAACATACACTTAAAAAGGGCATTAGCTGAGCCAGCTATAAATGTGAATTTAGATGAAGAGTTAGGTGATGTATTTGCCCCTTTTAAGGAAGAGGTGTCAGAGCCAGGGGATAATAAATCAGAAATGAGGTTTATAGATGCCATTACAGATGGGTTAAAAGAGTCTATGAAAAAGTACGATAATCTGGTTCTCATGGGACAAGATATAGCGGAGTATGGCGGAGTATTCAAGGTGACAGACGGGTTCGTAGACTTGTTTGGTAAGGGAAGGGTTAGAAACACTCCATTATGCGAGTCAGCTATTGTAGGGTCTGCGCTTGGATTGTCTATAAATGGAATGAAAGGCATGATGGAAATGCAGTTTGCAGATTTTGCTACTTGTGGTTTTAACCAAATAGTAAATAATCTAGCCAAACTAAATTATAGATGGGGAGAAAATGCTGATGTCGTAATAAGGATGCCTACAGGTGGAGGAATGGCTGCAGGTCCGTTTCACAGTCAATCTAATGAAGCTTGGTTCTTTCATGTGGCTGGGTTGAAAATCGCTTATCCTGCATTTCCTGAAGACGCGAAAGGAATGTTAATTAGGTCCTTTGAAGACCCTAACCCGGTGTTGTTTTTTGAACATAAAGGATTGTACAGGAGTGTTTCAGCAGAAGTGGCTGAGGGATATTACTCTATTCCATTTGGTAAGGCCAATGTGGTTAAAAAGGGTGAAAGCATTTCTTTAATTACTTATGGTATGGGAGTGCATTGGGCTTTAGATTATGCTGAAAAAAATCCTAACCTGAATATTGAAATAGTTGATTTAAGAAGTTTAGCGCCTTTAGACACAGAAACAATTTACGCATCAGTTAGAAAAACAAATAGGGTTCTAATTCTACATGAAGACAATCTTACTGGAGGTATAGGAGGCGAGCTTCTTTCTTTAATACAAGAAAATTGTTTTGAATATCTTGACGCTCCAATAGTGAGATGTGCTAGTTTGGATACACCTGTTCCTTTTGACGCGGCCAAAGAAAACCAATTCATGGCTAAAAGCAGACTTCAGGTCTCTATAGAAAAGGTGCTGAATTATTAGCGCTTGCTTGGGCCTGAGTAGTGAGTTCTAAACAAGATTTTGGAATACATGCATTAATTGTGTAATTTACATATTGGTTATGTAGATAGTATAAACTAGCCCCTACCTTAATTTCAATGCTCGAAAAAATTCAACTAGTTAGAAATGCTGTTGATGACATTATGAATGATGTTATGGAGAAAGCATTTCATCATTTAGTGAATTACCCTCAAGATTCAGACTACTTGAATAAGATGATAAAGGATATTCGATCGGACAATGAGTCTTTTGTACACAAGCTGCATTCGCTCAAAAGGTCTAAAGATGAGATGTCTACTAAAGAAGAGCTAAGTATGTTGACCAAATTACTGAAGAACATAAGTCTAGTATACCTTTCGGAGCTCCAGAAACTAAAAGAAAAAGACTCGAATAAGACCTAACTAGATTCTTCTGAGACCATCTTTTACTTGCCTAATTTGGGCAGTCATCATTCCTCTCTTGTCAAGTTTTTTAACTTCTGATAAGAGATTGGTAGCTTCTCTTTTCTTTCTTTTGCTAATCGCTATTACTGCTAATTGAAGCTTAGCTGTAGCCTTGTCTAAGTCAAGTCTCAGTCCGTTAGAAAGGGATTTTCTAAACATCACTTCGCCTTTAGTTAAGCTTCCTTGTCCACCACCCTGAACTAATGTTAGACCCTGTAAATAGTAGAAGTACCCCCTTGATTTAGAGAATAATCTATCTGGATTTACACGGTTAATCCAAGTCAAACAACTTTCCATTTTACCTCTTCTAAGTGAAATGAATGCTATAATTAGTCTTATGCTCCGCGTAACTAGGAACCCAGCTAATCCAGCCAGTAACAGAAGCATAATTCCAAATCCAATATTTCCTTGAGTAAAACTATATATACTCCAAGCTAATACCACAGCTACTATTATTCCTTTGATTATTCTAGTATCCATATTTTTTTTTAATTTACAAGCACAAAGCTAAATATTAAAGCCTTTCGTTAGGCTGAATTTATAAACACTAATTTTTACTAATTGGGATAAAAAAAGGAACACCATCTATACCTAAATAGTAGTAGTTTTGGTGTTGGATATTAATTAAGTGGTATGACCTGGAAAAAGATAGAGTCTTTAGTTGATTTAAACGAGGCAATGGAAGAAAGTAGAAATAAAAAAGTCATACTTTTTAAGCACAGTACTAGATGTTCTGTGAGCATGATGGCTAAAAAGAGTCTAGAGATGTCATGGGATATTTCTCTTGATGAGGTTCAGCCTTACTTTTTAGATTTAATTAAGTACAGGAACGTTTCTAATGAAATATCAGCAAAGCTTGAAGTAATTCATCAATCTCCTCAATTAATAGGTGTAAATAATGAAGAGATTTTTTATCATGCTAGTCATAGTGCAATTTCGGTTGAGAGTTTAAAAAGCGCTTTATAGAAAAGATATAAATGTCAGAAGGAAAAATACTCAAGTTCAGGATTATTCTCGATACTGAAGAGGACGTAATAAGAGATATAGAGATTCAAGATGATTGTTCTTTTACAAATGTTCATGAATGTATTCAGCAAAGTTTTGGTTTTTCTGGATTAGAAATGGCATCATTTTATAGAAGTGATGAGTTTTGGGAAAAAGGAGAAGAGCTTCCCCTGGTAGATATGGGAGGGGCTGAGAATGAAGCCCCCGGACTAGCCATGAATGACTTGGTACTTAAAGAACACATCAAAGAGAAGCACGAGCGTTTTTTATACGTGTATGATTTTCTCAGAATGTGGTGTTTTTATGTAGAAGTTATAGAACTTTCAGAGGCCAATCCTGAATTCGACTATCCTTTAATGTCGTTTGAGCTAGGGAAGGCTCCGTCTGAAGACTCTAAAGAAGTTAATTTCTTTGATGATATAGATCTTGGTGATTTATCTAGTGACTCGAAAGCAGAAAAAACGGGTGACCCAGAGATAGACGCTTACTTGGATGAAATGGATGGTGATGATGATTACGAGGATTTAGGTATGGAAAATCTGGATGATTATCAGGATCTGTTTTAAATGGGATCTAATAAAACAATGATATTTATAGTAGGCCCAACTGCAATTGGGAAAACCTCTATAGCCATAGAGTTAGCTAAATTGTTGGGTTGTGAAATTGTCTCTGCGGATTCTCGACAATTTTATAAAGATATTTCTATAGGTACAGCCAAACCGTCTCTAGAAGAGTTATCTCAAGTTAAACATCACTTCATCGACTTCCTTCCTCTCGAAGACTTATATAGTGCAGGAGATTTCGAGAGAGACGCTTCGAGTTTCTTAAAGGCTTATTTTAAGAATAATAATGTTTGTATTTGTGTAGGTGGCTCAGGTTTATATGTGAGTGCTTTGTTACACGGTTTAGATGATTTACCGTCTTCTGAAAGTGAAAGAGCAGAGCTCAATGAACGACTCGTGAGTGACGGTATTGAGATCCTTCAAGACGAACTAAAAACTATAGATCCAGAGCATTATGCTGCCATGGATATTCATAATACGCAGCGTTTAATTAGAGCCCTTGAGGTTTGCAGAGTTTCTGGTGAAAAATATTCTAAACTCAGAACCTCTTCAAATAAAAAAAGACCTTTCCAAAGTATAATTATTGGTCTCAACAGAAACAGAGAAGAACTTTACGATAGAATAAATAGAAGAGTTGATATTATGCTAGATGATGGTTTACTAGATGAGGTTAAGTCAGTAATGCCTATGAAACATCTGAACTCATTGCAGACAGTCGGCTATAGGGAGTTTTTTGCTTATTACAGCGGAGATTATGACATGGAAGAGGCGGTAAGGTTGGTGAAAAGAAACTCAAGAAGGTTTGCTAAAAGACAAGTTACCTGGTTCAAGCGATATAAAGAAATAGAGTGGTTTCATCCTGAGGACTTTAATGCTATAGTCGCTCATACAAAAGACTTCTTAGCGAAGTAACTCACTTACTTCTTTTCCTACCAAAGTGCCTATCGCTATGCCCATTCCTCCCAATCTTACGCCTGTTACTGTGGTCTCATTTAACCTTTTTATCAGAACTTTTTTAGAATTACCTACTCCCATAATTCCTGTCCATTCCTGAGAAACTAACTCTTTCTCAACTTGGAAATGATTTTTCAAATACTTTAAGAGATAGGTCTTAAGATGTTCATTTACTTTAAACTCCGAAGTCGATTCTGTGTTTATGAATTTATTTCTGCCTCCACCTATAAGAATTCTGTCATCTATTTTCCTAAAGTATATATATCCTTTATCATGATGATAAGTAGAGGGTAGGTCTATACCAGGAAGTTTATCCGTCAGAAGCACTAAATTCCTGGCAGGCATAACTTTGAGTTTAGGAATCATAGAGTTAGTGAGACCATTTGTACAGACAGCTATTTGGTTCGAGTGAATAAGATGATTTCCAAATAAGACATTCTTAGACCCTTCTTGAATCTTGGCTTCTGCGCCACAGTAAATCTCAATATTATTTTCTTGACATAATTTTTTCCATGCCTGAATCATTTTTCCAGGATTAAGTTTACCCTCTAATGAATTAGATATTGCATTTTCATATCCAGTTAAACAGCTGGGTACATCGGTGGTTTTGTAAGTGGAATCTTTTCCTGTAATACTTTTTAGTGTATTATTTAACTCTTCTAAATAGTCACAGACGTCATGGAATTCGTTTTTTTGAGAAAAATCAAAAAGTTCAGTTCCACCACATGAGAAGTAATCAAGGTTGGACTCACCTAAAGTTTTTCTCAATAAAAGCAACCCTCTATATCTTTTTTCTGCCAAGGTTGAAACCTCATTCATACTCATCCCAGAAGTGAGGTCATCTACTAATTCTCCAGCACTCCCGAAACACGCGAAACCCGCATTTCTAGTGCTGGCAGCAGTGCTGATAGGAAATTTTTCTAAAACCACTATTTTCCATTCGGGGTGCAGAAGTCGTGTGTGATAAGCAGCAGATAGACCTGTAATACCACCACCTATGATTGTTAAATCTGCTCTGTCGGTAATAAACTGCCTTTCCCAATAACTAAAATTCATATTTTTACGTTATAATTTTACCAAGTTTTGGTAGAAATTTGTTATTAAACAAATATGCAAGGTAAACCCGAAACAAAATTTCTTTTAACAGGTATATTTCTTTTTCTAGGAATAATTTCTTGGTCACAAGAAGTTATTCATATCTATGGTGCAGTTAAAGAAATGGAGACGAGCCATAAATTAGAATCTGTTCTGATTCAGGTAACTCAGGACGGTAAAACTTTTGAGTCTTATACCACGTCAGGTAGTTCGAAATATGAACTTGACTTGCCTTTAGGTCATCTTTATGAGATTAATTTTTCTAAATCTGATTATGTCGGTAAGAAAATTCAAATTAACACGAAGTATATTCCAGAAGAAGACCAAGAGGGAGGTTTTAAACTAGAGTTGGATATGTCTCTTTTTGTCTACATAGATGGATTTAATGAGTCCATATTAGATGAGCCAATTGGTATTGCTGCATATGAAGCTGAAAGAAATTCTATTGAGTTTGATTTCGATTATACAAGGCAGATCATGAATAAGGTGGACGCTGAAAATATCAGGCTTCAAAAGTTAAACGAGGCAGAAAAAGAGAAAAGGAATAGGTTTGATTACCTAATGATTCAGGGAAGTGATGACCTAACCAAAGAGAAGTATACCCAAGCCATAGGTAATTATACAGCAGCCTTGAATTTATTCCCAGATGAGGTTGAAGCTCAGGAGAAATTAGAAGAGGCTCAGGGACTACTCGTTTTACACAGTAAAGATGTAGAGCTAGAAGCACAATACCTAGCAGTAATTAAAGATGGAAACGCTTTTATTACGGCTATGGATTATGAAGGAGCTATGACTAAGTTTCTAGAGGCTAAATCCTTAAAGCCAGGAGAGAAAGAGCCTAAAGATAAAATACGTGAGTTAGAAGGATTAATAGCTGAAGCAGAGAATAAAAAGAAGTTCGATGCATTCATGGTTGCTGGAGATAATGCGATAAGCTCAAAGGAATACCAGTCTGCTGTCGATAACTTCAAATTAGCTCGAGAGATCATTTTTGATGATAAGGAAATGAAAAAGAAGCTAGCAGAAGCTCAAGAAAAATTAGATGCGCTTCTTTCTTTAGAAGATGCAGAAGAAGCTCAGCAGAAAAGATATGATGACATAATAGCTAAAGCAGGGGCTTCTTTTTCAGGTAAATATTACGATTTATGTATAAGTCAATATAATCAAGCGTTAGAAATTTTTCCATCAGAAGAATATCCTGTTGAACAAATTAATTTAGCTCAAAAGAGAATAGAGGAGCTTGAACAAGAAAAATTAAAGAATGCAGAGGTAAATGCAGGTAATGAGTTAGATGCCGAATACCAAAACTTCATAGATAAAGGGAACAACTTGTTTACATCAAAAGAACTAACGGCAGCAAAAAAAGCTTATGAAAGTGCTCTGAATGTTAAACCAAATGAAAAGTATCCGAATCAAAGAATAAAAAGGATTGACGAGTTGTTAGCCGACCAAGAAACGGAAGCTCAGGAGGCTTTGGACAATGCTGATGCAGAGACTAAAGAGAAGGATAGGTTAGCCTGGCTTGAAAGAGAAAAACAATTAAAAGAGGCTGCTGCTGACGAAGAAAAAAGAAAATTGGAAAAAGAGTTGGTTGATAAAGAGAGGCTCCTAGCAGAAGAAAGAAGAAAAAAGGAAGCGGTAGATGATGCTAGAAGAAATTTATCCAGTAACATAGATACAGAAGCAGAAAGACAAGCAGAAGAGTTTTATAATCAAGAAAAACTAGATGCTGTTAAAGAAATAAATTTCGAAACCCAACAACGGAAAGAGGCTTACTCAGCTTGGCTAAAAGCAAAAGGAGACATAGAACAAGTCACAGTTAAAGACGCTTTGGTAGACATACAAGTTTCAAAAAACAGCATGAAAAGAATGTACGCTGATAATGAAAATGACCAAAAAAATAAAAGA
>MDSY01000111.1_pt1 | contig 10959 bp, 9 predicted proteins | sample 811131 | NCBI WGS metagenome assembly MDSY01 (sample SAMN05326643, study PRJNA326480) | marine metagenome | isolation source: seawater | place: Atlantic Ocean: South West | collected 2010
CTAATTCACAATACTTTTTTACATTTTCTAATTCAGCTCCTAATTTCACGAATTTCTCGTCTCTGCTTTGAAGTAAATACCTCAATATAGAAGTTAATTTTTCAATTTGTAAAACAGCTAAATCGGGGTCTTTCTTAATTAGTGAGGCTGTATTATTTAGAGCGTTTTGCAAAAATTCGATAACATTTTGAGACTTTAAATCGTTGAAATTATGTTGTAAATAAGTTTGTTTTTCAATAATTAAAAGCATTTTTTCTTGTTCATTTCTTCTAACCCAAAAGTAAACTGATTGAAAAACACCAATGATTAAGATACCACCACATAAATAAAATTTAATTTGATAGTTAACTTCCTCACCTAAATCAATTGCCGTTAACAAAATGGAACTCAAAGCAAAACCAACAGTTAAAAACGAAAAACAAAAAACAAAAAAAGTACCTCCTTTATTTTTTAATACTTGGTTTACAATTAATCTTCCTAACTCCATGAGGATAAGTATGTATATAAAGATTATAACAAAAGAAGAGAACATGCTGTAATCAATATCCAACAAACTAATAGCTAATGACATAATTATACTCATGACAAAAACTAATAGAATTCTTATGGCCGTTAGGCTTTTTAGCATTTCATTAAATTAAGAATAAAGAATTAAAATTTAACCATCCCAGTCTTTGATAAAAATAACCCAATCAAGTAATTAACAATTTAGGTTGAATTTTTTTCTTTTTTCTTTTCTGAAAATCTAAACAATATCCATACCTTGCAATGGTTTGATTGGGTTATGAAAAATAAACTACTTTTATTAATTGGATTGTTTGCTGGATTTTCAGCCTTTAGCCAAATGTGGCAGGATTACAGCTTCTCCATTTATGGCCAAGGATCTGCTCTATCTAATTACCGTACTATTGAAGTTCAAAATAAAGCCTACTTTTCTGGAGGTTTAGATTTTGGAACATCAGTGAGTAACAGCTTGAATTTGAAATTCGGCCTACATTTCATTGAAACCTATCTAAACAATGACAAACAAATCCATAGTATCTGTGAACAACCAGATCAATCTTGTTTTGCTGAATCTAATGTGAAATATATAAACTTCCCCATTGGAATTGAGCTTTATTCAAACAGTTCAAGGCTAGAAAGTAAATCGTATTACAATTTCAGACTAATACCGATGTTTTCTACTCAGGAAATCGTAATAAAATCAGAGATTTTTAGTGAGCCAGAATTTTACTTAGATGTTGACTCATCATTAAATTCAAAATTTAAATTCCAAGATTTACATTTTGAATTTTCTATCGGTGCAGACATTTCAATTACAAAAACTCTAAAATTTTATTTCGAGCCTTCAGTTCAACACTCTATACTTTTTCGTAAAGAAGACTTAGTTAATCCAAACTATATGATTTCTCTCCGTATTGGACTAAGAACTCGACATAGTAAAAAATAAACTATGCGCAGCCTTCTTGTTTTGGCCTCAGTACTAATTAACCTAATTAGTTTTTCACAAACCGGCAAAATAACTGGAGTTATAAATGATGAATCATCCAGTACCGTTATCCCATTTTGTAATGTAATTTTGTTTGATGATAACGATTCAATAATAAACGGTACAATAACTACGGAACAAGGAGTCTTTGAATTTAAAGGAGTAAAATATGGAACATATTTTCTATCGGTTCAGTCATTAGTTCATAAAGATTTCAACACGGATACTTTTAGTATTAGCAAAACAAAAACGACCAAAACATTCCCTTCAATAAAGCTCACTACCGCTGCTGTTTTAGCAGATGAAGTAAACATATCGGTTGAAAGGGCAGCAGTTAAAATAGAACCAGCAAAAAAGACTTTTGATGTAAAAGCTACTGGTGCCGATGCTGGAGGAACTGCTGTTGATGTCCTTAACAATCTACCTTCTGTTAATGTTGATGATGCTGGAAATATTAGCCTTAGGGGAAACACTAATATTAGAGTGTTAATAGATGGAAAACCCGCTGGGTTTAGTGCCGATGATATCACAGCTGTGATTAATCAACTACCTGCAAACTCAATTGAAACCATTGAAATAATAACAGTTCCATCAGCAAAATATGATCCAGAAGGAGTTGGTGGAATTATTAATATTGTTCTCAAAAAGGAGAAGAAAAAAGGATATCAAGGGTCCACGAGTGTTAATTATAGTACCCTAGATAAGGTAAACACGAGAATTTCATTAAACATAAATAAAAAAAAATGGAGTATAAACACATCTTATAATTATACAGATGGTACGTATTGGAATAAAAAGACAAGCGATGGCTTGTTTGTTTTACCCGATAGTATTACCGAATTTGATAATACAAGAAAAAGTCTTAGACAAAATTCAAACCAAAGTGGAAAACTTAACTTTAATTACAAGCTCAACGAAAAAACTAAAATATCTGTAGAAGGGAGTTGTCGCCAAATTATAACCAACAATATAGATTCTTCTGATTTTTACTGGAATTACAACGAAGTTAGAATTGAAAAAAATACTAGAAACGCCGAATTAGAAGGGAAAAGGTTAAGCGCAAATGGACAATTCACCCTTAACTCACAATATCAACCCAACAAGTCGGTTTCATTTCTTTCAAGAATAAATGCTGTAAAAAACCCTAAAAACTCCTATTTTAAAGAGCCTTTTTTACTACAAAAAGAAAACAAAAGCTTTGGAGCTCAAGCATTTGTAAACCAACTTGATTTTGAGTTCAAAGTCAAAAACGCGAAAGACGATACCGTTAAAGGAAAATTTTTAATTGTTGAAACGGGTTTAAAGTCTGCACATCGTGAGTTTACCGAAGACTACTTTTTTTATGAATTTAACCCCGCTACCGTAAACTATGAAGAGCAAACCAATTTTAGAAATAATTTAGATTACGGAGAAGCTGTTTACGCTACCTACGGATTAATTAACTTTGGAAATAATACCAATAAATATTCAGTAGGACTACGTGGAGAATTATCAAATATCACATCAAAAACGAAAGATGGAGTTTACAATAAAACACTTTTAAACCTTTTCCCAAGTGTTTCTTTCTCCCATTCATTCTCTGATAAAAAAACTATATCTATTAGCTATAGCAAAAGAATTAAGAGACCAAGAGGCCGACAATTAAATCCCATACCTACTTACTCTGACCCTTTCAATCTTTTCATTGGAAACGCCAATTTAGTGCCCGAAAAAAGCCATATGAGTGAAATATCATATTTAAATCTCGGAAAAAAAATGGTATCTAATCTCACGCTGTTTTATCAATTCCGTGATGATAGACTCGGCAGATTAAGTTTCATTGATTCAAACGCCGTTTCAACAGTATTATGGTCCAATTTCAACTACCATCAAACCCTTGGATTTGAGTTATTCGCTAACTATAAGCTGACAAAAAAAATTAAACTAAATGCATCAAGCACCTTTTACAATACTTGGGTTGATGGTGAAAATTTCAGAGAAGGTTACATTGCAAAGTATTTCGGATATGATTTAAAAGCTAATCTAGCTTTTAAATTAAGAAAAAAAACTAGTTTAACATGGACAGGCGATTACAACTCAAAAAGACTTGCCGTTGTTGGTTTAGTTTTACCAAGATATGGCTCTGATGTATCATTAAAACATAAAGTACTCAAGAATAAAGGCTACCTATCACTAAGATTTACTGATATATTTTTAAGTAGAGCTTTTGGAATTGATGTTAGAACCGATGGATGGCAAAGAGATGTTCGTTACAGATACGAATCACAATTACTTTGGTTTGGATTCAATTATTCTTTTGGACAAAAAAAAATATCCGGTAAAATAAAATTCAAAAGAGTATCGCCAAATGATAGCACCTTCTAACTACATATCTGATATTAGAGAACTATTTTTTAAGAATCTGTTACAATTTTTTTCTGATTTAAAATTTTTAAAGGCTAACAATAGAAAATAATAATGGTATATAATTTTACAATTTAGCACTTAAATCAACTGAGCTAATAATTCACGTAAATTAACGACTAGAGCACTTGTTTTTTCTTGAATATCAATTTGGTTTAATGCTGTTTTATTAGCAAATTCTAACTCAACAATATCATCATAAAGCTTTAAATTTCCTAGCATCTTAATATTAGGTTTCATTTTGTGGCATACTAAAGCTAAATTCTTTAAATCTTTAGTAGTCTGCGTATTAATTAATGTTTGGATATCTGAGGGGATTTCAGATACAATCTTTTCCAAAAACATACTCATTACCTTCTCGCTTCCTCCAACGTAGTCAAGTAAATAAGACTTATCCCACAATTTAACTTTGTACCTATTTTCAGCTAAGGGTTCTTCCAAGTAACTATTCGTACTGCTTTCTGAACCAATTAATTTTGAAATCCTCTTAAAAAGATCACTTGGCTTATAGGGTTTGGATAAATATTCATTAGCTCCACAAGCCATACATTTATCAATTTCAGATTCTGCTATGTGGGCTGTTAATGCTATTATGGGAACCTTAAAACCTAGCGCTCTTAACTTCGAAATAGTCTCATATCCATCCATCACGGGCATCTGCATGTCCATTAAAATAATATCATGTTTCTTTGAATTAAACAATTCGACACCTTCGGCACCATTGTTAGCCACTTCAACATTGGCGTTTACTTCTGTGAGTAAATCAATTGCTACTAATTGATTTACTGGATTATCCTCTACAAGTAAGATATTTACGCCAGCTAAATCTCTTAATAAATCATTTTCTTTTTTGGATATGTTTAATTCGCTATAATTTTTGTATTTAAAGGTTAATTCAAATAAAAATGATGAGCCTTTACCCTCTTCACTATTTAATACAATATTACCACCTTGAAGCTCGACGAGGTTTTTAACAATCGACAAACCTAATCCCGTCCCCCCAAATTGTCTTGTCGTACTAGAGTTAGCCTGACTAAATGCATCAAAAGCTTTATAAACCTGTTCAGAACTCATTCCGATTCCTGTATCTGACACAATAAAGTTCAGAGTTACATCCTTTTCAGTTTTTTTTAGTGTCTCTACAGTTAAGCTTACACTACCTTTCGCCGTAAACTTAATAGCATTACTGATGAGATTATATAATATTTGATTTAATCTTACAGAGTCACCAACCAAAACTTCAGGTAATTCACCCTCATCATATTTCGATACAATATGAATTCCTTTATCAGCTGCCCTTCCTTCAAAAACAGCAACTACCGAATTCAATAAGTTAAGAAGTAAAAAATCATTACTTTCAATAGTTAATTTTCCTGCTTCAATTTTGGAAATGTCCAGAATATCGTTGATGATTACCAATAAAGTATCAGAACTAGATTCAATAGATCTTAAGTATTCATTTTGCTTTTCACTTGTTTCTGTATTTAAAAGAAGCTTAGTTAAACCCATAATACCATTCATTGGTGTTCTTATTTCGTGACTCATGTTGGCCAAGAAACTAGACTTCATTTCTGCTACTGATTCAGCTTGTTTTTTTTTGCTTTTTAAAGTTGAAATAAACGACTGGAGTCTATTAACCTTATTCATATTCGATTCTTCTCCAAACCATACACCACTTTCTCCATCTATCTCAGAAAGTAAAGTTGATAATAACATTGAAACAACATCTTTATCGGCCCTAGTTTGATTTACTTTGTTCTTAAGAAGTTGAATTTCATTGTCCTTGGTTTCCATTAATGTCTCCATTAATCGCAGCTTCTCCAAAGCTCGTTCCATTTTAATCCTTAATGTTTGATCCTCAGCCTCCAAAGTAATGTTTTTATGTCTTACTGATATTCCCTAAATTTTGTTTTTAATTCTCTGTAAATTTTATAGCGTATTAAAAGCAATTTAAGTATTCAAGAATACAAATAACAGACAATTTATCAGTCACCAACAACAATCTAAGTTTTAATAAAAGTAGACGTTTAAATACTCCTTTTTATGAGAAGTATTTAATGAAATTCCTTACAGCCTTACCTCTATGAGATATTAAGGTTTTATCTTCCATACTCATTTGAGCAAATGATAAATCGTATCCTAAAGGCTTAAATATGGGGTCGTACCCAAATCCATCTAGACCGGACCTTTCATTGAGAATTTCCCCATCCACTTCTCCCTCAAAAAACGTTGGTCCATTGTCATTAAAAAAACAAATAACTGTTTTGAATTGAGCCTTTCTGTTTTGATTACCTTCAAGATTTTTAAGGACCAAATTCATATTATCTTCTGAATCGCACTTCGGTCCTGCATAGCGGGCTGAGTAAACTCCTGGAGCACCATTAAGAGCATCAATTAATAATCCTGTGTCATCGGCAAAACACGGCACACCGTAGGTGTTATAAACATATTCGGCCTTTTGCTGAGCATTTCCCCTGAGGCTATCTTGCTCTTCCAATAATTCCTCAAAACATTTAATATCCTGCAGGCTTACAATTTTAACACTAGGTATAGCCTTTCTTACTTCTTTAATTTTGTTTTGATTGTTAGTTGCAAAAACGATTTTTTTCATAATCAATGATGATATTTCTCTCCTTTAGTTATTGTAAATGCCCTGTAAAGTTGCTCGGTAAATATTAAGCGCACCATTTGATGGGTAAAAGTCATTTGAGATAATGAAATTTTTGAATTTGAACGCTTATAAATTTTGTCACTAAAACCGTATGCTCCTCCAATTAAAAACACCAGTCTTTTTGTGCCACGCATTTGGTGATCGGATAAAAAATCAGCGAACTTTTTTGAAGAAAACTCTTTTCCCTTTTCATCCATAACTACTAAGAAATCACTTTTTTCAATTCGATCCAACACAGCAGTTTCTTCTTTATTTTTTGTTTCCTGCTCTGTTGCGTTTTTCCCGATTTTTGCTGCTGGAAATTCTACATAATCAAATTGACAGTAGCGCCTCAACCTTTTTAAGTAGTCATTTATTCCAGGAAGTAAATATACATCAGTGGTTTTTCCAATAACCCAAAACTGTACTTTCATTTGACTAATTCTTAGTGAGGATACTCAATTCTTACATGATGAATGTTCATTAACATCTTTTTAAACATTTTCTTAATCAACCTAATATCCCTCAGAGTAATATCTGCATTTTCAAACTGACCGTCACTCGTTTGAGAAGTGATAATTCCGTTTACCAATTTCTCAATATTTTCAGCATTAGGCTCTTTTAAACTTCGGGAAGCAGCCTCTACAGAATCTGCCATCATTAAAATTGCACTCTCTTTACTAAAAGGTATTGGGCCTGGGTAAGTAAACATTTCTGCTGCATCTTCCTCACTTTCTTCAGGGTTTTCATTTATGTACATTTTGAAAAAATAACCCGTTCTTGTCGTTCCATGGTGAGTCCTAATAAAATCGACAATCTTATCAGGAATTCCATTTTTCTTGGCTATTTCAACTCCTTTTAAAACATGCCCAATAATGATTTGAGCACTTTCTTCGTAGCTTAATTCATCGTGAGGATTTAAGCCTGTACTTTGATTCTCGATGAAGTACATCGGTGCCTCCATTTTACCAATATCATGATACAATGCTGCAGTTCGAATTAACAGTGCGTTCCCCCCAATTATACTTGTTGCAGCCTCAGCCAAATTAGCCACCTGTAAACTATGCTGAAAAGTACCAGGTGCCTTGCGAGATAAATCTTTCAGCAACTTGTTATTTGTATCAGCCAGCTCCAAAAGGGTAACATCAGAAATAAATCCAAATATCTTCTCAAAAGCATAAATTAACGGATAAGCTAATAAAGTAAGTAATGCAGAAACCCCTAAATAACCAACCGTAAGCCAATCTATTTCTGAGAAATCGCCTTCAATAATAATATTCAAAGCAATATAACAAACCGAATATGAAAGGGCAATAATGAAGGTTGTTAAAAATAGTTGTGACCTATTCCTGAAATTAGCAAAACCATATATCCCCATCATACCAGCAACAAGCTGAAGAAAAATAAAGTGAAATCCGTTAGGAACGATAAAACCTAGTAACAATACAATTACAAGGTGGATAAAAAATGCAGTTCTTGTATCAAAAAATGACCTAATTATAATTGGAGCAAGACATATAGGAACAATGTAAACATTAAACAGCTCATACTTCAAGCCTAATGTAGTTAGGACAACAAAACCAGTGATTACAAATAACATAAAAACTATATTCTTGTTGTTACCCAGCCACTGACTTCTAAAAAAGCTTAAATAAAGAACTAAGCAAGTCATTAGGATTGCAACTAGTAGCGTTTGACCAAAACCTATTGTATACTTACTTAATTTTGATACTTTCTTGCTTATGTATTTTTTTTCAAAAGATTTCAAAACCTTAAAGTTATCCTCGTCTATAGGAGCGCCTTTTTCAATAATCCGAAAACCTTTTTTAATCGTTGTTTCCATGAGTGCAATCTTCACTAACTCTTGATCTAAAATCCTTTCAGTCTCTGCAGAATTGTATGAAATGTTAGATGAATTCTTATTAAAAACCTGCTCTAATAAATCCTGAAGATATTTAGATTTTAGCCCTTTTGCATCTTCAACTTTTTTTTCAGCGTATTCAAATGCCGATTTTGGCGTAAACAAGTCATTTAAAAAAGTCCCAGCGTAATAATTATTACGCTTAACATAAAACTTAACTGAATCACCAAGCTGGTCAACCTCTCTTGTTAATTCAAGAATACCTCTACCGTATACATATTTAATTATTTGTGTTCCTTTTAATCGATAAGCTTTCTTTTTATTTTCGGAAGCAATAGCAAAAGCTTTTTCTCCTTTTAATAAGCCTATAATTCCTTTATTATTTTTTGCAAAATCAGCCCAACTCTTACTAAGTTCTACCTCAAATAAATCAACTTTAGCCTTAACTACATCATCATTAAAAGAGAAGTATAATTTTTTATTTTTCTTAATCGAAGCTTTTTCTTTTTCAACATCCGAATCTATCCTATAAACAGGAATATCGTAAGGCGCAATTAAAGTTTCGTACTTCCAAGGTTGATTCTTTTGAAATTCATATTTAAATGTTGCCTCTTTAGGAAACAAATAAACAATAATTGAAATACTTACGAGAAATAGAAATACTTTATAAAACAAGTCATGCCTGTTTCTTATTTCATTTATTAAGTCTGCCATTAAGCTTAAAATTTTATAAATTACAAATTAAAAAAAGGAATACTTACTTAGAAAGTAAATACATATACTTTATTAACATTTAAGTAAAAAACATAGCATTTTAGACACTAAAGCTCCTAATAAAGAAAATAAATTATATTTACCGTTAATGAGTCACCCTAAAGAATACCAGAAAGGAAAAATTTTAATTGCTGATCCATTTCTACTAGGGCCTGTATTTGAAAGATCGGTTGTTTTAATGGCTGATCACTCTGAAGTTGGTGCAATGGGGTTTATTTTAAATCAGCCCACTGGTTTTGTGGTACATCAAGCTATATCTGAATTAAAAGGTTGTAATCAAAAAATGTATTACGGTGGACCAGTTGATGAAACTTTGCTTTTTTATGTTCACACTTTGGGAGATAAACTCCCAAACGCTATTGAAATAGATAATGGTTTATACTGGGGAGGAGAATTTGACTCGCTTCAAAAATTAAATAAAAAAGGCGAACTAAATGCTGAAAACATTAAGTTTTTTATCGGTTACTCAGGCTGGGAAGTAAATCAACTCGAAAAAGAATTAAAAAAAGACTCATGGATTTTAGGAGGATTTGAGGAAAGTTATCTTTTTAACGAGCAAACAAAATCTCTTTGGAATAATACAATCGAAAAAACAGGTCACAATAATTCTTTTTTAGGCAATTTCGCACATTCTCCTTCCTTAAATTAAAAGTGAATTTAATTTTTTATCAATTTCACAAGTTTTTTATCCAGAAATTAAATTAATAATATATTTATGGTTTAGAATTTTTAAGCAAAACATTGAAAACACAAAAAATAAATTACTTTTACTTATGAAAAAAATAATCTTATCTATAATCATAACAATAACTAGTTTAACGGGGATCTCTCAAGTAGCAGATTCAACAGTATTAAAAACACCTAAAACAATTCATAAACTGGGACTTCACGCGGGAACTACGTCTGGTTTAGGATTAAGCTACAAAGCTTTATTCAACAATAGTTTTATGATTCAGGTTGTTACATTACCTATCGCCTCTAAGGATTTAAAGTATATTAATTCTGGCCTTTCTTTAAAATACAAATTCAAAGATCTTGCCGAATGGGACTTTTACGCCTATGGTGCTGGGAATTACATATTCAATGAGTCAACTAGTGAAAATTACAATTTCTTTACCGATGAATATTCTTCCTCAACTACCACATTAAATAACACCCACTTTTCTTCAGGGATTGCCATAGAATATGGAGAAGGAGAACTTGTTAAATGGAGCCTTCAAATAGGATACGCTGCTTATAATGTGGGTAGTAGAGACTGGTTAACAAACCTATCTATTGGGACAACACTTGACTTTTCGTTAAATTCAAAATAAAAATATACATTATTTACGTTATGGCTTAGGATAGAGAAGTCCCTCTTTTTTTCACCTAAATCATTTCACTTGAAAAGTAGACAAAACACAAAAAGCATTAGTTTCTGCTCTCCTTTTTTGTTAAAATAATTACCTAATAAGTGTAATATTACCCTTCTGAAAATATTCAATACCTGCACCGCACTTATATTTGATATAAAAGTCAAAAACTGCGGGATCGGAGCTTCTATTTCTGAAAGAACCATCCCAACCATTTGATTGATTATTCGTTTCAAAAACCTTTTCTCCCCAACGGTTAAAGACAGCAAAATATAAATCTGTAATATTTCGTCCCCTAACGAATAAAACATCATTTTCCCCATCTCCGTTTGGCGTAAATGCATTTGGGACATAAATATATGGGTCTTCACATTTTGAATCTATAAAAAATATGGAGACTGAATCTTTTCTAAAACATTTAGAAACAACA
>MDSY01034868.1_pt1 | contig 10957 bp, 4 predicted proteins | sample 811131 | NCBI WGS metagenome assembly MDSY01 (sample SAMN05326643, study PRJNA326480) | marine metagenome | isolation source: seawater | place: Atlantic Ocean: South West | collected 2010
GAACTTGAAGACTGGAGCTCCGGCGACCGAATTCACGTTAACGGTGACATCTATGGTATTCACAAGAACGGTAAGAATTTGGTTCGCCATTTCAAATCCGCTCGCCGACGTGGAACTATCCCTGCTGAAGTCTCTATTCGTCACGACAAGGAAAACAAGGACATCTTCATCAACACTGACAAGGGGCGTATCTTGCGACCCCTCGTTGTTCTTTACGACGGTGCTCCACGCTTGACCGGTCAACACCTCCAAGCACTCCGTGATGGGGAAATGACGTTCAAGAACTTGGTCAACGACGGTGTCGTTGAATGGGTAGATGCTGAAGAAGAAGAAGATCTTCTCATTGCTGCTCGTCCATTCGTTCTTCCAGAAACCATTCCATCTGGTCCATTCGAAGGACGCCCACTCACCAACGAAAACGTTGAATGGGTCAATCTCGGAGAACCTGGTGCAACCGAAGCACAATTGCGTGCGAAGGTTCGTATGCCAAACGGTGCTTGGGAATCCGCTGAAGTTTCAGTTCCATTGTTGTATGATGAAGAATACACACACTGTGAAATCGATCCTCAACTCGTGTTGGGTGTTTGTGCTTCTTTGATTCCTTATCCAGAACACAACTCAACTCCTCGTGTTACTGGTGGTACTGCAATGGTAAAGCAATCATTGGGTCTTCCAAGTTCGAACTACCGAATGCGTCCCGATACACGTGCTCACATTTTGCACTACACGCAGACTTCGATTACTCGAACAGCCGCTATGGAATCTACTCACTTCGATGAGCGACCTGGTGGTCAAAACTTCATCGTTGCAATTATGTCTCTTCACGGATACAACATGCAAGACGCTGTAATCATCAACAAGGGTTCAATCGACCGTGCACTTGGTCGTTCTACCTTTAACAGAACCTACAACGCAGAACGTCGTCGGTTCCCTGGTGGTCAAGTCGAAGAAATCGAAAAGCCAGGCAGTTCTCTACAAGAAGTCAAGGGTCTCAAGCCAGAAGAGGCTTACCGACACTTGGAAGCAGACGGTCTACCATTGCCTGAGATGTACCTCGAAGGTGGAGATGTACTTGTTGGTAAAACAAGTCCTCCTCGATTCCTCGAAGAATCCGCTGGTGGAGCTTTCCTCCTCGCTCAAGAACGCCGTGAATCTTCAATGCTCGTTCGCCATGGCGAAAAGGGCTATATCGACAATGTCTATGTTACCGAATCACTCGACTCCGGTCGCTTGGTACGTGTAATGGTTCGAAGCCACAAGATCCCTGAAGTTGGTGACAAGTTTGCTTCACGACACGGACAAAAGGGGGTCATTGGACGCCTTGTTGAACCTGAAGACATGCCATTCACATCCGATGGTATCGTACCTGATTTGGTCATTAACCCGCACGCTATTCCTTCTCGAATGACTGTGGCCCACGTTCTCGAAATGATCGGTGGAAAGGTCGGAGCTATGGAAGGACGTCGTATTGATGCGACTGCATTCCGTGGTGAAAAGGAAAGCAGCCTTCGTGATGGACTTGTTCGTAATGGACTTGCACACACTGGCCGTGAGACCATGATTAACGGTGAAACTGGAGAAGTTTATCCAGCAGACATCTTCATTGGTTGCATTTACTACCAACGATTGCACCACCTGGTGTCTTCCAAGATTCACGCTCGTTCTCGAGGTCGTGTCCAAATTCTAACCCGTCAACCTACCGAAGGTCGAGCCCGCCAAGGTGGTCTCCGATTCGGTGAGATGGAACGTGACTGTTTGATTGCCCACGGAGCCTCCATGGTCATCAAAGATCGCTTGCTCGATGAGTCCGATGGTATTGACATGTATGTCTGTGCCCAATCTGGTCACATTGCTTGGTACGATCCGAAACGTCGCACCTACGTCAGCCCAATCCATGGTGATGGTGCTGAAGTCTACAAAGTACAAACTTCTTATGCATTCAAGCTGCTCTTAGACGAAATGAAGAGTTTAGGTGTGGCCATGCGTCTTGAACTGGAGGACCGAAGATGAGCCAAACAAATACAATGATTCCAAAGCGTATCGCTCAGATCCGCTTTGGCCTGATGGAACCAAAAGAAATCCGACAAATGTCTGCTGTTGAAGTGAAGACTGCAGACACCTACAAGGATGATGGACACGCATACCGCCAAGGTTTGATGGACCCTCACATGGGTGTTATCGAACCTGGATTGGTTTGTCCGACTGACAACTGTAAGTATGACGAGTCCCCTGGTCACTTCGGCCATATTGCTCTTGAACTTCCAGTGATTCACATTGGTTTCGTAATGCTTATCAAGACCGCTTTGAAGGCAACGTGTTCGAAGTGCAGCCGTATTTTGTTGCACGATACCAAGAACACTCACCCTTCAAACCCGGAATTGAGCGAGCAAGACTACTACCGTGCTCGTATCCGTGATATCATCACCAAGCACGGTGTTGGTTCAACTGAATTTTCCAAGATTATCAAGGAAGTTGAAAAGATCACTACTGGAACTCGTCGTGGACAATGTATGCACTGCCAAGAAATGCAGGGTAAGATCATGCTCGACAAGCCAACGACCTTCAAGGAAAAACTCGAATCGCAAGGTGCGGGTAAAGCAGAAGTTGAACGTAAGCTCAACCCTCGTGATGTTCGTGAATGGCTCAGTGCCATCCCTTCAGAAGACTTGATTTTCATCGGTATGGACAAGAAAAACCGACCGGAATGGGTTGTACTCAAGGTTCTGCCTGTACCTCCTATTACCGTTCGACCTTCGATTACTCTTGACAGTGGAGACCGCTCAGAAGACGATTTGACTCACAAATTAGTCGACGTTCTCCGAATCAACCAACGTCTTCGTGAAAACAGAGACACTGGTGCTCCTCAATTGATTGTGGAAGACCTTTGGGAATTGTTGCAATACCACATTACAACCTACTTCGATAACCAAACCTCTGGTATCCCACCTGCACGTCACCGATCCGGTCGTACGCTCAAAACCTTGACTCAACGACTCAAGGGTAAGGAAGGCCGTTTCCGTAGTAACTTATCCGGTAAGCGTGTCAACTTTTGTGCCCGTTCAGTGATTTCGCCTGACCCTTACTTAGGTGTCAATGAAGTCGGTGTCCCGAAGAAGATTGCAAAGGAACTTACTGTTCCAATCCGTGTTACATCCCGTAACCGTGAGCAAATGCGTCAAATGATTCTACGTGGTCCTGATGTTCACCCTGGTGTGAACTACATTATCCGTGGTGACAACCGTCGTGTTCGAATTAATGAACGCAGCCGTTTGATTAACGCTGGATTCCGCTGTCACAACCCTGAGTGTAACGAAGATACCACACTCCGACCTGACATGCACCAATGCCTACCTGCTCCAAACTTTTTGCCAGGTCTTGTCATTAAGCCAGAAATTTTTGTCAACCCTGTTGATGGTAGCCAAGAAACCTCTTACGTCGTTGACGACGAAGCTACTCTTGCAAACCTCCGTGGTGAAGACTTGAATACTTCAGAGAAACTTCCTGAAGACGACCCACGAGCAAAACTCCACTACCGCTGGATGCATGAATTGTCTCAAGCCGACAAAGTCGACCAAGACCCTCATCCTGAACATTTGAATGTCAGCTGCCCACACTGTGGAAGTCCTTCAGATGAATGGGGAGACCGCACACGTGTTGAAGACCGACTTTCAACTATTGACCGAAATGGTAATCCAAAGCCAGGTCTCCTTGTTGAACGCCACTTGATTGATGGCGATGTTGCTATCTTTAACCGACAGCCTTCTCTTCACCGAATGTCAATGATGGTTCACGAAGTTCGAGTTATGGAAGGACACACCTTCCGTTTCAACCTCGCAGTTTGTACACCATACAACGCTGACTTCGACGGTGACGAGATGAACCTTCACGTTATTCAATCCGAAGAAGCACGAGCTGAAGCTAAGATTTTGATGCGTGTTCAAGAACACATCCTAACCCCTCGTTACGGTGGTGCAGTTATTGGTGGAATACACGACCACATTTCGGGAGCTTACTTGCTCTCTCGTCCTGGAACCCTCATCAACCGACGTCACGGGCTAGAAATGCTTGGAAACATCGGATGGATTGGAGATGTACCTGAAATTGTCATGGACGAAAACGGAAAAGAATGCTTCCGTGGTCAAGACATCATCTCTTTGATCATCCCGGACAACATTCACCTGCGATTCCGAAGCCGTTCCAATGACGATGTTGTTGTCAAGAACGGTCGAGTCGAAGGTACACTCGACAAGCGAGCCATTGGTGCAGAAGATGGACGTCTTCTCGATGCTATCGTTCAGACCAACGGTCCTGAACTCGGTGCCAAATTCCTTGACGACTTTACACGCCTCACCATTGCTGCGTGCACATCTCTTGGATTTACCACCGGTATCGACGATGAAGATCTCAGTTCTGAAGCATTGCAATCTATTATGGATGCAAACACAGAGGCTGGAATACTTGTTCAAGGTGCTCTCGACAAATTCGGTAAGGATGGTCGTGGGTATGAAACACGACCAGGTCGAACACCTCGTGAAACTCTTGAAGAAGATATCATGGTTATTCTCGATGAAGGAAAGCAACAAGCTGGTGACGTAGCAAAGAATGAACTGGCTCAGTCTGGTTCTACGAACGCTGCGGTCAACATGGCTATTTCCGGTGCTCGTGGTTCCATGGATAACCTGAACATGATGGCTGGTTCGATTGGACAAGCAAAGGTTCGTGGAAAGCGTCTTGAGCGTGGATACAATGAGCGTGTTCTTCCTCACTTCCGCCGTGGCGGTCGTGCAGCTGCAGACCGTGGTTTCATCGCAAGTTCATTCAAGCGTGGTCTTGAGCCTACGGAGTTCTTTATGCTCTCTATCTCCGGCCGTGAATCACTGGTCGATACAGCGGTTCGTACTGCAAAGTCAGGGTACATGCAACGTCGGTTGATTAACGCAATGGATGATTTGAAGGTCTACAACGACTCAATGTTATCCGTTCGAAACACTGCAAACCGTATCATTCAATTCAGTTACGGTGAAGATGGAATTGACCCTTCACGTGGTGTGCACGGTTCTCCGTTCAACATCGATGTTATCGTTGACGAAGCCCTTGGAACTGAAGGCGCTACCGTTGTCGTGCGAGATTCATTCGAAACTGAAGAATCTGAAGAAGACTTTGGTGGATGGGAACATGATGAACCCGAAACTCCTGAAGGAGGTGAGGCTTGATGGTCGTAAAGAGTGCAACAAAGAAGAAGCTAATGGATCTGGGTATTGCAGAAAATCATGCACATGCTCTTGCTGATGACAAAAAGTGGGACGATGTAAAAATCCTCGCTGCTGGAGAAATCGCACAAATCTGTGAAACTGATTCCGAAACTGCTGCAAATATCAAGTCGACGATCGACACTGCAAGTAAGAAAGGTGGAGATTCGAACAGCGAAAACACTGGACCAACAACTTCAGTCCGACTTCGCCGAACTGGTCGAGCAATCGCTCGTGCAAAGACTTCAGTCGCAATGACTGACTACGACAGTGCATCCAAACTTCTACAATATGAAGATGAGTTGGCTGAAGACCCGGTTTTCAAGTCACTCGTTGCTGCTGTTGAAGCGAATGGTTCCTCTCGGTTTACCAACCGTATTTTCCATGACCTCACAGTCGCTATCCATGCACGTGGCAAGAATAAGTTGACCAAGCCTCAAGCAAAGAAAGTGATTGATGAATCAGTCGTCGCCCTTGACCGAGCGAGTATTGATCCCTATGAAGCAGCAGGAATTATCACTGCTCAATCCATTGGTGAACCTGGAACGCAGATGACCATGCGTACTTTCCACTATGCAGGTGTTGCAACAGTGAACGTTACCCAAGGTCTTCCTCGTATCATCGAGATTGTCGATGCACGAAAGGTACCAAATACTCCTACAATGATTATTTACTTGTCTGGTGAAAAGATGACCTCTGCTGATGAAGCACGTAAGCTTGCAGCAGCAATTGAAGAAACACATACCGTTAACATCGCTTCATTGGAGACTGACGTTGCACAACGACGTCTCGTTTTGAAACTGAACAAGACTAATCTAAAGCAGAAGAACATGACTGGTGCTGAAGTGAAAGATAAACTGGAACGTGCTACACGCCTTTTGGTTCAAGCAGACAAGGAAAAGAACCCTTCGACCTTGACCCTCATACCTGGTGTTCACACTGAAGAAGATTTGGCTGAAATCGCTGAAAACCCACCTTCATACACCATGTTACTTCAATTGGAAGAAAAGATTCGTGACATGCGTCTCAAAGGTATTCCAAACATTACTCGTGCAAACGTCCAATTGGATGATAAAACGGGTGAATACTACCTCTCGACCATTGGTTCTAACTTGACTCGTGTCAGCGAAATCGAGACCATCGACCGAAACCGTACCTACACGAACAACATCATTGAAATCTTTGATTTCCTTGGAATTGAGGCTGCTCGACAGGCGATTGTTGACGAACTACAAGCAACTCTTGACGGAGCCCGTTTGGAAGTTGACGTGCGACACTTGCTCTTGGTTGCTGACGTGATGACTTCTGAAGGTGAAGTTCGTGCTATTGGACGACACGGTGTCTCAGGAACAAAACACAGTATCTTGGCTCGTGCTGCTTTCGAAGTTACCGTAAACCACTTGCTCAAGGCCGGTGTTATCGGTGAAAAGGATTACCTCACCGGTGTTGCAGAGAACATTATCGTTGGTCAACCAATTTCACTTGGTACCGGCAGTGTGGAACTCTTCTACATCCCTGACAAAGAATGATTTTCTACCCATGAGAAACTATGTGGAGTATGGAGGAATAAAATATGGATCTAAACCGACAATTAAAGACTGCAATATCAACTGGAAATCTACGATTTGGACAACGCCAAGCACTCGATGCGTGTGCTCGTGGTGAAGCGAAATTGATTATTTTCGCTGCAAACTGCCCAACTGAATTTATTGATGAGCTGCACGCTAGTCACCCTGAAGTGACCAAGTTCCGTACAACTCTCGTCAACCGTGAACTCGGTATCGCATGTGGTAAGCCATTTTCAGTTTCCACCGTCAGTATCATCGATGCTGGCGACAGTGATTTGCTTCAACTCGAGACCAATATCGAGTGAGTACTTCGTTCACTTTGCCAAGTTTTCTCGGTACGATGAAGACAAAGGTTTGATGGTTGTAGCCGTAGTGGTTCTGCCATGCGCCCTTTGCTTGCATCCGTCTCAGCGGTCTTGATTTCATTCTTGATGCTTTCATCCGTCTTTGTTCTTGAACAATCGAATGAATATACAGAGGAACTTGACGATGTCAGTTCTGAGCTCATCGAGTTTACATCTGCACGAGGTTCTTCGAACTCTTTCATTTCATCAGGTGGTTCCTCTACTCAAAATATCGATGCTAGTCATATTGAACCAGATCCAAACGGTGGCTGGGTAATTGGCTCAGAATACAATACGACCTTGACTTTTGGTACAAAAACTCTCCAACGTACTTCACCATACAACGCTGGAGAGTTCTTCGTAGCGACAATGGACAGCGCTGGTACTTGGCAATCACTCTTTGGCGCTGATCACAGTTTTGGCGGAGGTGGCCTTTCTTATCTTATGGATGTCAAAGTTGATGTTGGTGGAGAGATACTGGTGACCGGATATTTCTATGGTGATATTTCCTTTTCTGGTGGTCAAGGTAATCCTCCAGCAATCATCTCAAATACGAACTCTGGATTTCATTTTGAAGGGTTCTTTGCGAAATGTGACTCATTTGGTAATTGGCTATGGGCCAATAGTTTTACCACTTTAGTGAACGGTTCTGGTGAATACAGCTTAGCCACCGGTTCAGCAATCGATCTTGCAGGTGATCTTTTCATCACTGGTGAGTTCCAAGGTGAGACAGACTTTGGCGGTTTTGCTTTGAATGTCTCAAGTACTCAGATCTTTGTAGCAAAATACTCCGGTATGATTGGGACTCTTGATTGGGTTGTCAGTGGTGGTGGTATCGGTACAAACAGTATTTATGATACTGCAGTCACACCTTCTGGCGGTATCAAATTAGCAACAATTTCGGATGGCTTTGCTCAATGGGCGACCTCAAGTTATGTTGCGGTTGGTACAGTCGATGCGGTGATTGTGGAGTTAGATGCTACAGGTGCTGTGCTCAACTTGAACGGTATTGGTGCCAGTGGCCAACAAACTCTTGTTACCGATATTACAATTGATTCTGCAGGCGATACATACCTTGCCGGTTCTTTTGGTGGGACGATCTCAAGTGGTGGTTGGACTGCAACTGCCATATATGGCGGAAATGATATCTTTGTAGCAAGAACTGCAGCTTCCACTTCGAACAGTTGGGCATTTGTATCGGGTTCAAGTGCCGATGACGGGGCCCAAGCGATTGCAGTCACCTCTTCCGGTGCAGTTGCCTACAGTGGCTATCTCACTGCAGCACATACCGCAGGAACCACAACGATGGTACCTTCAAATCACGATGGTTTTGCTGTCGGTCTCTCATCGACAGGCACGCTTGATTGGACTGAACTCATTGGCGGTTCACAATATGACTACGCTTTAGACATGAGTGTCAACATAAGCGACTACATTGGTATCAGCGGTACGTATTCAGGTTCAATGACGCATGATGGCACTACTTTGACATCAACGGGTGGTAGAGATGCCTATGTGTGGATATTTGACCCCGCATCACTGAAAGACTCTGATAGCGACAGTATTGTCGATGTTGATGATAATTGTCCGTATGTTTCCAATCCAAGCCAAGCCGATACCGATAGCGATGGCTTCGGTGATGAGTGCGATTCAGATGATGATAACGATGGCCTCACTGATAATTATCCTGATTACTGCCCTCGAAACAGTGAATTTAATTGGACAAGTATGCAAGATACTGACAATCCATCTGCCTCGACTGACTGGGATAATGACGGTTGTAAAGACGATGGTGAAGATTCAGATGATGATAACGACCAAGTTCTCGATGTCGACGACAATTGCCCTTACACATCTTACAACCCACCTCGACCAACTTGGATTTCAGATACAGCTACCAATGACATCGATGGCGATGGATGCCGAGATAGTGATGAGGACCTCAATGATGATGCTGATGATTTCGATGACGCAAATGATGATTGTCCAACTGTCGCAGGAACTTCTACGAAGGGCAACGTTGGGTGTCTTGATACCGATGGTGATGGTTGGTCTGACTCGGCGGATGATTGTCCAAATGAGGCAGGTAATTCGACTCTGAATGGCAAAAACGCCTGCCCTGACGACGATGGAGACGGTTGGTCGAATGCTGATGATGCATTCCCCGATGAAGTCACTCAATGGGCCGATGCTGACTCCGATGGATTTGGAGATAATGCACAAGGTGAAAGTGCTGATGCTTGCCCTACCGTTCCTGGAACATCAACTGTTGACCGTTTAGGATGCTTTGATGCAGATGAAGATGGTTATTCAAATTCGGATACAACTTGGAGCGTCGGAAACGGTGCCGATTACTTCCCGAATGATCCAACTCAATGGTCTGACTTTGATGAAGATGGCCTAGGTGACAATTGGGGCAATTCCACATGGACTGACCGTAAGTCTTCTTGGCCTGGTGAAATGGTTATGGATGCCACAACTCAAGATGCTTGTCCAACCCGTTCAGGAACTTCTTGGCAAGCTGATACTTTCGGCTGTCCAGATGCTGATGGAGATGGCTGGTACGACCTGATGGATGCGTTCTCAAGTGATGCAACCCAATGGGAAGATGCCGATATGGATGGCTACGGTGACAATGCTTCCGGCAACGAGCCAGATGCTTGTCCTTCGGTTGAAGGGAACTCAACTCTCGACCGTTTTGGTTGTCTGGATTCAGACGGTGATGGCTATTCTGACGCCGGTTTCTCTTGGGGATACGACATGGGTGGCGATGCTTTCCCTGACGAACCTACTCAATGGGCAGACGCAGACAGTGATGGTTTTGGAGAAAATCCAAATGGCCTAACTCCTGATGCTTGCCCTACTGTTCGTGATACATCAAACATCGACCGGTATGGATGTGCAGACACAGACGGAGACGGAATTTCCGACCCCGATGATACCTGGACTCTTGCCGATGGTGCAGATGCATGTATTTCCGGTGCTGGAAACTCTACAACCGACCGTGTTGGATGCTTTGATGGAGACGGTGATGGTTACTCAAATCCAGCAGGTGATTGGTCTGTCAGTGATGGGGCAGATGCTTATCCTGATGACCCTCTACGTTGGCTCAAAGATAATTCTGCGGGCGATGGTGCTTCCTCTTCAAGCATGCTTATCTTTGGAATTGGTGGAGTTCTTGTTGTAGCAATAATCGGCGTAGTTGCCTTTTTGTTCCTCAAAAAACCGGATGAGGAGGGTGTTGAAAAGACATGGACTGACGGTACGTTCGCTCCAATGGGTGGTGCAATGCCTGCTATGCCAAACATGGGTGCTCAACCAGCAGTCATGATGCCAAACTATGCTGCAACACCTGCTCCTGCCGCAGGTATGCCGAACATGTACGCTCAACCAGCAGCACAGCCTGTTGCTCAGCCTGCAGCGACTCCAGCAGTCGCTATGCCGAACTTCGCAGCGCAACCTGCCGCAGCAGTAGCGCCAGCAGTTGTACCAGTAGCGCAACCTGCACCGGTCCAACCAGACCCTGCTCGAGAATACTACAACGGATTGATTGCACAAGGCTATCCACAAGAGAATGCGATTCAATACACACAACAGTATTATCCAACATTCCAAGGTTGAATTGTTTCCTTCGAAACCAATTGCTTTGGCTAGGACATACCGTGGAGTTTGCCATTTTAGTTGATTTTCTTTGTGTTCAACCGAGAATCAAGATATTTCTGGAATCTAAATCTACGAATCCATAATAGTGTATGGAGTTGTTATTGCCAAATGGCACACTGAAGACTTGCGCATC
>MDSY01148149.1_pt1 | contig 10954 bp, 7 predicted proteins | sample 811131 | NCBI WGS metagenome assembly MDSY01 (sample SAMN05326643, study PRJNA326480) | marine metagenome | isolation source: seawater | place: Atlantic Ocean: South West | collected 2010
AGTTTATCCATTTTGATAGGCTTATCACGATTGAAGTTGCGTGATTCGAATAGGAAGCAAATAAGTAAAAGAAGATTTCTAGGAAAAGGCAAACTCCTTAATACTATTGAATAATCTTAAAAACCAATAAACATTAATGGAAATGACGAATTTAATGGGTTACTTTTTAGAGTTTTATGTATTCAATTAAAAAACAGTTTGAAATGTTCATAAAAGAATTAATATTTGCTTTAATGATTTTTCTTTTTATTTTGTTGTTGAGTTAAACAACTGAATTAATAAATTAACATTGAATCTCATTTGCGTTTAGATATTATGAAAAAAAGATTGTTCCTCTTTTTTTTAATCCTTTCAGTTTCTGTTAAATCTCAGGTCCAACAATTTCCTGATTCTATCAATTGGAAAAAAGTAAATACTTTAATTGCCTTAGAAAGTAGCTTTTATGTTGGGGGATTAAGTTACTTGCAAAATATCTGGTACAGCGATAAAAAGAGCGTTCCTTTTCATTATTACAACGATAATAAAGGGTGGTTACAAATAGATAAATGGGGACACGCTCAAACTGCCTACAAAGAGAGTTTTACCGGATATTATGGTTTGCGAAAAGCTGGAGTGAAAAAGAATAAAGCGTTAATTTACGGTGGGCCTTTAGGGTTCTTTTTACAGTTTCCAATTGAAGTGTTTGATGGTATGTATGAAGGATGGGGCTACTCATGGGGTGATGTTTGGGCAAATACAGCGGGTTCAGCATTGTTAGTGGGTCAGGAATTATTGTACAATGATCAGATAATTAAACTTAAAATAAGTTACCAACGCTCTAAAATGGCGGAATTAAAACCAGGTTATCTAGGAGGTAATCAGTTCGAAAGTTTTTTTTTCGACTATAATGGACATACCTACTGGTTAAGTGCAAACTTGGATAAAATAGTGCCCCATAACAAAATCCCTGATTGGCTCAACTTAGCCCTTGGATATAGCGGGGAAAATATGTTCAGTGAATTCGAAAACTGGGGTGAATTCGAAAACTATAAACGATACCGACAGTATTACCTTTCTTTCGATATCGATTGGACTAAAATCCCGACTAAATACAAAGCAATAAGAATATTACTAGATGCCATGATGGTTGTTAAACTACCATTCCCTGCATTAGAATTATCGCAAAAAAAATTAAAGTTCGTAGGGTTTTATTTTTGATTAAAGTCTGTTAAGGAAATTGAATGAGGCCAATTTCAAGCCTTTCCGTTCTCCAGCTTAAATTAATTGTTAAAGAGGAGATGTTTTTAATTGATAAAAGAGTATTGCTAGTCTATATATAGTTGATTATCGATTAAGTACAATGATACCTGTGTTGCACCTTTTTGAGTGTATCCAAATTTTGCAATAAGATTTTTAATTAAATGGGTAACACTATTTTTGAGCCTTACATCATACTTAGAAAAAGACTCTAAATCATAATCTAAAATAGCCCTTCTAAAATTTTCATTTTCTACAAAAGGTGTGAGGGCATTTTTTTTAAGGGATCGGGTATACTTATCAAGTATTTTCTTGTAGAGCGCTGTGTCAGTAATTGAAATTCCTTCTATTTGAATTTCCTGAGCAAGCGTTTGTGAAATATAAGTGGATTGAATATCCTCTCGATAGCTTTTAATTTCATCCTCGTTATTAGGTAAAATTACAGACTCAAATAAACTAAAAAAGTTTTCATCTATTTTTATAGATTCATTCGTATATGGGTTTACAATTTCTTCTCCTATATCAAAACTTAACGCGTAAATGTAATTAAGAATATCTTTTGATATTTGAGATTTATTGTAATAGTAAATACATTCTTTAATTTCTTGTAGAAGATTGTAGTCGTACATCTTTTTTATGAATGTTATAAAATCTTTTGAAAGATATTCTTTGAAGTTTTTGGATTTATCATTGCTAAAGAAGGCTTCTACTTCAGCCATTGTAATTAAATGATCTGGTTTTTTATGAAGGGCTAAGAAGGTTCTGAAAATATTGATACTTTGCCTACCGGTAAACCCCAGACTCCCTTCTAATTCAGATTCTCTCAACACACCTCTTTTAACGTTCGAATCAAAGGAATTTATATCAAGCTCTTTAAGCCAAAATGGTAGTTTTCCCGTATATAATTCCATCTTTAAAAGATGAAAGTCTTTGTCAACATAATTTTTATATTCATTAGGGTTTTTAAGCCAACTTTTAATAGTTTTAGATTCACCTATTAGTCTAGAACAAACCATGATTTTGGCAAAGTTTTGTAAAACTCCTGGAAGAAATAAAGCTTCAATATTTTCGCCAAACTGATTTTTATAAATTGATACTTCAATGTTATAATCCAAAATATAAGGTATTTTAACTTCAATTACTCTATCCTTAAATGAAGGAATATCAGAGTAATGTACTTTATCACCCGGATTAACTAACCCAAAAAACAATGATTTTATTCGTTCTTCCACCAGCTCAACTTTATGAATACCATCGCTTATAACCCCATGTAATTGGATTAACCTTTTAATATTCTCCTCTTTGATATCCATCAGAGCAAAAACACCATTGTTTGTTTTAGCAAGAACAGAGTATATAAACTGAATGTGTTCACCTTTAATTAAATTATTGATGCGATCTTCTAATTGTTTGTTGGTAATAGGCTTTTTATAAATTTGATCACCAGGATTATACAAGCTGATTCCGTCTCCAAATTGCCTATTAAACCTCATTTTTTTGGCGTTAACCATCTTGTAAACCGCTGTAGTGTTTTCTAACTTGTCGAGTAAAACATTGTAGAGTGATTTGCATATGCTGCAAGGAACCTCGTTAAAAATCCATTCATACTGTTTGTCGTTGAAAAGTTTATTTTTGACTTTTTTATCTTGTATTAGGTTATCGATAAAGGTTTTTCTATACTCTTTTGGTATCAGTAATATGGGATGATCATGACTTGGACATAAAAACTCAAGATATTTCTCATTTGAAGTAGTGAAGATATTCTCATCATTTTTAACAGATTCTATCATTTTAAGGGATGCTGTATGACCACTTAATTTTTCAACGTCAAGTTTCCAGTATGTAGAATACATTGAACCATTATTGGTTTTGGTATAATCTTCTAGTTTATGTAACAAATTATTTAAAAAAGTACTTTTACCACTGCCAGGAGGACCATCAAAAAGTACGATTTGATTGGTGCGAGTTCCATCTTTAAACCCATTAACGAGGTTCATAAATCTATTAGCAAATAGCCTATCAGCGAAAAATGGGTTGTCACAGCCTTCTTGAAGTAAAGGGTAGCAATTATAGTTTTTAAAATAAGATTCCGTAAAAAGGTTTTTTCGCCTTTCCTTGTGTTCTTTTACATAAAAATGAACCATATCATAAAACACTTGAAAAATATCTCTAAATATCGAATTAGGATCTTCTACCGTGAGTTCAAGAAAATTTGAAAACGATATTGGCTGAATACGTTCTTTTTCTACCAGATGTTTACTCAGCTTATCAAGCGCATCATCTAGGTTTTTAGAATTGATATTTTCGAATGAGTCATCCATTATATTTCTTCTTTTGAAAGCACATTATTTTTGAAAGTATAAATAACATCTTTATTCCATTTTGTTCCATCTGATTTGTTGAGTTTTATTTCTTTTGTATAAAGTTCAACAGATCCGCCCCATAAAAATGCAATTCCCATCATTGTACTTTTAATGTGACTTACTAAAAGTTGTTTACCTTCAAATTCATGTTTTAGGTATAAGCATTGATCATTGGTTTTTATTTCATCAATTAGTATTGAGGGTGGATGGTATAAACTGTCGAGCAACATACTTTTATAATCAGCTGCCTTTTTACTTTTTACATAATATTCTGTTGAGTTTCGTTCTTCATTAATTCTTTTGCCTACAACCATTAAATTATGTTTTGAAACAAAATCTTGATTTACAAAAGTGTTAATAAGGGTAAAGTCCGAAAAGTGCTTCCTTAAATGAAAAATGGCGTCTATTCCTTTGTTTGATTGATTGTTAAAATGAATTCTTTCATTAATATTTGTAAGCCTATCAAATTCGTTACTTAGCATACCTTTATTCCCAAGCTCCTCTACCTCTTGAACAAGCCTTAAACCAATTGCATAAGGATTTAAGCCAACTTTATTAATTGAGGTAACTGCTGCATTTATTTTTGCATATTGTATTTCATTACCACTAATTCTGTCGTCGGATCGAAAAAGACGATCATGCCAAAAAGATGCCCAACCTTCATTTATGATTTTCGTTCTTATTTGAGGACTAAAATATAGAGATGAATCTCTAATTATATTTAAGACAGTTTTCATCCATTTGTTTTCTTCTTTATTTAAGAAAGGAGAGTTATCTCTTATAAATTCAACGACATCAATTTTGTTTGAGTTGTTTGTTTTAATGTTCTTTTTAAATTCTAATTCGAACTCAGGATGCTTTTTAATTATTTCGTTAAAAAATAAGACTTTACCTACTTGAGGATTATTCTCAATTAGAATATTGTAGCTTTCGATTTGTTTAAAAATTAAATGCTCATTTAATTTAAGATTCGTTTGACAAAATATATTAAAATAATAGCTTGCCATATCAAGTCCAACGGAAGGGGATATCTTTTCATGTAATGTTGGAAAGAAACCAATTAAATTATCAACGCTTCTTGCAAACTCAATAACGTAATCAACCCATCTACCGTGTTTATTTCTTAGTAATGCAATTTGGCGCTTTTCAGATAGCGCTTTTCCTACATAGTCCTCACTCCAAGTATTTGAGAATAATTGATTGTTTTGAAAAAAATCAATGTGCGCTAAAACATGATAAAAAATCATAACATTCAGCCAATCGGGATTATTGTCATTGTAAAAGGATATGGCCGGACGCGAATTAATAACTGTCTCGTAAGGATTATGAGGGAAAATTTTGTACTTTTCTTTGCCTTGAATGATTTGAATATCATTAACCCAAAAATCATACATTGTAGGAATCATTATTTTAGGCTGGAGTTCTATTAAGTCAGTATTTGTTACAATGTATTCTAAACTTTCTTGATCAAATTTTAGCCCCGCATCTTGGGCTCTTTCTTTGCAGCCTTCCATTATTTTTTTTGTATGTTGATTAATGAGCCTCATACAGTAAGAAAGAGTTTTATAGATTGAATGATTTGTTGCTCCGTATAATCTCTTGCGTTTATTCTACTCATTTTAAGTGTATTTTGAAGCTCTCCAAGAATATTAGACTCTTCTATATTGTTTTCTAAGCTAGTAGGGTTTTCATGACCCGTATTACGCGCTACAAATAAACCAATCCTGTTGGCATATTTAGACAGTTTTTTGATTTCTTTAATTAAGTTTTGGTTGTTGTCTTTCCAATCATCACCATCTGAACCATAAAAAACATAGATGTTTTTTGTTAGGTGTAGTTGTTGATTTTCAATAATAGAATTGACCAGTGAAAAAGCAGGGTAAATTTGAGTTCCACCAGCTACACTGGATCTGTAATAAGTGTTGAAGTCTTTCACTTCTTTTGCTTCTGTATCGTGAAGAATAAATTTTGTTTTAACCCTTTTGTTGTATTGAAACATGAGCCAACTATAAAGAAATAAATGTTGTGTAAGAACAGCCTCCGAAGGAGCTCCTTTCATAGAACCAGAATAGTCGCGAACAAAGAACACAAGTGCTTCCGTTTCATAACTCATTTCTTTTGATAAAATTTTATAAATAGTGTCCTGTGGAGAGTATATTAATTTGGATAAATCTGGAACAGTATCCTTGCTGATATTACCAAGGATAATATTGGTTTTGATGATTTTCTTAAGCGTTTGTTTTTTATCTATTAGTTGTCCAAACCCTTTATTTAAATCAGTTAAATCATAGCTGTATTGGGTTAAGCTTTTCTTAATTCCTCTTTTTTTGAGGTTGGGTAATTTAAAATGTTCGGTAAGAAGTTTACCTAAATTATAAGCGTCGGAGGACAAGTCGTGTCCTTTTTCATTACTATTTCCAGGACCATCTGAGTCTCCATTTTTATCGGCCGGATTATTACTTTTTTCTCCTAGTATGGTTCCTTCTTCCTCGTCACCGGTTCCTCCAATTGATTCATCATCAGATGATGGATTATTATCATGATAAAATTTTGTTTCAACAGTAGTTGGAACAATTACTATTTCGTCAGATTCATTTTCACTAGGCTTAACGATTTTCCCTAATTTGATTTTACGCTCAAAACCATCAATTTCTCTTTGTTGGTCTCTCGCTAAAAGCTCGTCTAACGTTTGGAGTGCATTATACTGAGAACGAGTTGATGATTGAGGAAGAGCATCCTCAAGACTTAAATGAGAATTTTCCCCATTTGAATGGATAGTATTTTTTAATTGATCCTTTTTCATCCAAAACTTTAATTTTCATCATCGTGCGTGCAGAAGTATTCGATGGTTTTTAAAGCACATGTTTTACAGTAACCTAACTTATTACTCATGGTGCTTAAAACTCTATTGTATAACTTTTGATTTTCTTCATTAGTCCGATTTGATAATGCACCAACAAGACTTCCTGCCCCTGCTATATCAGATTTTAAACGGACCTCTGTAACAGCTTTAACTAAATCATTATTATCCATAAAATTATAAGTAGGATCTTTTACAATTTTTTGCCCGTATATTTTTGAAATAGTTGTTCTAAAGCTTTGTTTTTGTTCTTTATTTCCAAGACCTAATCGAGACTCAACACTATCAATAAAAGCTTCATCAATTTTTAGAGGGATTAGTTTTCCAGATTGGGGATCATGGTAGGTCCAAATTTTATCAGGTCCCAAATTTTTTGCGTCTATTCCAATTACCATGTTTACATAATTGATTACATCCTTTTCAATTGCATGTGGTTCATCCATGTATGCATTGAAAATTGTTGTCATTATATTTTTTCTATGCAATCCTTTAGCAATTTTTAAATCATTTAAAAATTTAGTTCGATCTTCAGGAACTGTTACGTAATCAAGAATTACACTTTCTAAAGCAATAAAAACATCACCCGCATACATGCATCTTCCTTCCTGAGTTTCCGACCTTTCTAAAAGAACCTGCAAAGTTCTACCTAGGTTTCTATGGCCTAAACCTTTTTGGCCAAAACGCTTGGTTATGTCCGGATCTTTATTCAGTTCGTTAATAACTTCACTTAATGTTTTGATACTTTTTTCGCCCGCTGTTTCGCCTGCCGCAAGTTTCATCATTTCTACAGGTGTCAGTTTATTTGACTTCGGCATTCTTGATAAGGTAACAGCTGTTGAAATAGCGTAATTAAGATTAGGGTCAACATGCATTTTTTCGTTTAGAAAATTAGTTTTGTTTTTATTTCCTAAAGCATAGTCGGTAAGTTTTTTTTGAAAAATGTAGTTTGTGTTGTGAGACATGTAGGTGATTCTGCATCTATCTATAATAGGGGCTTCTTCTTTCTCTGCTAAAAATCTTCCGAATTCTGCATTATTACTTGTGGCAACAATTAAGGTGTCAAGAGGCCATTTAAAGCCTTCCATTTCTATGGTACGGTTCTGAATAACACCAAGATAAACTTGGACAAGATCTTTTTTATTTTTAAATATTTCATCAGCAAAATGAATACCTCCTCCTGCTACTCTTGCTAAAGCACCTCTTCTTAGGTCAAATCTATAAGGATTATTGGTATCGGTAATGTGTAACAATCTTGATATAGATTCCTCACCCAATAAATCAACTGCCGAAGAGGTGATTTTGTCCTTAGCGGCATACTTACCAGTAAGAGTTCCTCTTGATTCACTAATTGGTATTTTAACTATGTCAATAAATTTATCAAGTAATAAATTAATATTGTTATCAGTGTGTTCCTTTAATTCTTGTAAAATATAATCAGAACAGGCGCCCAAAGGACGATAGTTTTCAAAATATGTCAAAATATCTTGTTCAGTGGCTCCCAGTTTTTCAATATATTCAATACTTTTTTCTTTGGTTTCGAATAAATTCATCGCAAGAACCATAGGATCCTCAAAGGTTTGTGATTCAATCCTGTTTAATTGGCCATATTTCCCTAATGTATCAAGGTTTTTAAATTGAAAAGTAAAACGATTGTTTTCAGGAAGTGATATAAATGTTCGATATAGAGCACTCAGATAATCAACAAAAAAAGTTTTACCATTTCCAGGTTCACCAATCAAAACGAATGACATTTCTTTTGATGATCCTCCTTCAGCAGCGTCTTTAATATATGAAACGAAACTATTGAGTTCATCGTGCATTCCAACAACATGTCTTTTGCCATTACGAAATACTTGAAAATCAAAGGTTGATCTACCATTAATATTCACCTTTTTCAAATTTTCTTTTGAACCAAGAATAAGCCTTGTTAATGATTGATATATATTTTCGAACCTCCTATGCCCCGAGATAACTTTTGTTAAATGGGTATTGAGATGATAAACAAGATTAATGTTGTCATTAGTTTCCATATCAAGATTTTTACACGTTACATACATTAAATAATAAAATGATGCTTACTAGTCAAGTTTAATCTTTAAGATGCTAATTATAGTCGTTAACTAGCTTGTATTTAAGCTGTTGTGGTGTTAGTCCGCTTTAGAAAGCAGCGCTTCAACTTGATTAAGTGATTGATACAATTGAGAAAAAGAGTTTATAACAAAATAGGCTGGCTGTACTGTATCGATGTTGAAAGGCCTATTTAGTATTTTGATTATATCATATTTCTCAAAAACACCTAATTGTTCCGACACTTTATTTACTTCCTCAATTGACGAAATTAAACCAGCGCCGTAACTTTTTAATTTGTCTTTTCGTTTAATTACACCGAATTCAATAGTAAACCAGTATAAGCGTTGGATTTGAATTATTTTATCTTCATTATTTTCCCATTTTTTTGCTAACTCTCCAATTCGCTGAGCAAAATTCGCATAGTCTTGGTTCATGAAAAGTGGAATATGTCCAAAGATATCATGAAACATATCAGGCTCTTGAATGTAGTGTAATTGCTTTCGGGTTCTTAACCATGTTGATGAGCAAAATCTTTTATTTTTTAAATGGTCAAAAAAATCAGCAGCGTCAATAAGTCCAGGTACGATATGTATTGTCCATCCTGTTTTCTTATATAATAACAAATTAAGCTTTTTAAAATTTGGAATCTCAAGTGGATTTAATGCAGATGAAAGTTGTTGTGCACAATCTAAATATTCCCAACAAACTTTTTCTTTGATATTGGAGTATTGATTTTCAAACAAATAACTCCAAATCTCTAAGTCTGTTTTTGTGTATTTTGACATTTTTTGATCCATAAGATTAAAGCCTGTAATTTAAAATCGGCTTTTCTTTCTTATTTGTCAACTTTTTCCCTTTTTTCGAGAAAGCTTAATGGTATGTCAAGGTATAATTATAAACAAAAGAAGTTTATGATAATATACAATTGTATCCGTTTTTATAATTATTTCGTTAATAATGGTATGCCTTCGATAAAACAATTAATATCAAAATATGAAAATACGTCACCAGAGGTTGTCTTTGAATGGAATGATGTAGAAACAAATGCTAAAGGTTGGATCGTTATTAATTCTTTGAGAGGAGGCGCATCAGGCGGAGGAACAAGGATGCGAGAAGGAGTCACTTTAAACGAAGTTACTTCCTTGGCAAAAACTATGGAGGTTAAATTTACAATAAGTGGGCCTCAAATAGGTGGTGCAAAATCAGGTATTGATTTTGACCCCAGAGACCCCAGAAAAGAAGGCGTTTTAAAAAGATGGTTTGCAGTAGTAAGTCCGCTCCTGAGGTCATATTATGGAACGGGCGGTGATATGAATGTTGATGAGGTTAAAGATGTTATCCCAATTACTGAAATGTATGGGTTATGGCATCCACAAGAAGGAATTGTTCAAGGACATTTTAATCCTAGTCAATCCCAAAAAATATCAAAAATAGGTCAATTAAGACTTGCCGTTCCAATGGTAATAGCTAATGCAGATTTTAGCCCTGATACATCCAAAAAAATATCAATTGCGGATATGATAACTGGGTTTGGAGTGGCTCAATCAGTGATTCATTTTTATAAAATATGGAATAAGGAAGTACGTAGGAATAAATCAGTTTTAATTCAAGGTTGGGGAAACGTTGGCGCTTCAGCAGGTTTTTTTTTAGTTAAAGCAGGTTTTCTTTTAAAAGGAATAATGGATAAAAATGGATTTGTAATATCAGAAAAAGGATTTACACTTAATGAAGTAATTCAATTATTTTTAAACAGAGACAAGAACACGCTAGTTTCCAATGAAAAAGTTAATTCGAGTAATCGAGAACAATTTTGGAATACGGATTCCGATGTTTTTTTACCATGCGCAGGCTCTAGATTGGTAACTAAATCTAATGTAGATGATTTAATAAAAAATGGCTGTGAGTTGATATCCTCAGGCGCAAATGTGCCATTTGATAATTCCGAAATTTTATACGGAGATGTTATGGAGCATGCTGATTCTAAAATTGCTGTTATTCCAGATTTTATCGCCAATTGTGGCATGGCGAGAACTTTTGCCTACTGTATGGAGGATGATTCAGAGATTTCCTCGACTGCTATTTTTAGTGATATTTCACAAACAATATTAAATGCCATGAAAGAAGTCTATCAAAGAGGTAGTGAATCCACTTTAATTAGTGAAAGGGCTTTATCAATTGCTATTAGTAAATTATTATAAGATAAATTATGTATCATAAATTAGGTAAAATACCACCCAAACGACATATTCAATTCCGAAAAAAAGATGGAAGTCTTTTCTATGAAGAGTTGTTTGGTAATGAAGGTTTTTCGAGCGACTCTTCTTTAATTTATCATATTTATCCTCCAACCCAAGTAAAAGAGGTAAAAGAATTTTTTGATGTAACACCTAAAGTTGCAGTTCAACATAATATAAAATATAGAAAT
>MDSY01150407.1_pt1 | contig 10952 bp, 10 predicted proteins | sample 811131 | NCBI WGS metagenome assembly MDSY01 (sample SAMN05326643, study PRJNA326480) | marine metagenome | isolation source: seawater | place: Atlantic Ocean: South West | collected 2010
CCCCAGGGGCCCCCCCCCCCCCATTTTGTCCCCGCATCCCCCGCCCCCCCCCCCAATGTTCACGAGCAGGCGACGGTGCCGACCCGATCCGCTGGGGCACGTTCCTCTCTGTCCTCCTATGGAACACCTCCGGGTACGACTCCGTGGGTGCGCTTGCGGCGGAGGTGCGCAATCCGGGCCGCGATCTGCCGCGCGCCCTTGTGGTCACGAACGTGCTCGTGACGCTCGTCTACCTGCTGCCGCTCGCCCTCGCCATCTCGCTCGATGTGGACAACGTGCGCTCGTGGTCCGATGGCGACTTTGTCATGGTGGCCTCGCAGCACATTGGTGACTGGCTCGCCGCGTGGATCACGCTGGGGGGGTCGCTCTCTGCACTCGGCAAGTCTCACAAGCAGTTTTTTCCCACCCATTGGTCACGCCCCACTGACCACCCCACGTTGCACTTCACTGACCACTCCACTGACCACACCACTGACCACCCCACTTTTACAACCCCACTTACCACCCCTGACCACCCCTGACCACCCCTGACCACCCCTGACCACCCCACCTTGCACCCCACTGACCACCCCACCTTGCACCCACTGACCACCCCATCTTGCACCCCACTCACCACCCCACCTTGCACCCCACTCACCACCCCACTCACCACCCCACTCACCACCCCACGTTCCCCATTCGTCACATGCCGTTTCCTCCCGCTCATCGCCGCTCTCCTTCTCTTCCCCTCGCAGGGCTCCTCAACACGCTGCTCTGCACCTCGACACGCGTCGCCGTCTCCGCCGCCAAGCTACGCATTCTCCCGGCGTCTCTCGCCAAGGTGCACGAGCCGAGCGGCACACCGCGCCGGGCGACCGCGGCTCTCTCACTCTTGCTCGCGGGCGCCTGTGCGCTCCCCTTCTCTCAACTCGTCTCCATCTCGATGCTCTTCTATGGAGCGACGACACTCTTCGAGTTCCTCGCGCTGCTCAAGCTCCGACGCTCAGAGGCGCTGACGCCGCGCCCCTTCCGCATCGCACTCTCGCTGCCCCTCCTCGCGCTTTGCTGCATGCCGCCGATGGCGCTCTGCGTGCTCCTCATTTTCCTCGCGCCTTGGGAGGCCTGGGCACTCTTTGGGGCGGCAACATGCGCGGGCGTCGCCGCATCCGCCTTTGGCGGCGTCGATGGGTGCATGCACGCGTGCCGTCATGGCGTAGATACCTCCAAATGTCCCGGCGGCATCTACGATGTCATCGAGTCGGCGGTCGAGCTCACTGGGAAGCGCGGCGGAGGTCATCACGAGCCAAGCGGCGCCTTCAACAACGGGTTTGGGACACCACGCGAACCGCCGGATGGGAATGGCGCCTCCTCTGAGGATGAGGCGATGGCGACTGGTCGGTTGGCGTGATAGTGATTTTGACGATAGATGGATACTCGTGTGCAGGGGTAAATTCGCATGTAAGCAAGAAAAATGCTTTTTACCTAAGTAACCCTAGGAACCTCAACCTAATAATATATAAAAGTCAAACGGGGGACGAACCACTAACCTTCACCGCCTTGTACATAAACCCCCCTCCTGCTCAGAAAGCTCAATGCCGCGGATAGGGGGACTGCCCTCGCGCCTGCGTGCCGTGGCCACGGATGGCCGTTCCGTTGGCCGCGCCACGCAGGCGGCGGCGGCGGCGTCTTCGCGAGCTCCCAGCGCACGCGAAGAATTCATGGGGCTTCTGAGACGGAAAGCCTGGTGCCTCGACGATGTGGAGAAGCACCCCGTGGTTCTCGGCGTGCCATTAGGCATGGTTGCGGGCTCTGGGAAGACGATCGCGGTGGACGTGGGCCTGAAGAATCCGGCGACAATCTCAGTGGCTGAGCTCATCAAGTGCTCGCCACAGGCCAAGAGCATCATGCTCACTCATGCTCTGCGCGGTGCCGAGATGCCCAAGATTGATTCTGTGCTCCAGCAGACACCGCCGCTCCCTATGGCGCTTGTGACTGTGGAAGACGTCCAGAAGCTTCCCATCGCCACCCCGATGCACCCGAGCAATCTTGAACGGCGCATCCCTACCGAAGATCTCCAAGTCCTGCAGGACCCATTTTTCAGCTCGGGTGGGGCGCTGGGCTCAACATGGCAGAGCTCTATGCAGGACGATCCGCAGCAGCAGCAACAGAGGGCGGGCCTGTCTGAATTCACCGACCTTGTGATAGACCAGATTCCTGATGCCGACGAGGCTACCTCCTCGCGCCGTGAGTGGCAACGCGAGCAACGCCGCTTGCAGCAGATTGCACTCGGCATCACGCCAAACTCGTCTGCCAATCAGGGAAGGTCCAACTCGAATGGGAGGCGTGAGGGGGGGGGGGGCAGAGACCCGTTTCCGCGAAGATAGCCGCGGCACGTCAAGTTCGCCTTCGCGGCACGTTCCGTTTGGAACCATGGTGCGGTGACACCACCGCGGGCCGTGACTGAATTGTCATCTCTAGTAGTTACTGTAGTAGTAGAAGTAGAAGCTTGGCGCTACTTCGAGTATCAACGGTGTACGACGAAGGTGCGTTATATATTTTTAAACGTTCTTCTTGTTACACGCGCATATCCATATATCCTTAATAATAATAATAATATATTTTTATTTATATTTTTATTATAATTAAAATTAGGAACCTATTATATATAAATATAGTTATTATTTAATCTAATTATATATCCGCGCATCACATATATGCACACAACATGTGTATGCACGTATCAAGAGGGCGGAACGGCCGTCTGGCTTGTAGCCCAGCCGATGATCCCCGCGGTGACCAAGGCCACCGGCACAGGGAAGAGAAGAGGACGGTAGCCAGCAAGTGCCGCCTCCTCGCTGTGAGCGTGATCAACTCGGCCGGCGGCTAATGCCGCTGCCGCGCGACCGAGGGAGTCATCTGTTGCGCGGATCCGCGAGGCGAGCTCGCGGATCTCGGCCTCGCCATCGACGAATCCGATTTCTTTGCCGAGCGAGCCCGCAGCGAGCACGAGCGCCAAGTCATCAACTGTTGCGGGTGGCGCCAACGCGACGCGGAGCGCAAGCATCTCCGGATTTCTTCCGTCGCTCGAGACGGAAAGTCCGCTTAGAAACTCATTCACGCCCACTGCGGCGCGCACCAGTGGTGAGGCGAGCAGCCCTGGTAGCCACGCGCCGCCGCGGCCGCCGCCGCATACGAGGGTGGCACCGACAATGAGGCAGCTGCCGTCGAAACGATCGCGTGCTGCGGCCTCAGCAGTCATCTTGCCATCAACATACCCTTCGAGAGCACCCGAGTAAGCGTCGCGCAGGTCCGAGGAGATGGATGCCAACACAAAGCGTCCGGCGCCCGCAGCGACAGCCGCCTCGGCAATGGCCTCGTTGAATTCGCCATTCTCGCGCCGCATCGTCTCGTCACTGCGGAGGGCGGTCAAGGGATTCTGAAGGCAGCAGCGCAGCGTGAGCTCTGAATTCAACTCATGATGATTCGGGCACGAGCCTTGCAGTCGGCAGGGCAGAATGGGTGCTGAGAAGGGAGCTGCGCAACACGAGTTGGTGGCCAGAGCCCGGGGGCTTGGTTCGATTTTGATGGCAGGGCGCGTACTTCCAGTGGAGTCCCCAAAACCCTTCCCATTCGGACGAGGGGCGCATGTTTCCCACGCAGCTCACGGCAGCATCAATCTGCCCAAGCGCACCAGGCGCGTGCCTGGGCCCGTTTGAAGCGTCAGCAACGAGCCACGTGACGTCTGCTGTCCAGGCCTCGCCCACGGCCCAGGCGGGCGGGCCACCGCTGCGCGACAGCGAAATGCACTCGCAGCCGCACGTGGCGAGCAGCTGGCATACACGGCTGCCGATGAATCCTGAGCCACCCCAGACGGCAACGCGAGGCGACATTTTGATTGTCGCGATTTGTTTCTCTCCGAACATTTACACCAGGTACCAGGTTCCTCTCTGTACATATCTGTAATGATTTTTGATAGACATCTCCCAAAAGCATACAAAAAAGCAAAGGCCGCGAAAAAAACATGGACGGGCGATACATCGTGGGCGGCAGGCCGGTGCGCGGCGATGGGTCGCTGATGGATCCAAAGGCGCATGGGACCACAGCGACACCAGTACAACCGAGCCTGCGCTGGAATGTGTCAGTTGCGCTGGCCAAGGAGGTTTGCTCATTCTACAGAACTACAGTCGAACCTGTAGAGGATGCTCACTACTTTGTGAAAACCTCCTTCCTCAAAGAGATCGATTGCGGCACAGGCGACGTGTTCTACGACAGCGTCAGCGGGAAACCGCTCTTCGCCGCGCCACGCAATCGCACCGTGGACGAATTCCTAAAGGAGTCCATGCGGCATGGATGGCTCTCCTTCCGAGACGCCGAGGTGGTGTGGGCCCACGTGCGCGTCCTCGAGCGTGATAACGAGGTGGTGTCAGTTGATGGGACACATCTGGGCCACAACTTTCCAGACAAACTCGGCAACAATCGCTATTGCGTCAACATCGCCTCTGTCGCTGGTCAGCCCACCACTGCGCCGGCGGTTGCATCAGTACACAGCGGCGCCACAATACACAGAGGCGCCACAATACACAGCGGCGCCATACTTTCAAGCAGCGAGCGCATATCTGGGAGGATGAGCACGGGCATGCTTGCCGGTGCCGTTCTCGGTCTCTTGATTATCGTGAGCCAACGCAGGATCAAACGAACGCGCAAGATTATGGCTCATCATCGAATACATTTTATGAGAGAATGTGGATGAGGATTTCTTGTTCGTGGGGAGAGCAAGGAGCCACGCTTAGAGTGAGCTCACGAGGCCTCGACAAAACAGCGCTAGTCGCCTTTTGCTAATATACATTACCAGGTCACTCAGATGCACGAATTGGTCTTCAAAGTTGTGCCGAGGGTCATGTCAGTATTCTCGCCTTTCACCAAGTTCAACGGCGCGCTGCCGATCATGCTCAGCCACCTGCGAGGAGGGAGGAGGTTCCGTCACACATCAAGTGCCATGGCGTCTTGATAGTCCAGGGGCACACGAGAATACGCGCAGCGCGCCGTTCTAAAGCCTAGGGTTCGGTTCAGTATCAGAGCTTTCTCGTCTGGGTTCGATTGAGTATGCAGTATCAGCAATACCATTCGCTCGTACTCGAGCCGATGTTCATCCCGTAGAGCCTTGAGTGATTTTGTCCTCCAGCTGCGTTTCCTTCGATTGGTAAACCAATGCTCGATCTGACGCACGTCGAGCCCCGTGACCTGCGACAGTCTCTCCTTCTCTTTGCCGCCAGGGTAAGGGTCAAATTCGTGAGTCTTAAACCAATTGGTTAGAATGTGGATCTGCTCGGGCGTGTGATTTTGGCGACGTTTCTTGCCAGTAGTAGCGTCAGTTGACGTCGTAGAAGCGTTTCGTGGTCTCGCTCCTGGGGCGACTGAGGTGCCCGCTATGCCTTGCTGGCTGACGGCTTCTCCCGGGGACACTGCGGTTGGGTGTGTTCCCGCTGTAGCCGATGTCTCGGGCGGCCTGTGGATGCGCCGCCGGCCCTTCTGGTGAGCCTGCTGGAGTGGTGGTGCCTGCATCGCGGCGACTGCATCCGATCCATGCCTTATCGGCCGTTGCAGGGGGTTGAATCCACTGTGCGCCACTGGGTGTATCGGATTTGACGTTGCGAACCCATCTTGCGCGAGCATCCTGCTGGGTGCCATCATGCCGATCGATGGAGCCATACAAGATGCCATGTGAGAGTGAGCCATCATTCCTGCCGCCGTGAACCCCGCAACGGGCGGCTGATTCGGGTCTGAAGACAGCATCGAATCGGACGTGAAGGGCCTCGGGAGCATCTGAGAGTCTTTGAGCCCGCCGGCGTCTTGCGGGAACTGTTGGTTGAGATGGCCATGGGGGCCGAAGTTTGCTGAAGAGCACGTGCCAAAGTGTGTGGCCGACATGCCTGGCATCTTTTGCGCGAGCACCGGGCTCACGCGTGTCACTCGGCCTATCGGTGAGACTAGAAGGGGGTTTGCTAGCTGTGCGCCTGCCGTCGCCGATGGTGACATGACAAACTCATCCAGCAAGGCATTCTCGCCATGGATGGGAGCATTCTTGTCCGTGTTCTCCTTAGGCAGGTCGAACCTAGGATGAGCAACCGATGCGGAATGTAGGTCCGAACGGATCGAACGCATCAGCCCCTCATACGACGCTTGAAGCATCTTCTCCACAATCTCGAGGCGGTCGGTGTCCAAGTGCTTTTTGAGCTCGCTCCTGCGCAGCTGGTGCGAGCTCATCTTGATGGCGCCCACTTGCTGCATCCAGTGTACCGCACGCTCCTCCAGCTCCTGCACCAGCTCCTCTGCGCGACGCCGGCGCTGATTGATCAGTGCCTCCTCCTCATCAGGTCGACTCGCTTCTAACTCGGAAGCGGCAGAGGCGAGCTCTGCGAGCGTGCAGATGGGGCTGTGCTCGTGACTGAAGATGGTGCTGCTCTCGCCACTGAACCCCCCTGAGAATAGCGATCCTGAGAAAAGCGACGTGTCCTCGCTCCCATCGGTCTGGTTTGTGCCGGAGTCCTCCGTCGAGGCGTCGTCCAGATTCATCGGAGTCTCTGTCTCTCCCTCTGAGTTGTCCTTGATCCACTGTTGCACTTCTTCCAAAGGCAGGCTCAGGTGCGCCCATGCCGCCTGCTGACGATGAAGTCCATGAACTTCATCTGGAGACATGTCCTTGGCGTGAAGTAGAGCGGCGCCTCGAGTCTCTTCTGCGTGCCCTACCTGCGGGGGCTTCTCGTCGCTGAGCGACTGGCTCTTGAGGCTCCCGATCATTCTGCGCAGCTCTCCCGTCTCGAGGAGCGACTTGAGGTAGCTGAAAGAGAGTGCCCCGCCGCGCATCGCCTCTTGCGGCTGACCAGCGAGCACATCTCCCGCGCTCATGCCAGCCCAGGCTGACAGTAACGCTGGGGTGCACTGAGGGGACTGAGCCTGCACGCACGCAACAGAAGCACGAATGAGTCTAGGGAGCGCAATGCGCAGATGGTCAGCAGGCTCTGCGCAGTATCAGCTACTCCTTGAGCGCCCAAGCCCAGGGACCCGCCGCCACCGCGCGGCGCAGGCGCGCATGATGACAGACGTTTCAGAAGTGTTCGAATAGCACCACCTCTCGCACCACTTTCTCTACCCAGTTAGAGAACCAAAAGGCCGTGGCAAGTTCAGATGCCCGGAGAAGTGTCAATTCAAGTTTTTCGCCTCGATTTTTTTGCTCGTACCTACCTTGGTACTGTGTACAAAGTACAACGTGAAGTATTAGTATGTCTCGCAAATTGGCCTGGTCGCTCCTCAGAGTAGCAGCTCGGCAGCATATCAGGGCCCGCGACTAGCTGTCACTTTGCAATGCATCCTGGACACAACTTTTAAAACTAAGTGTACACAATATACTAAGTAAGTACTACTTGGCAAAACGCTAGCAGTACATAGGCGCGTGCCTCGTCGCGCCTCCATCAGGCGGGGACACTACGCATCATCAGCGCGCCAGACTCAGCGGGATGCCTCTGCCTGGCTGCGCGACTTACCTGTGAGCTTCTCAATCATTCACTGCATGGACGAATCCGGCACTTGCCACGGGTGTGTGGGATCAGGTCAATACATGGACAGTTACTAACTCTTTACTCTTACTCTAGCCAACTAAAAAAACAAATCAACTGCACTTTGCCCATTCTCGTGGGCACCTTCTCGCTCTTTGTGGGTCTAGAATAGAGATCATCGGGGCGGGACATGGACTGCGGCGAGAGCTTCATCGAGTCGTTGAAGGCTATCGTTCAAATCATATCTAGCTGTGCTCTGTACTCGGCCGTCGGAGAACCTCATGCGGTGACCATTGCAGCGTGTTGCGCTACAGGGCTCCCAGGTGACTGTGGCACGTCGCAGTTCGCCTCGAGCTTGGCCGCTGAGTCGCTGGAGTCCCCCGCAGCCTCTATCGACACCAGCGGGGGTACTTGCGACGGCAGCGGACATGATTCCGACTGCGCCTCCGTTGACGCTGCTCGCGCGGCATCGGCTGCTTCGGCTGCTTGTTCAGTCTCGGCAGGCGAAGCATTGCTCCGATTGGGCTCGCACTCATCTGCTCGTGAGGTCGGGGACTCATCCGGAAGCTCCTCCTTGGTGCCACCTGCTGCTGTCTCCGGCGCCTCCTCCGCCGTGGCTGGTACGCTCGCCGGCTCCTGCTTTTGCTCGTGCTCCAGCTCGAGAGGCGGTGATGACGCCTCGGCCGAGACTGATGAAGTGTTCTCTGATGCAGCTGGGGTGGGAGCAGTCGCGGTTGAAGGGGCTGGTGTTGTAGACGGGGAGGCTCGTCTTTGTACGTCGGCGCAAGCGGAGAGCAACAATAAGCCATCGACGCCCTCCTGAGAGCATTGGGAAATGGCAAGAGTGGGTGAGCCATCTTGATTAAATCGATATACATGGCTGATGAGCGCGGGTGTGCTATCAAGAATGCTGGTGCGGTTGCGTACCGCAGGGCTCGAGTGCTGACTCGTGTCGGGGGCAGAGAGCACCAGCGGCGATGGTCGGAGGTTTCCGCTGGCGCTCACAAGCGCCTGTTGTTGTTGGAGCGCATGGGCGAGGAGTGCCGCAGCGCTGGGTGAGTGCAGATCGCCATTTCTGCCGACAGCTGCCATGGCCTTGAAAACGGTGTTCGGGCCGCCCGGGATCTGTCCGATGGCCTGCGCGAGCAACGCAGCCGCCGCGGGGGGAAGCCCCTGACTGTCGAGCGGCACAGCCCCAGCCAACCGTGCCATGCCATCATCGCCTCCCGCCATTGCCCCCAGTCGAGCGAGCGCTGCTTGCACCGTCGCTGCCGCGGCCGCGTTGTGTGCGCTTCCATCCGCGCGGAGCAGCGGGGCGAACATATTCGCAAGCTGCGCCGCCATCACTGGGTAAGGGTGCTGGCCATCATCGCCACCCTCAGTGCTGCTGGTGCTGTCGCAGCGCATGGTCTCACTGCTTCCATCGCCGCTATCGCTCGATGCGTCACAGCCGCTCAAGCCCGCGGTGGACGCGGTGCCTGAGCTGGAAGGGGAGCGATCGCCGTGGTTGCCATCTTGTCGCTCGGCCTGCCGCAACGGCTTCAATAGCCGCTGCCGCCGATTCTGGAACCAGATCTGCACAGAACGGGGACTCATCCCGAGCTGCGCCGCAAGCGCTTGTCGCTTGTCAAAGCTCGGGAGCGGGTCGTCCTCTGCGGAACAGGAGCGACGGCAAAGGCGGATGGCTCAGCGAAGGAACATGCCGGCGAAAACACGCCCGAGTGGTGCGCAATTGTGTGCCAGGGCAGGGCAGATCACTCTGCAGCAATCTCACACGCGTAGGCGTGTGTGCCCAGAGAGCCAGGCAGAGCGGGCAGGCGCACCGAAATACTGCATCAGCACCAGCAGCTGGGGCCTCGATATCTTGCATCGCTTGAACTTTGGGACTTTGCCGTCGCGCGGCGAGGTGGCCATCGCCTCCATTGCGGTTGATAGCTCAACCTCTCTACAGAATTCCCAGGGTCGGCCTGGCTGGTTGGTCATCGGAGCTCAACCTCACCTCAACTTAGGCTCACAGTCGGAGCTCGGTTCAGACTCTTCGAATTTTGGAGAAGAACGTGGTATTTTGGCTTTTTTTATACTTACGTGGTATGGTCGCTTCGCGTCTGGTGATCGCTCCGGGCATGCTGGGCGGGGGAATATCGCACGCCCGACCGCGCAGGCGGGGCCAACAGCAGGGGCCACCACGGCGTCGCACGCAGCCATGCACAAATTCGAGTCGGGCATCATGTGAGCAGAGCTCTGGCCCTGTACAGGTGCAAAATGGCCCTGTGAGCGTTTAATCAATAGTTTTGATAAAAAGCCTGGGGGGACCAAAAAAGGAGATGTGAAAAGAACCTTGGAGAGGAGCGAGTGGAGTATCGGGAGTGATGTCATCTCTTGGAACTTTTGCGAGAGATGGAGCTCAACAGGAAATCAAGCCCCAGGATCGTTAGGTGATGAGATTTCGCGCACTGTGCTGCCGGAAGCTCGGCAGTGCTGGCGAGGCTGCTGGAGGAAGCGGCGGTGGCCTCCCCGCCAGCTAGCCGGCTGGTCTCGCAAGCGCCCTTGGCCCTTGTGCAACAGTGGCTCCATCTTGGACGGTCCGCTGCAACGTGGCCAACCCTCACACTGCTGTGGCGCTGCGAATGTCCCCGAGAGTGCCACCGCTGCCGTTGCGCTCTGGTGGCAGCCATGCGCTTGCGTTGGATCTCTGCAGTGCCTCTATGCGCGCTTCCGAGTCTGCGCTTTTCAAAATGTCTCGCGCTGGACTCGTCGCAACGTGAGGAACAGCACGCTCCAGAAGTCCGCATCTAGATTGCAGCAGTGATTAGGCTTGCGGCGCAGGTTATGCGTGTGCATTTCTGTGGATAGTCCCGGCCGTGCCAGCCTGGCCGTGAGTAGGCCGGGCGCCAAACAGCTTGATTGCTTGTTTTTGAACCGGCCGCTTTGCGCTCGATTGAGATTCATTCTGATTCTCATTCTGTCGAATAGGAATCAGGCTGAGGCATTGTCACAAAAGTCGGTATATAGCAGTCGCAGCGCTAGTGGCACTGGTAGTGCTAGTACGTAGCAAGTGGTCTGAGTTATGAGAATTAATGTGCAATGCCTGAGTACATACAACTGGCGCTTGCCACATCAATATCAATAACAATTTATTGAAACAATCAAGCATCGAAGAAGCTCTGGTTACGCTTCTGGCTCCGTGAACCCGAGCCCTTTGGATATGGTGACTGTGCCGGGGTGGTTGCCTGAGAGCTCAAACTAGAAGTACTGCGAGCATCATGCGGGCGACGCACATCAGCAACCTGCACCTCAAGCTGCTCCAAGCCAGTGGAGACGTCCTGATCAAACACGAGCGATGTGTCCACATCGAGCGTGTTGCGCCGCGCGCCGCTTAGCGATTCCACGTCGTGCGAGAGCTGTGGTGCAGGGAGCGAA
>MDSY01084497.1_pt1 | contig 10950 bp, 4 predicted proteins | sample 811131 | NCBI WGS metagenome assembly MDSY01 (sample SAMN05326643, study PRJNA326480) | marine metagenome | isolation source: seawater | place: Atlantic Ocean: South West | collected 2010
CTCTGAAGATTTGGATAGAAACACCGTGCTGCTTGCGATGGGTGTTTCTCCACCTGGGGTAAGGGGTGCGACTGCGTTGGAGGTGCTTAAGGGTGTGCTTGTCCTTAAGCGCATCATGGCGTTGAACCATTCTATGCCATTAACCATTCAAGAATTCCGTGTGGGGCGGCAGATCACATTTCCTACTGATGATGAATTGCGGAATAAATACCACATCATTGACTACGATGCGGCGCGTTTTTTCTACCAGATCATCAACTATTATCCTGAGTTCGAAAATTCCTTCAACAGCGACTGTGCCGATATTCTCGAAAGGATAGAGGAACTAAGCGGCGATGTTGCCCAGTAGTCAAACTGCTCGATTAAGAGTAGATAAGTTGGCTTAATCCGTTTAATGCCAATGTTTTACCTCGAAAAAAGACGCTAACTGACGCGTTTAGTGAAACTACTCGTGCAGCTTTAAGTATTTATCATCAAATATAGTGGCTTTATTGCGTCGAGATGTGGCCATCTTTTTACGCATTTAAGTAATTAATTGTTAGTCTTTTATGCTGTTTTTATTTGACTAAGCGAAGGTATTGTCTTTATTTTGAATCCCTATTTTTTGCAAAAAATAAAAGAATTTTTCATATTTTCCCATTCAAGCACTGCAAATTGACACCATGAAAAACTTTAAATCTGTATTTATAGTTTTTGTAGTATTCCTGCAGTGTTTCATTGTTGGCTGTCAGAAAGCCGATAATTCGCAGGTTTCGAGCGAGAATCCAACTTCGGCTAGTTCCGATGCGAGCGCAGTTTCTGCTAATCAGGAATTAATAAAGAAACTTGATGAGCTCGGTAAGAAGGTTGACAAAATTGCTGAAATTGAAGGCCAATTAAATGAGCTAAAAAACCAAATTGGTGTATCAAATAAGGATGATATGGGTGGGCTTTCAAGCTCCAGTTCGGAGTCAGTCGAGTTAATTGCAAAAACAGATTCAAATCTACTGGATGCTTCTGCTATTGGGGATGTGCTAAGGGTTAGAGAATTAATTGAAAAAGGGGTGGAAAACATTGATTTGAAGGACAGCGCAGGCAGTACTGCTCTTCATTATGCCGCATCTAATGGTCGAGCGACTATAGTAAAAATGCTCATAGAGGCAGGCGCTAATGTAAACGAGTTGGATAACGACAAGGTAACAGCTTTAAATAGAGCCCGATTTATTGGGAATGAGGAGACAATAAAAACACTATTGGAATACAAGGCGACTGCTGTGGAGATAATAAATCCTTTAACAGCAGCAAATAAACTGACATCAACTGTAGATGAGGTTATCGGGGCATTAAATGACGATTCAATTGATTTGCTCAAAAAACAGGTTGCTCTTGGTCTTGATGTTGGTGCGGATTTTTCTGATGACCAAACCATACTTCTAGCTGCTGTCAAAAAAGGTTCTTTAAACATAGTAAAGTATCTTTTTGAGGAGCATTCAGCGTTGATGCGGAATAATAAAAATAATGCTGCTATTGTTGAGGCATTTAAGTCGATGAGGCAGAGGAGATCATTGGATAACACAGAGGATAATTTGGCTTTAAGCTACATTGAAATAATCAAGATCCTAATCAAGGAGTTACCAGATGCGGTTAATTACCTGGATAAGGGTTATTCTCCGTTACACATTGCTATAAGTGAAAGTCGGACCTCTTTGGTAAAGCTTCTTTTGGAGGCTAAGGCGGATGTTGAGCAAAAAGATCCAGATGGAAGAATACCCCTTGTTATAGCTATAACAGTTGATGATCACGCTCATGATCATGGCGGATCTCACGAAATGCATGGGCATCAGGAAGAAATGGTTGATTTACTTCTGAAAGCCGGTGCAAATGTACACGCTAAAGGAGTCAAGGAGCGTGATGCATTAATGGAGGCTATTAAAATCGGAAATACCGAGGTGGCTGCATTATTGCTCGATAATGGAGCAAGCCCAAACTCAGTTGACGAAGATGGAGTTACTTGCCTTCATATCGCTGCCTACAGGGGGCAAGTTGATATTTGCAAGAAGTTGCTGGCAGGAAATGCTAATAAGGATGCAACGGTTAAAGTAGGCCCCAAGAAAGGCTTTAAGCCGATCGATGCCGCTATGGATGGCAAACACCAAGAAATCATTAATTTATTTAAGCCTAATTAAGGTAAGTTGAAGACAATTAAAACAATTTTAATTTTTTTGCTCTTAACAGCATTCGGTTTTTCGGGCTCTTATGCTGGTGAAATAAGTTACCAAGGTCGGATATCGCAAAACAATGAACAAGGTGGTTTGTTCGAAGGTGTTAATGGCTACTTCAAGTTTGCTATTGTTGATTCTACAGGAGAGGACACTTATTGGAGCAATGATCTTTCTAGTATTGATGGCAGTGAGCCTGATACTCATATTATAGTCCCTTTTCCAGAGCGAAATGGCGTTTTTCAGGTTTCTTTGGGATCGTCAACTATGGCTCCAATAGGTCCAGAAGTGTTTAATAAAAGTGAGACCTATTTAAGAATATGGTTTAGTCCTGATGGAGGAGTTTTTGAAAAGCTATCACCCGATGAAAAGATTTCAACGGTTGCATATTCATTCCGGTCCAGTGTTGCTGATACAGTCTCAGATGGATCTTTAGGATTTGAAAAGCTATCGAGTGACTTTTCTGGCATGACGGTTGTGTCAAGTGATGCAAATGATTCCAAACTGAAAAAAAGAGGATTTGTTAGGTTTGGTCAAATTACATCACAACCATGGATCCGGGCAAATGATGAAGATGAACCATCGCCTTTGGTTGGCCATTCATCTGTTTCCGTCCCAAATTCCAGGGATGGAATTAATATGATCGTCTGGGGGGGCTCTCCTGTGGAAGGTTTTTTCTCGAATGTGGGTTGGTCTTACGATTCCAATGCAGACCGTTGGATCACGATTTCACCATTGGATTCACCCAGTAAACGTGTGGGGCATTCTGCAGTTGTCTATGACGGTAAGATGTTGGTCTGGGGCGGTTTGGGGGAGAGCAGTTACCTTAACAATGGCGGTATTTACTCTATATCTGAAAATGAGTGGTCCCCAGTTGCTCCGGGCGTACAGGTTATCACTGCCAGAAGAGAGCATTCTTCAGTAGTTGCTTCTGGCAAAATGATTATATGGGGTGGGAGAAATGAATTTAATGTTATTGGTGATGGGGCGTCTTATGATTTTGATAGCGGTCAATGGAATTCTATTTCGGTTGTGAATTCCCCACAGGCGAGGACTGGGCATTCTGCATCGGTTTATCAAGATCGATTAATGATTGTTTTTGGAGGTGAATCCAAAGGAGGATTTTTAGGGGATGGTGCGGTCTATGACGTGGAAAGTGGAAATTGGGGAAATCTAACTTCGAGCACTCAAGGTCCCGAACCTAGAGCTGGGCATACTGCAATTATGGCCAATGATCATTTAATTATATGGGGAGGGATGGGAAGTAATGGACTGATCGGTGATGGGTATATTTTTTCTTTTGATAAGGAAAATGCTGATTTGGAGGGTGCCGGGTCCGATATCAGTGGGGTCTGGACAAAACTACCAACACAAGGCGATCCTTCGCCTAGGATTGGTCACACTGCAAATTGGACCGGTTCTGAGATGGTTTTATTTGGTGGAGAATCCAATTTTGGGGTAACGAATACTGGGTATGCATATGATTTATCAATGAATAAATGGAGGTCTCTGACTACAAAAGGAGGCGCTATTTCCAGGGCCCGGCATACATCCGAATGGACAGGGAGCCAGTTAATTATCTTTGGTGGCATTGCGGATGGAATCAGAATTTCGGATACGCAATTGTTGGATACTCAACGAACATGGCATCTATATAGAAAATTATGATTGAAAGGATCTGTTCTCTAAAACTGCAGTTTTGTCTATTTGCATCGATTAGCCTTTTGTCTTTTCAAAGCGCTTCTGCGCAGTGGAGGACACAAACTATTAATTTAAAGCCTGGCTGGAACGCGGTGTATCTTCATGTCGACCCTTCGCATGAAGTCATCGAGGATTTGGACGGTTTGAATGCAAACATCACCGATATTTGGCTATGGAAACCAAAGTTAAAACCAGACCAGTTTGTGCAGGATCCTGATATTCCGACTGATGGTAAATCTCGATGGATAAGGTGGAACAAGGATCTAGGACCGTCTTCAGCTCTGCAGCGGTTGGTTGGTAATGCATCTTACTTGGTTAAGTATGGAACCAAGTCGGAGGATGGCGTTTGGACCCCTTCTTCTAATGGGCAATGGAGCATTAAGGGTGTACCCGCTCCTCCAAATTACAGTTGGTCGTCCACTGGTTTAAATTTCTTTGGTCTGGCTGATAACCCTCAAACAGGGAGATCGTTTGAGCAATTTTTTCCCGATTATATTTTAAACAATGCCGAAATTTTTACCTATAAAGGAGGAGAATTGTCTGATGAGTTGGGATCAAGAAACCCAGATAAGGTTTTCGCTCTTAGGAATACTCGCGTGAATCGTGGAGAGGCTTTTTGGATGCGCGTTGGAGATTCTTTTAATTCATATTTCGGTCCATTTGACCTGATATTGCAAAGCACTAGAGGGGCCCATTTCGGGGAAACAGGTGAGCGTTACAGGATATTAATTCGTAATAGAGTTGAGGATGCAGTGGCCATTACCATGACTCTAAAGGATACAGAAACTCCTCCAGAGGGCCAGCCATCCATGAAAAGTGGTTTGAAGATTTTAGTAAAAGGAGAATCGAACCCGACCGATTTATCATATGGATACAAGCGATTGGAAGATGGTCCATCGATCTGGACATTAAGCCCATCGAAGGCGGGGACAGTCGGAGCCGGATCATCCCAGGAGATTATTATTGGAATTGACAGGCACAACATGGAGGGAGAGCCGGGAGATCTTTTTGGAGGTATACTGGAATTCAAGGACTCCCTTGGGCTTGTGAAATATGAGATTCCAATCTCGGCAATTATTCCCGCCAATTCAGGCCTATGGGTTGGGGATGTATTAGTTGGCGCGGTCCGGCATGATATTTCGTTTTTTAGGCAAAAAAACGAGGATGAAGTGGAAATTGACTCTGAAGGAAAAGCAGTTGTAGAGGCTCTAAATGATACTTATGGCGCTGTTCCGGAATCTTATCCGCTTAGATTTATATTTCACAGACACAATTCTGAATCAGCAAAAACTACATTATTTCAAAGAGTTTTTTATGGGATTCGAAAAGGAGCTGAAATAGCTACAGACTTCATCATCACCAATGATCAGCGAGCCTTGGATCACAAGTCTCTTGATAGCGCAAGAAGAGTTGCGGCTTCTCATTTGCCATGGACAAAGGAAAACAATGGTTGGGCTTGCGATGGTGATTTTAAGCTGGGGGCGACAATGACAGTCAAGGTGAACTTGCCCTACAATGATCGTGTATCAAATCCATTCATTCATGCATATCATCCAGACCATGATAATTTGGATGCAAAATTTAATAACGAATTAAATCAGGGTTATGAATCTTGGGGTATTAATCGGGAGATGACCTTTAGATTTGATGAGCCTAAGGATGATTTCGACAGTCTTGTTAGCGTGGGGAGGAAATTCGAGGGTGAATTTCATGAGAAAGTGGAATTAACCGGAATTGGTACAGAAAAAAAGGCATACCATGCGAAGGGGTTTTTTGAGTTAAATCGGATCAATGAATCTAATGAAATGGTGCCCTACGATAGTTCTGATGCAGAGCCAGTCGGAGAGGTTCCGGAGAGGGCGGACGAAGAGGTTGTTGACGCCCAAGAGGAAGGGGCCGATCCAGAAGTACCCGATACGGGTGGGGACGGGGAAGAGCTTCCTGATGATGGTGACGGCAGCGATGGCGGTGGTTGAGATCTATAGAATTTATAATTAGTTTTACCGATAATTAAGTTATGATGAAAAACGTGAAAACAATAACGGTAATGGCGCTTTTTGCCATTATGTTGGTTAAAGGCAGATCAGAAGATGGTCCGCCTTCGTTAATGACATACCAGGGGCATCTCGTTGATGCCCAGGGTCAGGCAGTGGGTTTGGATTCTCCGACCTCCAAAAACATTCAATTCCGTATTTACAGTGCTGAACAGGGCGGTGACGTTATGTATGCCGAGGAACAAACGGTGACTGTTGATAAAGGCTATTTTAGTGTGTTACTCGGCCAGGGAACTGCTCTGCCTGGGGAGCCTGGTCCGCCCGACACATTGTTTAGTACGGTTTTCCAAGGCGATAAATCAGGGGAAAGATTTATCGGTATCCGTGTTGATGGCACAGATATCAATCCACGGTTGCGTTACGTTGCATCTCCCTACTCAGTGCTAAGTCAGCGCTCAATTCTTGCGGGCCATTCACAGACAGTGGAGAGTATTTCAGGGCACAAGGCGGATACGGCAGGTAGATCTGACAGTGCGGCCAGGGCGGATGCCGCTGCCATAGTTGACTCAATTAGTGGGCACAAGGCAGACAGTGCAAAAAAAGCAGATGTAGCAACCCAAGTTACTAGCGGTTTCGTACCAATAAATGGAATCATTATGTGGACACAACGAAAAGTCCCTGCGGGTTGGCGGTTGTGTGATGGCGGCGGAAGCACGCCAAATCTTAAGGACAGATTTGTTGTGGGTGCCGGCCATAGTTATTCCCTTGGTAAAACCGGTGGAGCTGCAACAGTTAAGTTGCATTACAATCAAATGCCGGTGCATTCGCATAGTGGCAGTGTTCATGCCGGTGGTAATCATTGGCATGGCATATATACACGGCAGGACGATTGGAACGATTCTGGTGGTCATGGTCCTAGTTGGGGTAATGGAGATAATGGTTGGTGGCATCCACATCATGGAACTCATTGGGCTGGTCACCATGGTCACGGCCTTTCGATTCATAACGCAGGCCATAGCCATGCCCATGAAAATAGGCCGCCCTGGTATGCGGTGTACTACATAATGAGAGTTAAATAACGTTAATATATGTTATTTCAAGGTTAGTGGTTTTTAGATAATTTAATTTTAATTTTTAAAGAAGTTTCAATGAAAAAATGCATAGCATTTCTGTTTTTGGTCATCTTGTTTGGTGTCAAGCATACGACTGTTTATGGTGAGCTGCTTGAATTGAAGCTTCATAAAACCACATATAATTTGCAGTCGATGGGAGGGGTCCCTATTTCGGTAACCTTCGCGGACCCGTTAGGATCAAATGGTTTGGCCCCATCAGATGACGCGTCACCAGGTCAGTTTCAGGCTTTTTATTCAGCCGGTGCAGTAGTGGCTCCTACTCCAGCTGGTTCACTGAGGCTAAATCAATCCATGCCTTTGGCTGATAATGTTGAAAACTTGGATTTGCCCAGGGCGGAAGATGGGAAATATGCCCTCATAGGGGGTGCATCAGGGGGTGCAATAATGAGTGCCCAGGCGTCCATTATGTTTGGTGGTATTATCTCAGTGCCGGAATCAATTTATACCAATGGGGTTGATGTTCCCGTAAGAAATCCCGACGCACATTGGAGCCGGGAGCCTTTCAAGGCGATGTACAAAATAGTTGAGGTTGATTCTCCAATGCTGGGAATAGTTAGCATAAAAACAGATATTGCTACGGATTTTGATAAGGATGACATCGTTACAATGTCTGGTATCAGAAATTCCAGATATAATGGGACTTATCCTCTTATGAGTGTTTCAGAGGACAAAAAAACATTCTCATACAGCCTTGGGATGACTGACTCTGAAAAATTTGCCGATCAAACTTTAAGAGCATCTGGCACCTATAATTCTTCTGTGCCGATTTTAGGAGGAGAGCATTGCCAAGAGAAACATTCTTCCGATGGTTATTATTATAGCCCAAGTGCGAAGGCGGTTTTCGCAGTCCAGGCCGGCCCTGTTAGCATTACTTGGAGAGAGGCGGCCGGAACAACCCAGCAGCCTGGCGGCGCGTTGAATGTTGATTGGACATTCACTAACAATAAGTATTACAAGCTCTATAATAAACGATACCTAATCTCGAGTTCTTCAATTAAGCCTGCAAAGAAATTTTATTGGAATGTGTTGCCGAATTATAATGGGCCTCCCTTGCAATTAAGTTCACATGTTGAGGACATTAAAATAGTGTATAATGTAAACTTTCCAGAGAAGTATTTTGGAGATGAATACAATCGTGATGTGCCTGCGCTTGAAAAGCATAATACTCTCTTTGTGCAGAAGACCGGAAATCACAAATTCCTAAAATCAATCAATGCGACAGGAAGAGTTTTTATTGAGTTGCTGGGACCGATTAGGGATGGAGTTCCCAAGCATCTGGGTTTTGAAATAGTTGATGTCTATGCTGCGTCGACTCCGGTGGATAGGGTTGTGTATCTGGGTGAGAAGTTGCTGCCTTTTGTTGATCCGAATATGGATGATCCTTCCTTGGCCATTGAATTCGAGGGCTTGGATTCTACTGAGCACCCAAAGGCATTGCAGCATGGATTTGAGGGAAGGATTTCAAATTATGCCATAAAGGAAACAGTACGTGACGAGACAGTTGTTGCCTTCTGGACTCAGTTGGGTATGGCAGGTCTAAAGTGGCCGGTTGCTCATGTGAGTTATAAATTTAAATGGCCGGAAGATCTTGATGATTATAGCCACTATGTAAGGCCGAACCTTGGTAAAGGTGATTCGCTCTCGACTGCGATTCAATTACCGATGGAGAACGCGCCTATACTTCTTTATCAAGACCAGGAAAATGGTAAGGATCGTGCCTTGATTACGAAGGAGGATTTCAAATTTTATTCTTGGTTGGGCGAAGATCCTCAATACAAGCAGGTTTTAACTCACAGATCCTTGGTCAGGTATACCTCTACTCATTCAGGGGTGAGGTTTGAAAGGATCTTTTCCTGGCTGGATGAAAAAATTGAAGTAGATAATCCTATTAATACGACCGCTGTTCGTCATCTGGATTTGTGGCCCAAGGTGACGATAAGGGGTAATATGGACACCCAGATTTTAATTAAAAATGGTAATGATTATCAGGGAAGAATTAAGAGTTTACGGCAGCAGGTGTTCTACGGTTTGGGTGAGCAGCAAGGCATAGATGGTCTAAAGAGTAATCCTAAGTTTAATTATCCCAGATCACCTGATTTAAGAAGCTTTGTTACTTCTTTAGAGACGAATGTTTCTGATCAAGATCGAGATCATGCGGTGGCTCTAGAGGGATATTTTTCACCATCCAAGTCAGGTGAGTATCAATTTAAAATTAACTATGATGGTTCTAGTGAGCTGAAGTTGAGCACGGGTGATAGCCCGATAGCCGGTTTTAATAAGATTGCTAGCACTGGCCTTGGCGAGATTGGAGAAAATATTTCTGTATATATCTATCTGGATTCTAGTCAGTACTATTATCTTCAGGGTTTAACTCGGTTTAAAACGAAAGATCAAACCTTTGCGGTTTCATTTAAGGAAAAAAGCGATGCTGATTATAAAGCTGTTGGTTCTGAAAATCTGATTACCGGTCTCAGGGTTAACCCGCTTGAACAGAATATGTTTGCGGGAGATACTGTGTATTTTGATGAATCGATGCATTTTATATTTGCTGAAAATGCGAACAAGGGTGCCACGATTGTTGCTGGGACACTAAAGGGGATTAGCTCAGAAAGTGAACTGGGCATTGATGCCTTAGAAGGGGCGGCGTTCCGCGAGCATTTGGTGGAAAGTTTCAATGATCGCGCTTTGTTGGATGCTCCCAGGTATTTGTCACTTAAAGCTTATGTTGGACAGAGGTTGCAGGTGCCTTCCGGTGAGCATGGCAGTGGCGAAGGTGATTATTGGGCTGGTTATATTGATGAAAGATCGGGGGATATATGGCCGTATCATGCTGCTGCCTATATTAATCCGTTAACCGATGGTTTCGCTGCAGCCAATGCCGGTTCGATTATTCCTGTCAATGCTGCGCCTAACAATAACACCATAACGGTTCATTGGTTCAGAAAAACGGTTTTAGACAGTGATCCTAAAGCAGGATTTGATCCCATTTATTGGCCTTCTGTAATTGTGAACTACACAATTGAATACCCGTCAGATTCCAGGGAAATAGTTTTGGCAAGCAATGACGGGAGTGGGCCGTTAAGCAGCTTGGAGGCGAAAGGCAGTATTTATTATCAAAATAATCCACTTTTGATTGGATATAATCCCAACGAGGAGCACGCACTAATGGTCGGAGGTCAGGCTTATGCTTTGAGGAATGATCTGAATATATACAGTGCTCCTAATCGACATGACGGCGTAATTCGATCGGAGCTTGTTAGTGGAGGTGATTATTCTTCAGACCCGTTTGTGCTTCTGGAGTACAAAGATTCAGACGGTAAATATTCAATAAGTACATTTAAGGTTTTGGCAGAAAAAGGCCAAGAGGGAATGGTCTTCGATTATTTGTCTGAGGCGGGTTCGGTATTACAGGCACCTATGCCATTGCCTTTGTTGCCGAAGCCCAAACATTCAAATGGAAGCTTAAAAAACCATGAAGTAGCCCAGCCATCGCCTGATGAACCGCAATCATGGGATATCGTAAAGAATTTAAGCTATTTTAATCAAACATCTACCTACGAAAATAACAGTCAGGGAATTGCAGCTGCGGATATCCCTGAAAAATCTGTAGTGCCGGATAACCCGACCAGACATTTTAATAATGACAAACATTCATACGATAAATTCACTTTCCAAGACCGTAAATCCAACACTTGGGTGTATAGAGGAATGCATGACAGCCTTCCAGATCTGGTGGTTGGTAAATATGATAATTCCACGAAAAATTTCTCCACCCCCAGCCCGGCTGAAGCTGTTGTTGGTGAGGAGTTTGAGTTTGTTTTGCATGCTTCACGGCTTGAGGATGAATTGCAGTTGTCGCCATCGGATCAGACAAGCTTTCCCAACTGGCTTACCATTGACGGATTAAAGTTGTATGGATCCCCC
>MDSY01137155.1_pt1 | contig 10950 bp, 9 predicted proteins | sample 811131 | NCBI WGS metagenome assembly MDSY01 (sample SAMN05326643, study PRJNA326480) | marine metagenome | isolation source: seawater | place: Atlantic Ocean: South West | collected 2010
AAGAAGAGTCTAAGTTAAAAGAAGAAGAATTTATTTCACAAGCAAATGAAGGCCTCAGTCAAATTCAAGAAGAGTCTAAGTTAAAAGAAGAAGAATTTTCTAATAAAAGAAATGAGTTATTTGCATCTGATAAATTAAACCAAGAAATTGATTTTAATATCAAATTAACAACAAATAAATGTAATGATTTAACTGAGAAGATAGAAGCTATTGATGCACAAAAATTGAATCATAAAAAAATAATTGCTGATACTATTATCCAACTAAATGAAAATAGTATTGAAACTTTTGAAGCTGATCTAAAAGTAAAAATAATAGAAAAAGAGAAAGCTGAAGAAAGTTTAAAGACTATTAGAGAAGTATTGACTTCAAAAGAAGAAACGCTAAAAGTATTAGAGTCTTCTCGTTTAGAAAAACAACATTCACTGAGCCCACTTCAGGAAAATCTGCAAGAAATCAAAATAGAAGAGCGTGAAAGCAAGGTTATTTTTGAACAATATTGTAGCGAATTAGAAAAGTCAGGTCTTGATGAGGATGATTTACTCAGTAAAATAAGTAGCGAGGATAGCTTGGCAAGTATTGAAGAAAAATGTATAAAAATTTCGGAGAAAATTGAAAGATTAGGCCCCGTTAATCTTGCTGCTATCGAAGAATTGAAGGTCATTGAGCAAAGAGAAGTGTATCTAAAAAAGCAAATGGATGACCTTACTGAAGCATCTAACACCCTTATGCAAGCCATTCGTAAAATTGATTTAGAAACAAGAGAGAAGTTATCCCAAACCTACAAGACTGTGAACGAAAACTTTAATTATTACTTCCAGGAATTTTTTGGAGGTGGTCAAGCTAAATTAGAACTTTTAGGTGATGAAATCCTAGATTCTGGATTTCAAGCAGTAGCGCAACCTCCTGGAAAAAAGAACACTACGATTGTAAACCTATCAGGCGGAGAGAAAGCGTTGACAGGTATTTCTCTAGTATTTGCGTTGTTTAAGCTTAATCCAGCACCTTTTTGCATCATGGATGAGGTTGATGCGCCCTTGAGTGATGGTAATGTAGAAAAATTTTGCTCTATTGTAAAAACAATGTCAGAGGCGACACAGATTATTTTGGTGACACATCAAAAACCGACAATGGAAATGACTGACCAATTAATAGGTGTCACATCAGTTGAAAAAGGGGTATCTCGAATTGTTGAGGTTAATTTGCAAGATGTTGAAAAAGTAGGAGTTACTAGTTAAAATCATATTATGAGCGACGTTCAACTAACTCTACTAGCACTTGGTTTTTTTATAATCCTAATTATGATTTTGCATAACTGGATTCAACTAAGAAAACATAAGAAAAATAAGCCTATAAAACCATCTCAAAAGTCAGAAATTACGGATGACAATGACCCTCTATTTAATCAGGCCACCCCTATTTTTGAAAGAGAAAATCCTTTAAACCCTGACGAAGATGGAAGTGCATCAGAACATCTTATAAGGGAAAATTTACCAAATGGTATATATAGAGAAACTGAAGCAGTTGCTGCTATTACAACAAAAATAATCCAGGAAGGTACTAAAAATCTACTTATTGATGAGCTATCAAAAAACCCAGATGCTCGAATCTTTGTTCGTAATAATAATGAAATATGGACGACCGGCGAAGCTCTTGATGAAAGTATTCGGTTCGATCAAGTCTTGATAACTTTTTTACTAACATCAAGAAAAGGTATTAAAAGTGAAGATGCAATAAAAAATTTCCAATCGTTCGTATCTGGGATAAAAAATAGTATGGATGGCTCACTTTTTTGGTTAGCAAATCAAGATGTAAATGAAGTATCCATTGAGTTAGATAAATTCAGGGTAGAGGTAGATCAGTCTTTATCCTTAAAGGTTATACCTAAATCTGACTCATCTTTTGAGTCAGGTGCTCTGATTGAATTTTTTGAAAATCCTAAAATTATTTCTAATAAAAATGGCTTCCATGAGTTAGAAAATTCCACTTCCGAAATAAATAATATATGCCAGTTACTATCCTTATCTGGAAAAAAACTTGACATAAATAGTGAAACCTTCTTGCAAGGAATATTATTCAAAATGGATGTGCCGAATACAAAAAATATAACTTACTCTTTTAATGAAATGGTTAAATTAATTGATCTTGCTAAAGCAAAATTGAATGGCATTTTGGTTGATGTAAATAGCAATGAGCTTAACGATGATCAAATTAGTAATATATACGTATTGCTTAAAGGTATTGAAGACAAGATGATTAAGAAAAATATTATGCCTGGAAGCACTTCAGCAAAAAATATATTTTCATAAAATGCAAAATAAAATACAAGTAAAAAAAGAAATAGAAGTATTGAGAACTAAAATACAAGAACATTCTTATAGGTATTATATTGATAATAATCCTACTCTTTCAGATCACGAGTTCGATTCCTTATACCAAAGACTGATAAAGCTAGAAGAAGCTTTCCCAGAGTTAATAACCTCCGAATCACCCACTCAAAGAGTAGGTTCAGAAACAAACAAGGCTTTTAAACAGGTGAAGCATCTTCAACCGATGCTTTCATTAAATAATGTATTTACACTTGATGACTTAACTGCTTTTAATAAAAGAGTGTGTGATGAAATAGGGGTTAAGGATGTTGAATACTCTGCCGAACCTAAGTTTGATGGCTTAGCTGTATCATTAATTTACAATGATGGAAAATTTACTCTCGGCTCTACAAGGGGTGATGGTTTCGTTGGTGAAGATGTGACGCATAATCTTAAAACAATTAAGACTATACCCTTAAAGCTCGAAGGTACTGATGTACCTAAAAAAATTGAAATAAGAGGGGAGGTGGTAATGCTTATTAGAGATTTTGAATTACTCAACCAGAAACAAGAAGAATTAGAACAAAAATTATTTGCAAACCCAAGAAATGCAGCGGCTGGAAGTTTACGTCAAATTAATTCTAACCTTACCGCGAAGAGGTCATTGAGCTTCTTTGCTTACAGTATTAATTTATTCAAAGACCAACGTAAGTTAACTTCTCATTCAGATGGTTTAGATTTATTAAGAAACTATAAAATTCCCACTTCTAATCTAGCAACAATTACTAGAAGAGTTGATGGCCTACAAAAATATTATGACAAAATAGCTGGAATGAGAGGTGATTTACCATTTGATATTGATGGGATTGTTTATAAAGTAAATTCTTTAAATTATCAGGATGAATTAGGTTTTATCTCAAGAGCTCCAAGATGGGCTACGGCGCATAAATTTCCAGCAGAAGAGGCAGAGACACTCGTATTAGATATAACAGTTCAAGTAGGGCGAACTGGTTCAATAACTCCTGTTGCTAGATTAAAACCAGTGATTGTTGGTGGCGTTCAAGTCACTAACGCAACACTTCATAACGAAGATGAACTTAAAAAGAAGGGCGTACATATTGGGGATTACGTTAATGTAAGGAGGGCAGGGGATGTTATCCCTGAAATAGTAAGGGTGGTTAAAGAAAAAAGATCTAATTTGATTAAACCATTCAATATGCCGAAGGTTTGCCCTGTTTGTAAAAAAAAGCTTTTAAAAGAGGAAGGTGAAGCAGTTTTGCGTTGCACTAATGGGTTATCTTGTCGCGCTCAAAAGAAACAAGGGTTTATGCATTTCTGTTCGAGAAAGGCTATGGATATAGATGGCCTTGGGGAAAAAATTGTAGACCAACTAATAGAAGAGAAACTTATAAATAATTTTTCTGACATATATGAACTAAAATATAACCAGTTAATTAAGCTAGAAAGATTTGCAGAGAAATCAGTAGAGAATCTTATTTGTGCAATTGAGAAGTCAAAAAAAACAACCTTGCCTAAGTTAATATATGCACTTGGAATAAGGAATGTAGGAGAAGCTACTGCATTTGACCTAGCGGGGCATTTTAAATCACTGCAGAAAATAAAAGCTGCAAGCATAGAAGAATTAGAAAATATCCAAGATATTGGACCAACCGTCGCAAAATCAATCAATCATTACTTTAATAACGAAGAGAAATATTCGCAGTTAATTGCTATTATGGATAATGGTGTGTTTTTTGAGGAAATAATGAGTGATACCCCACAAAGCAAAGAACTAAATGGGATGACATTTGTCCTTACGGGTACATTACCTTCTCTTAAAAGAGAAGCAGCAAAGAGCCTAATAGCGAGTTGTGGCGGTAAGGTTGTAGGGAGCGTTTCTAAAAAAACTGACTATCTTGTTGCAGGCGAAGATGCAGGAAGTAAATTAAATTTGGCAGAAAAATTAGATATAAAAATTATCAATGAGTCAGAATTATTAATCTTAACTAAAAATATTGGATCGTGATGAAAATAGAAAATACATTAACTTTTTTTATTATATTATTGTTTACAAATAATATTTATGCATATGATAGTAAAAATTCATGTGAAATTCTAATCAATGATGGAAATAATCTAGCAGCGATTGATGCAGCAAAGAAGATGGAGGGGGAGTACGATAAAAACTTCTGTATCGGAAAGGCTTATTACAATGAAAATATGTACAAATTAGCTATAAAATCATTTGAGAATAGCGAAAAATATTCTGACTTACCAGCAGATCAAATGTTTTCAATCCTCTACAAAGGAGCAGTTCAAAGGGATATGGGGAATTTGAGTATTTCATCAAAAACATTTACCCGCGGCCTTGAAACAGCTAAATTAGGTAATAGCAAGTATTTACAAATGGAAAGAAGATTTCTTTATCAGCTAGGTGAGAATGGTCTTATTGCTAATAACTATGATGAATCTATTGACTTCTTTTCTAAGTCAATTGTTATATCTGTAAATGACGATGAGAGAGCTGCTGGATTTAATTCACTTTCAAAAGCCTACCATGGAAAAAAGAAGATTAATAGGTCTATTGAATATGGTGTAAAAGCTTCAAATATGTATCTTAAGATTGGAGCTTTAAGCGAATATGCAGACTCCCAGTTTTTACTTGCTAGTTATCATTTGCAAGATAATGCTCCGGAACGCTCGTTAAGGCTTTTATCTAAGCTAGAACAGTTTGCTATTGATAATGGTAGTAAGTATTTCGAAGCTAAAGCACTATTAGAGCAATCAATAGTCTTCAAAACTACTGGAGATGACATTAAAGCTAGTGCTTTACAGGAAAAGGGTATTGGGATTGCTAATTCAATCGGAGCTAAGGACTTGTTAACCCTGATGCCATAGGGTAACTATTTTACATAATATACATTATACGAAGTAAAATTATTACATGAGAATAATTATAAGATACTTATTAGGTTTAATAATAATGCTGACCCCTATTGGATTAATGGCTAAAAAAAATTCTATGGGTGATGATGTTGCTGTTTTATATAGTAAAAAATTTCTATTACATAACACAGGTCAAAGTCACCCAGAAAATCCGGAAAGGTTAGTAAAAGTTGTTAATCAGATAAAAAATAACAGTTTTCTTACCCCCTCTTTGATTTGGCCTGATATAAATAAGGCTAGTCTTGAAGAATTAGCCCTTGTGCATACTCAAGAATATATTGATCTAGTTAAGAAAGAGGTAAATTTACTTAAAGGTATGCAAATTTCCTATTTGAGTACTGGTGACACAGTGATTTCAAAAGAATCTAATGATGTTGCAAGACTTGCAGTAGGTGCAGGATTAATAGGGGTAGATGAGATCATGAGTGGGAGAGTATCTTCCGCATTTGTATTGAATAGGCCGCCTGGGCATCATGCAACTGCTTCAAAAGGAATGGGCTTTTGTATTTATAATAACGTAGCTATTGCAGCGCGTTATTTACAACAAAAATACAACCTGAAGCGCATATTAATTGTAGATTTTGACGTTCACCATGGCAATGGGACACAAGATATTTTTTACGAAGATGACTCTGTTTTTTACTTTAGTATCCATCAGCATCCTTTATACCCACAAAGTGGTCGACCAAGTGAAATAGGACTTGGAAAAGGTAAAGGTTTTACAATGAATGTAGACCTTCCAAAAGGCTCGGGAGACTCTGCTTTAATAAAATCACTCAACAATAAGCTAATTCCATCTATGAAAAAATTCGAGCCAGAGTTTATTCTAATTTCTGCAGGTTTTGATGCGCATAATGGTGATTTACTAGGACAATTAAATTATACCCAAAGTGGTTATAAACAAGCTGCTATAATATTAAAAAATATCGCCCAGAAATACTCCCTAGGTCGAACTATGTATATGTTAGAAGGTGGATATGTAGCGGAAAATATCTCTCAATCAGTAAATAAAATATTAGAAGTAATGATAAAAAAAACTCATTAGCACTATTTATTAAGTAGAATGCAACAAACAGTGGGGGATTAGCTCAGTTGGTAGAGCAGTTGACTCTTAATCAATTTGTCGCGAGTTCGAACCTCGCATCCCCTACCAATTATTTTGGTACTTTCTCTTTCTTTGACTTACCTTTAGATTCTTTTTTCTTATCGCGATTACCCATATCATAATCCTCCTAGTTAATTTATCACCTTAACATATAGTAAAATCTTAGCGCTGGTAATCTTGATGTTCTCTAGGTAAATCCCCTTCTTCTACTGTGAATTCCATACCAGACATTGATCCAACATATACACCGTTTCTATATTGAAGGTGTAATTTTACTGTATTCAATGAAACTTCTAGGTGATTCTTTTGGCGAAAGTCTAGTATGTATCCAATAACCGACTTTCCATTATCTGTGCATGTAATTTTTATTTCATCTAAATTATTCATTAAATTGTCCGGACCTCTACTAAACAGTCATGGGAAGTTTGTGCATTCCCCATATCCCCAAGAGCACTTGAGCTAATTGAGTTCACAGTACCATTATTAAGCTGTCTCCAATAACCAAGTGTGGTAACAACAATTCCTTTATTAACGTCTGAGGTTATTTTAGCTATTGCATCAAATGATCCTCGATCATTAAACACCCTTACCATTTCTCCTTCTTTAACCCCCCTCTCCATCGAGTCAGCTTGACTTATTAGAATAAATTGATCACCTTGCCCCTTAAGTTTATTATCTATATTTCCATAGCACGAGTTTATAAAGCCATGGCTTTTGGGCGCAAGAATGCTCAGTGGATATTTTTTGAATAATTCTGGATTGGCTGAAGCTGTTTCTCTTGAAGATATATAATCTGGCAACTCTGGTATATCCTGCCCCGGCTGAAAATCATCATACATTTGTCTAAATGGACCAGCTACAAAATTCTTAGCTCCGATCAACCTAAACTCACATTTCCCTGATGGAGTTGGGAAATTACCTTCTTTATGGGGAGCACGGTTATCTTTTGTACCCACATTTAGTCTAGCATAACCATTTTTCTTCATGTAATCTAAATCAATACCTTCACAAGCAGGCGAATCCCAATCAACATAATGATCCAAACATTCACTATCAGTCCATTTAAAATTATCTTCTTCAAATCCTAATCGCTTGGCTAATCTTCTAAAAATCTCGTTATTTGGAATTGCTTCCCCTGGTGACTCGACGCACTTTGTATTATAAGTAAGGTATAAATGCCCCCATGAAAGTATCATATCTTCTTGCTCAGCGCCCATAGATGCCGGTAAAATTATGTCAGCATATGCTGCAGTATCAGATATAAAATGTTCTGCGGAAACTAAAAATAAATCTTTCCTTTGTAAGCCTTTTATTATTTTTTCAGTTTCGGTCGATTGAGTAACTGGGTTAGTATTCCAGCACATCATAGATTTAATAGGTACTTTTAGTTTCTTTTCACCAGTAAGTACGCTTCCTAATTGAAGATTATTAACTACTTGAGTTCCTTTGGGAATTAAATCGGGTCTGCAAATAACATCAAACTTGTAAGGATGTTCCCATACTGGGAATTGCAGAATACCACCACCCACATGACGCCATGCTCCTGTCAATGCTGGAAGAGATGTAACAGCTCTAATAGTCTGACTGCCACCCCAGCTTTTTTCTAAAGCAACACCAATTCTAATTGCTGATGGTTGATTGCTTGCATATTCTCTTGCAAATTTTCGAATATCATCTGTTGGTATACCTGTTATGTCTGATGCCCACTCAGGGGTTCTTTTTTTTGCTAATTCAGCTAATTCTAAATACCCAACTGTGTATTGATCAACATAATCTTGATCAACTAACCCTTCTTCAATAATTACATTCATCATTGCCATTGCAAGGGCTCCATCTGTACCAGGTTTTGGAGCAATATGCCAATCTGCTTCTTTAGCAGTTCTAGATGCATAGGGGTCGATTACAACAACCTTTGCGCCTTTTTTTTGTGCTTCTTTAATAATATGCCAGTGATGAAGATTGGTGCTTACTGAATTACATGCCCAAATAATAATGTATTTTGAATGTATGAAACTTTCCGGATCTACTCCAGCTGTAGGACCAACTGTAAGTAACCATGCAGTAGCTGACCCTTCCCCACAGAATGTTCTCTCAGTAACTGTTGCACCCAGTCTTGCAAAAAAAGCATCTCCACCATTTAACCCATGAACTAGGCCTTGGTTACCTAAATAACTATTAGGCATAATTGCCTGAGACCCATATTCGTTAATAATTGCTTTCCATTTTATTATTATTTCATCTAATGCGTCGTCCCAAGTAATCCTTTCGAACCGCATACTTCCTTTTGGTCCAATTCTTCTTTGTGGATATAAAACTCTATCAGGATGGTAGTGACGTTTTTCATAATCTTTAAGCTTTACGCAAAGGCCTCCTCTAGTCATTGGATGATCCGGATTCCCTTTAACACTTTTTAATTTTCCATCTTGAACTTCATATATCATTGAGCAAGTATCGGGACAGTCATGAGGGCATCCACCGTGGAAATTTTTGGTATCACTTGAAGAAATATCATCCATTTTTATATCCTTTTATTTTTAAGATAAAGGTAAAAACATAAATTATAGTTTGACTATTTAAATATACATTAAATGCTTTATGACCGATTAGCAAGTTTTAAAATTTGATCAATATTGGCTACATAAATATTAAAAAAAGAGTTGACAGTAAAAAAATGGTGGGTCATTGTATAGATATACTTATTTTGTAGCTTAGATGTAAGTGCAATTTTAGTAGTTTAAAGATCATTTAATTTTGTCGGTTAGATGTTAATTAATTTATTTAATCGATGATTAAAAAATGTTAATTTAACTTCAACAGGAGGAAGTAGAATGAAAAATGCTTTAGGAGTAAGTTTAGGTATTTGCGCATTAGTTTGGACCTATATCGCACTTTTTGTATTAGGTGATTATGTTCAAGTTTGGGGCGGTTTTATTGCTTGGGGCGCATACTTTACTGTAGGTAAGGATGCTTTATCCAAAACAGTAGCTGCAACAATCTACGGTTCAATATTAGCTGCTATCGCAGTTATTCTTTATGGTTACCTTGGAGTAATTGGAGATTTCGCTTGGCCAGTAGCTGTTGGTATTACAGTATGGGGTTTAACTGCTCTTCCAAAATGTCCAAATATCCCTGCTAATGTATTCGGTTATGCAGCAACATTCGGATTTATGCTTCTAGCAAGCAATATGGAAGTTATGGCAATGGATTTCTCTAATCCTGTAATTATGATGTCTGTTTCTTTCATTCTTGGTTCAATCGCAGGGTTGGCTTCGGAAAAAGTAGCTGGCGTTCTGAGTTAGCAATCTAACTGAAAATATTTAAAAACCACTCTATATGAGTGGTTTTTTTATTGGTTAAAAAAGCCTATATTTACAATACGATCTTCGATTAAGGTTAATTCAACCTTAAGGTAAGTTTTTTTAGGTGAATATTCAACAATATTATTGTAGTACCACATCTCAATTTTAAGTTTCTTATTTGGGTTTTTCTTGTCAATTGTCGGGCGGCCTAATACAGAACTGGCACCTTTCGGTTTAATTGCCATATCAGTACTATCAGGCTTTCCTAAGTACTTAAGGACTCTAGATTTTGGCTTGCCACTAAAAAGGGAGATAAATTCATTTTCTGTAAAAACTCTTTTTTTCTCCCCATGATTGTCAGCATGGACGCTAAAAGAAAATCCAATTAGCATAATTAGAGCGGTAATAAATTTCAGACTATATTTCATATTGAATCCTTATTTTCAGTTAATTTCTAATTTTAAACCATCGTAACCAACATAAATACCTTCTGGTAACATTTTTTTTAAACTCTCATATTCTAAGCTGTGGGTCATATGAATTAAATATGTTTCTTTTGCATTAATTTTTTTCGCAATCTTAATGCTCTCATGAAAAGAAAGGTGTGTGAAATGAGGCTCCATTCTTAAACAATCAAGGAGTAGAACATCAATACCCTCTAAAAGTTTCATTGAATTTTCAGATATTTCAGAAGCATCTGTTATGTAGCCTAGATTTCCAATTCTATATCCATTAATATTATTATTACCATGCTTAACTGGAACAGGAGTAATTATTTCATCAAAAATTTGAAATGGCTCATCCACTATGTTTGGTTTGAGAACGGGGATTTCCCAAAAATTTTTTGGCTCTATCATTGCGTACTTAAATTTATGAATCAGTTGTTCAATAACATTTTCATTGCCATATAAAGGTATTTGAATTTTATTGATTTGACAGAAGGCTCTTAAGTCATCAATACCATGACAGTGGTCAGCATGTGCATGAGTAAAAAGAACTGCGTCAACTGAAGAAATTGACTCTCTCAAAGACTGCTCTCTTAAATCTGGACCAGTATCTATAAGGATATTTTTACCATTTTTAAGCGTGATTAAACTTGAGCATCTAGTTCTTTTATTTCTAGGATTTTCTGACAAACATGTTTCACATTTACAGCCAACTACTGGCGTTCCTGCACTTGATCCTGCTCCAAGTATCGTTAAAGTTTTTTGCACTTAGTGAACAACTTGAAAAAATTATTAGTGGTAATTTCAGCAACTTCTTCGGTTGAAATACCTTTTAATTCTGCAAT
>MDSY01033440.1_pt1 | contig 10948 bp, 7 predicted proteins | sample 811131 | NCBI WGS metagenome assembly MDSY01 (sample SAMN05326643, study PRJNA326480) | marine metagenome | isolation source: seawater | place: Atlantic Ocean: South West | collected 2010
ACCACTTACCCAAAAACTGCCTAAACTATTTCCTAATAAGGTTAATCCAGGAATCACAAAGCCTAGTAAATGCCATAACCATGATTCTGGTTTTTTTAAGGTTGCTAGTTTTGTTTCTTCGGAGTTCATATTAAGCTAATTTACCGCTTAATAAACCATTTTAAACATTCCTAACGTGTTATATTTAAAGAGGAGATAGTGTATTAATTTTGACTAAAATATTGACGACGTTATTAGCACTAACGTGAAATACTGTGTTTGGTTGCTTGGATAATCGTATTCCCATAATGGCATCTGATACTGGAAAAATAGAATAATTCATAGTTGTATTTTGGGAATCGGTTAAATCAAATTGGAAAAATGCGGGTGAATTATGAGTTGGCGTTTTGTTAGTCACGGATGTTAACATAGCTAATGGCTGTAAGATTGTATTCATAGACGGAATAGAAATCGTTTTTTCTGATGTGTTTGTAGCCCAGTGATCGGCTTGTTTTGTAAAAGAAAATATTTTGTTATTCATTGTGAAATTAAATGCTGTTATGGTTTCTTTTAAGAAAGGGTTAATTCGTAAATCTTTCCAGTCGTTTAGATTTGTGCTTAGTGTTGTTACTATCGGGTTTGTTAATAGGTATGTAGACTGTTCTGGTAAAATACGAATATATCTTGAATCCCAAGTTGGGCCTTGAGATCCAATGATTAAGGATAACATCTTTATGTCCTTATTCATTAGAATTAGCGTTTTATTTGCTGTTGTTACCTTATATACAGCATGCTTACTTTTATTATTAGCAATATGTTTTTTGGTTCCTAAGGTATTTATCATAGATAAAACAGAATCTATTTTTTCTTGGTTAGCACGTTGATTATTAATAATCCAAGTGTTATCGGGTTCTTTAGCTATCGTAAACGTTTTATTATTTTCGATAATTTTGATTTTTGTTATATCCTTGGTAATGTCAAAACGTTTGGTTGCTTTGTAATCACGGTAGTGGTTAATCGTTTTTGCTCCTAACCAAACTAAAACACAGCCTAATAAAATAAGACTTTTAAAAAAGAGCGGTTTTTTTTGTATCATAGCGGTTTATTTTTACGGTTATACCATAATCGGATGAAGCTAATTACCGTGATGATCAGAGGCACTATTAACGTGAAACTCCATTTAATGAGAGTAATCTTATTAAAGGATAGTTGTGTTAATGGATAGTCTGTATTGATTCTATCAGGAATTGCTAAAAGGTTATCATCTAAGGTTAACCAATCAATCATATTAAGATACAAAATAGCGTTATTTGGAAACTGATTTGTCATTGTATCATTGCCAAAATGAGAGCTTCCCATAATGATTACTTTTGAGTTTTGGCTTTTGGCTATAAAGTTGGAAGCTAACCCTTTTGGTTGGGATGTGAAATAGCTTGTTAACGTTCCTTCAATACTAATAATCGTATTGTATTGGCTATAGGTGTCTGTTGAAAACGTTTGACGCGGGTTTAAATTTGCAGGTATGGATGTTGTCCAGCTTTTTGGAGATGTTTTTGCTAAAATACGAACCGTTTTATTGTTGGTTGCATTTTGATTTATTACTAATGGATAGGCCCATGGTAATACAAAATGATCGAGGGATTTAAAGCTTGGATGATTTGTTGTTACTGTTTTTTTAAGAAATAAAGGCCAATATGGATAGGGGAGGCTATAATTATAATAACCTTCTGAAAAAGGGGCATAAGCAAAAGATTCATCAAGTATTATAGAGTTTTCTATTGTTACACCATAGTGATTAATTAGATCTATTACATTATCTTTGTTTTCAATGACTTCTAAAGAATTTGTAACCGAAAACGGACTTACTAAAAATAAAGCATTACCACCCTTCATAATAAATTGATCAATCGCATAGGTATTGTTTTTTGTTGCTGAAGGATTATTAATAATTAAGGTTGTTATATTAGGTGAAATGGGGGTGTTTATATCTAAAAGCGATACATTATATTGCTGTTTGAGTGCTTGTAATATAGTTTTGTGATTTTCAGAAAATTCTTTGGTGTCTGTACTTAAAATTCCAATTTCTGGAATGGTTTCTGTTGTTATTTTTTTAATTGCTAAACTTAAATCATATTCTAATGTTTCGATCGTTAATACCAGGGGAATTATTTCGGTTTTATTATCATAAAATAAAGCGATCCCTGAATAAGCCTCAACAGCCTGCTGTTTATCTTGTTCGATAATATTCATTTGAAAGCGTGGGATTCCAAGTTCAGCCATTCGAGTACGCGTTTCTTTTGAGGCTGTAAAGGTTGTGATATTAACGTTAATTTTATCGTTTGCGTAGGCTTTATATTCATTTAGTATATCGCTAATGCGTTGTTTCATACTAATAGCGTGTGGGGGTAAATTTTTTGTTATATAATATTCAATGGTAACAATATCATCTAAGGATGATACCAGCTGTTTTGAATAATCAGATAAGGTATAAATGTTATCTTTTGTAAAATCAAATCGTTTATTAACTGTTTTAAAAAATAAATTAATAAAGCAAATAATGGCAAAGACCATTAAAATTGCAAGAATATGACGTTGGATATTTTTTTGTTTTGACATCATTGTGATCCTAATTTACGAGCGCCTAAAACAGCGCAGTTTAAGTATAAAAAGAAGCCTATGAAACTGAGATGAAAGACGATGTCACTTGAATCTATAACACCGATCATCATACTTTCGTAATGAAATCCTAATGAAATATGATTTAAGAGTGGAATAATAGCATCTGGTAATGCATAGGCTACAAAATTTTGACTCATAACATAACTAAAAAAGCACATTATGGCTGTTAAAATAAAAGCAATAATCTGATTTTGTGTTAATGAAGAAATAAATAATCCAATGGCTAAATAACTTCCTGATAAGAGGATAGCTCCAAGATAACCGGTTAGAATAGGGCCAATATCAGGAGACCCAGATATAATTACAAGGATAATGAGGGGACATGTGCCAAGAATTGTTACGCTAATTAAAACTAAACTAGCTAAAAATTTTCCTAAAACAAGTTCCCAATCCTGAATTGGAAATGTTAGTAAAAAATCAAGTGTTCCAGATTTTTTTTCTTCTGACCATGATCTCATACTAACGGCTGGGACTAACAGTAATAAAATCCATGGAAGTAGATCAAATAAATTTCTAAGACTTGCTTGTCCCACTACAAAAAATGTTCTAAAAAAATACCAATTAACAAATAGTAAAAAGCTAACGATATAAATATAAGCAATTGGTGTTGAGGTAAAACTACTGAGCTCTTTTTTAAAAATAGTTTTAATAATCTTCATGATAGGTCTTTTGTTAATTCAATAAAGGTATCTTCTAAGGAATGTTTTTCTAGTGTAAGTTCTTTTACTGTCCATTTTTTTGCTACCGCTAATTCAAATAATGCTGTTCTACAATCTGAATCACAGCTTAGTTCATAGGAAAAAAAAGAAGCGGCTTTTTTCTGGTGTTTTATTGTTTGAATCGCTAAATTTAATGGCTCAAGAGACGCTTTTAATTCAGCTAAAGGCGCTGTTAATTCAATTAAGATTTTATAGGATAAGTTATTTTGTTTTTGTAATGTTTCTGGCGATCCTTGAGCAATAATATGACCCTTTTTTAAGATAAATACATTGGAACATGTCGCTGCTACTTCTGATAAAATGTGTGAACATAAAATAATGGTTGTATCCTGTCCGAGTTCTTTTATTAAATTACGAATTTCAATAATTTGATTTGGATCAAGTCCAACGGTTGGTTCATCTAAAATAAGAATTTTTGGTTTATGAATTAAGGCTTGAGCTAACCCAACTCTCTGTTTAAATCCTTTTGAGCAGGCTTCAATACTTTGGTGCAAAACACTGTTAAGTTCGCATAACGATATAACTCTATCAATAGCGTGTTGATATGTTGATTGAGGAATTCTTCTAATATCAGCAATAAATTTTAAGTACTGAAGAACGGTCATGTCTGTGTAAAGAGGATTGTTTTCAGGTAAATAACCAATTAAGGATTGTATTTGCATAGAATCCTTAATAATTGAGAGATTATTGATGGTTGCTGTTCCTGAGGTAGGGGGCATGAAACATGTTAGGAGTTTCATGGTTGTTGTTTTTCCTGCACCGTTGGGACCTAAAAACCCAACAATCTCACCTTTTTCAATTGTAAAGTTAAGATTGTCGATGGCTTTTAGACTTTGATAGTGTTTTGTTAACCCCTTTACGTCAATCATGACAGCTATTTTTTGGCAGCGGCTAATTCTGTCATCAAGTCATTAGATCGGTTAATAAAACGTTGTGTTTCTTCACCAGTTAAGGGTTGTTTTGACATTTTAGCTAGGTCATAAATATGAAGACATAGTTTATTCACTAAGGACTCTTTATCTGATCCTGTATTTAATGCCATTAAATCTTTTACTAGGGCATTATTATTATTTACAACTAGCGTAAAATCATCAAATATACCTGTTCCTTTGTCTTGCATAAAATGACTCATGTTTTTCATGCGTTTTACATGTTCAGATTCTAAAATCATTCCTGAAATAGAATCAGATTTTAAGCCTTTAACATCAATTTTGATTTTGTCATTATCTAATGCTTTTTTAAATAAATCTGATAGTTTATCGTTACTGGTTTTATTATCTTGATCTACAACCTCTGTTTTTTTGCTATCATCAAGTAATAAATCGGATAATTCTGAGTCGACAGAGCAATATTTTATCGTTGTGTCTTTTGATTCTAAAAACTGTAGAAAATGTGTGTCAATTAATGCATGTGTAAATAAAACTTCGACATCTTGTTCTTTGCACATGGTTATATAGGTTGCTTGACCATCTTTATCACTGCAATAAATAACTTTATCCTGAAGTTTTTCTTTATTTCGTTCTAAATATTCAGGAATACTTGTTTTATAGCCTAAAGATGATTCAAAAATAATAATGTCTTTTACTTTTGAGTAAAAATCATCATTTTGCATCATTCCATATTTAATAAATGGACTAATATCATTCCAAATAGATTCAAAGTGATTTTTATCTTTCTTTGCTAAATCATTAAGTTTATCAGCTACTTTTTTGATGATGTGTTTAGAAATCTTTTGAACATAAGGATCATTTTGAAGATAACTTCGTGAAACATTTAAAGGAATATCTGGGCAATCAATGGTTCCTTGTAATAAGGTTAAAAACTCAGGGATTATGGCATTAGCATTATCTGATACAAAGACTTGTTTACAAAATAATTTTACTTGGCCTTTATTTGAATCAAGCTCGTGCATCACCTTTGGGAAGTATAAAATTCCTTGTAAATTAAACGGATAATCAACATTTAAATGAATCCAAAATAAAGGATCACCGTTGTAAGGAAAGAGTTTTTGGTAAAAACTTTTGTACTCTTCGTCTTTTACATCTTTTGGTGACTGGATCCATAATGGGTTTTTTTCATTGGCTGTTACACCATTTACTTGAATCGTAATTGGTAAAAAATTGGTGTATTTTTTTACAAGCTCTTTTATTTTGTTTTCATTTAAGTACTCTTTATTATCGTCGTTAATGTGTAAAATGATGTCGGTTCCAATGTCTTCTTTTTCGGCTGAATCAATGGTGTATTCTGTACTTCCAGTACAAGACCATAAAATTGCTTGGGAATCTTTTTTATATGATTTAGATTTGATTTCAACTAAATCAGCAACCATAAATGATGAGTAAAATCCTAATCCAAAATGTCCTATGATGTCATTTTTATTATTTGAATCATTTTCTTTTAATTTTTGGACAAATTCTTCTGCTCCTGAAAATGCAATTTGAGTAATATATTTTTCAACTTCCTCTGCATCCATTCCAAGTCCAGTATCAGAAAAGGTTAAGGTTTTGTTTTTTTCATCAATTATTATATTGATGTTTGGCTCTTTAATAGTATCGATGTCTTCAAGTGATGCTAGTTTTTGAAGCTTTGTTGTAGCGTCAAAGGCATTTGATGCGAGTTCTCTAAGAAAAATTTCATGATCGGAATAAAGCCATTTTTTTATGATAGGGAAAATGTTTTCAGTATGAATACTAATTTCACCTTGTTTAAGGGGGCTTTTTTCAGTAGCGGCTGTTTTTTTTGTCATGGTTGTTAGTCTCCTATGTAATAAGCATAATTTTTGTTTCTATTTTACAATAATTTATAGCTGTTTTAAATAGAGGGTGATTTCTTTAATCAATGACTAAATTGGTAGTAATTCTTTATTTTATAAGCAGAGTTTTAATTGTTTAATTTTTTTATTTATCATATCCTAGTAAACATGTTTTCTTTTTTGGGGAGATTAAAATCAATAACAAGTCCCTATCTTTATTGGTTGCTATTGCTTCATTTTATTTATCTATATCAAATTCATGTTACAGAAAGTATGGGAGGGTTTTACTTTAATTTTCAAGGTGTTTTACTTATTTTGGCTAGTTTTATACCTGTAATTAGTTTGTTTTATAGTATTAATTTTTTATTTAATCGTTATCCTAAATTACTGTTGTTGGGTAATGTTACGTTATTATTTTTTTATGGACTTTTAGCAGGTTATCATTTTCATGCGCGTACCCAGTTTATTTGGGACATGTTTCGAGATAATGTAGGAAATGCTTTTTATTTAGAATCGTTTATTTACATGTGGAATTCAATTGATAAAGAGGTATTTAAATACTTTTTAGTGTTTGTTGGAATTTTATTGTTTATGGAGTGGCGGTATCGATCCATTACTCGTTTTCAGGGAAAAATAACATCCATTAAACCCGTTTTGTTTGCTTTAGGCGTTTATCTTTTGTGTTTGGTAACAGCGATTCCAACGTATGATCCTATTAGTGGCTTTTTAAAATCATTTTATGTGTATTATTTTAAATCGTCTATTGATGTTGCCTATACACAAGGAACCTACCCGTTATTAACGACAGATCAGGCACGCTTTAATCATTTTAAATTGCCGTATACTGAAATAAAAAAGCCTCATATTTTTTTGATAGTTGTTGAATCATTAAATCAAAGTATTATTAATAAAAAAACACATTCAGGCCAAGAAATTACGCCTTTTTTAAATCAACTTTCAGATTCAAGTTTAGTGGTTCCTAAGTTTTATGCAAATTCTATTCAATCTGCCCGAGGCCATGTCAGCATCTTTTTATCGTTAATGCCAAGTATTACCAATAAAATTACAACACAGTTTAGTGATCTAACGGTTTTATCAGCGGCTGATGTATTAAAGCAGAATGGTTATAAAAGCGTTTTATTTCATGCTTATGATTTAAATGGGTTTGATAATACGGAGGTGTTTTTTCGAGATCGTGGTTTTCAAATGGAGACGGTAAAACGTTATTTAAAGGAAGAGGATGATCCTTATTTGTGGCGATCATGGGGTCCGGAAGATAATGTGTTTTTTAAGCGCTTTTTTGATTATTTTGATATGAATCAACAAGCTGGTGAGCCTGGGTTTTATTCGTTAATTACGGTTGCATCTCATTTTCCGTTTAGTAGTGTTCCTGAACATCGACGATTGTTATATAAAAATCCTTCATCTATTCATGAAGAATATGCTAACAGTTTTCATTTGGTTGATCGTGGCATTGCTGTGTTTTTTGATGAGTTAAAGAAACGAAATTTATATGATTCAAGTATTGTAATTATTACATCAGATCATACGATTCCAATGGGAGAGCATGGTATTTATCATCAAGAAGTGGGGTATTATGAAGAATCGTTTCGCATTCCTTTTTATATTCATTGGCCGGATGCCATTAAACCGCAGGTGATTGATAAACCGTTTTCTCAAATGGATATTTTGCCAACAATTTTTGATTTGATTGATGCTAACGTTCCAAAGCATTCTTTTATGGGAAGGAGTGTTTTTTCTAATGATGATTCTCCGGTTTATCTTATTCAGCCTTATGGTAGGCATTTATCGATTGTTCAGTGGCCGTATAAGTTTATATGGCATGCTCGATCTGGGGATATGAGTGTTTATGATTTGCAAAATGATCCAAATGAATCTAAAAATATTGCGTCTCGTATTGATGATGAGTTACTAGCGGTTTTTCAGAAAGAATTAAATACTATTTATCTTAATCAATTATTGTATACCAATAATGCTGTTTATAAACCTTAACTTAAGAATTAAAAAATCGTTTAAATAACAAATTAGTTTGAGTGGTTACAGCTAATTAGGATTGCTCGGTTAACTATTTTTTATGATATACTAATGAAAAAAAAGGGTGGTTTTTAGATGTTAAATCGATGTCTTTTTAGTCGTGTTCTTAAGTGTTTAGTATTGTTTGTACTTGTGATGTTGGTTGGTTGTGGTAATTCTGACATAGATAGTAGTGGGGAGCTAACCAGTTTTAATGTTTCAGGATCTATTTCTGGCGCTGTTTCAGGTTTGCAATTGTTGTTGCAAAATCAAGATACAGAAGCTGTTTATTTGGCGACGGTTGAGGAGAACGGGAGTTTTTCTGTAGATGTTGGTACTCATGCTGAAAATGATGCTGGAAATGTGTTTTTTGTGAGTATTATTAGTAATAATCGTTATGTTGGTGCTGTTGTTGATACTTATGAAACAGCGGATACAGAGGTTTCCACCGGTATTTCTATTGCTAGCTCTGAAACAGATTTGGTAATAGGTTTTGATGCTAATAAAGGGGTTGGGATTTTATCTGATAATGATAATACCATTACGTTTAATTCAACATTTAAAACACGTTTAAGTTCTGAAAAACCCGTTGGAATGGGCTCTGTTGGTAAGGGGGCCTTATCCAAAACAACTACGCTTGAGTTAGGCAATAAGCTAGACAAGGATCAAGATGGTGTTCCTAATCTTTTTGATGCTATGGATAATGGAGAGGATTTAGATAATACAAATATTACTACGAGTGTAGCTGCTATTGCTGGGTCGGCTGTTGTTTCACAAGCGATTATGTTTATGAATTATAAAATTGATGTTGGTGCAACCGATACCACAATGACGAACAATGCTAATATTACGATAGAGGTTAAAGCTAATGATGCTTCTAGAATTACGAGTATTGTAGCGGATTCTGTTCATGCTCATTATGCTTCATCAACAACAACGTTGTTGCCTATAGGGTTTACTGCTATTGATTCATTTCCATCGCAAGGAACTCTATGGTCAGATACTGGTAATGCTTTATACCATGCTCAAAATATGGCAGGGGAGGATATTTGGACTGTTTTTTTAAAGCCGAATAATAATGATTTTGTAGCGGGAGATTTAATTCGATTAAAAGCGACATTAACGGATGGAAGTGAGGAATATTATTGGGTTACGATTCACTTTAAATTTGAAGATAGCCAATTACCTGTTGATTTCACATCATGGATTCATGGAGGAAGTGGTACAACAACGGATCCCTATTGCATTTTAGATACGGATGGTCGAGTGTTTAATTGGGATGCACCTCGTGATAGTAGTGGCGGATCCCTTTCAGGACTTGATTATGCGATAGAGTTATTTTACTTAGAAAATGCAAGTCCAGAATCTGTTGTGCATGAGGGGGTAGCTCATGTATATGACCTTGGTGAAGATGTTACTTATAGTGATGGAACTGGGGATAACCCGTTAACCCAAGCACATATTGATTTATATGAATCTGCATCACCATCGCCAAATTTATTACAAGTAGATATCAAAGCAAGTTATGAGTATGGTGATAATACAGCTCTAAAAATATATCTAGCTCGTAAAAAATGGGGAGAGAAATCAGGTTGTCCTGAATGATATTTATGTAAATATTTTTAGATTTATCAGGTTTTAGAGACCAAAAAGTTTAATTAGTTGTTTATTAGGAAGCTTTGTCTCATATACGATTGTTTGCTGCAGCGTAATGAACTGGGTTTCTTATGAATTATTTTTTAACTCATTAATCTGATCTCGTAAGACAGCGGCTAATTCAAATTCTAAATTGGCTGCAGCATCGTTCATTTGTTTTTCAAGCGTTTTAATAATAGTTAGTTGTTCTTTAGGTGAGTTTGTTTCTAAATTAGTTAATGTTTGAGTAACATCTTTACGGACATCTGATCGAATATCCGTGATTTTTTTTCGGATAGACTGTGGTTTTATATTATGTTTTTTATTGTAAGCTTCTTGAATGGTTCGTCTTCTTTTTGTTTCTTTAATGGCGACTGTCATGGAATCAGAGAGTCTATCTGCATATAATAAAACGGTTCCTTGTTCATGTCGGGCAGCTCTCCCAATGGTTTGAATTAGAGAACGTTCCGTTCTTAAAAAGCCTTCTTTATCTGCATCTAAAATAATGACAAGGGATACCTCGGGTAAATCAAGACCTTCTCGTAACAAATTAACACCTACCAATACATCACACTTACCTGTTCTTAAATCATGTAGAATATCAACTCGATCTAAGGTGCTAATTTCGGAGTGTAAATATTGTACTTTAATAGATTGTTGGCTTAGAAAGTCACTTAAATCTTCGGACATTTGTTTTGTTAAGGTTGTAACAAGTACTCGCTCTTCTTTTTTAATACGTTTTTTTATTTCAGCTAAAATATCATCAATTTGACCTTTGGATGGTCGAACATCAATGATAGGATCTAATAAGCCTGTTGGTCTAATAATTTGTTGAGCACAATCATAATGATCCCATTTATTTGTGCTAGGTGTTGCTTTTACATTTTTTAAGTAGGTTTTTTCAAGCTCATAGTCTCCTGGTGTTGCAGAAACATAAATACATGTTGGAATTTTGGTTTCGAATTCAGAAAACATTAAGGGGCGGTTATCTTTTGCTGATGGTAGGCGAAAACCGTAGTCTACTAAATTTTGTTTTCGACTTTGGTCTCCGTTATACATTCCTCTAACTTGAGGGACTGTTACATGAGATTCATCAATAAAGGTAATAAAATCAGCTGGAAAAAAGTCTAGTAATACACCCGGAGGGTCG
>MDSY01073644.1_pt1 | contig 10947 bp, 8 predicted proteins | sample 811131 | NCBI WGS metagenome assembly MDSY01 (sample SAMN05326643, study PRJNA326480) | marine metagenome | isolation source: seawater | place: Atlantic Ocean: South West | collected 2010
AAGCCTCTATAAGTCATATCAGAAAAACCAGCACTTATTCCTTTTGAAATAATTTTACTTTTAGTATTTTTTCCTAGATGGATCATTTTTGTACCTGTGTCAGCTTTTTGATGGTTGTTGGTTATGGCTATAGAATAAAATTCACCAATTGAATTATCACCTTTTAATATACAGCTTGGATATTTCCAAGTTATTGCTGAACCAGTTTCTACTTGTGTCCAAGAAATTTTTGAACGGTGGTGGCAAAGCCCTCTTTTAGTTACAAAATTGAATACACCACCAACCCCGTTGGCATCACCAGGATACCAATTTTGTACCGTTGAGTATTTTATTTCTGCATCGTCCATAGCGATAAGCTCAACTACTGCGGCGTGCAATTGGTTTTCGTCTCGCATAGGGGCAGTACAACCCTCTAAATAGCTAACATAACTACCTTCGTCTGCAATTACTAATGTACGCTCAAATTGCCCTGTTCCCGCCTGATTTATTCTAAAGTAGGTGGATAGTTCCATAGGGCATTTAACTCCTTTAGGAATGTAGCAAAACGAACCATCGGTAAAGACGGCTGAGTTTAGTGCTGAAAAGAAATTATCAGTAGTAGGAACAACTGTTCCTAAGTATTTTTTGACTAATTCAGGGTATTCTTTTACAGCCTCACTAATGGAACAAAAAATGATTCCTAGCTCACCTAGTTTATCTTTAAAACTAGTAGCTACAGAAACACTATCCATCACAAAATCTACAGCTACTCCTGCTAATTTTTTTTGTTCGTCAAGAGAAATTCCAAGTTTATCAAAAGTCTTTTTCATCTCAGGGTCTAGCTCGTCTAAACTTTTGAGTTCTTTCTTTTGCTTGGGAGCAGCATAATAGATGATATCTTGGTAATTGGGCTTTTCATATTTGATATTTGCCCAATCAGGCTCTTCCATTTTTTTCCACGATTCGAAAGCTTTCAAACGGTGTTCTAACAACCATAATGGCTCCTCTTTTTTCTTAGAAATTAGGCGAATCACATCTTCGTTAAGACCTTTTGGTATGGTATCACTTTCTACATTTGTGGTAAAGCCATACTTATATTCTGCACCCGTAACTTCTTCTAATATTTTATCTTCTTCTGTCAATGCTAAATGTTATAATTTATACTGCAAAACTTTCCCCACATCCACACGTTCTTGAGGCATTAGGGTTGTTAAAGACAAAGCCTTTACCATTTAACCCTCCTGAATATTCTAAAATAGTGCCTATTAAATACAAATAACTTTTCTTGTTGACCACTATTTTTATGCCGTTGTCTTCAAAGGATTTATCGTCTTCATTTTCATTAGTATCAAAGCCTAAATCATAGGAAAGACCAGAACAGCCTCCACTGTTTACACCCACCCTAACAAAAGCATCAGAATCTTTGCCTTCTTCTTTCATTAGTGAAAGTAGTTTAAACTTTGCTTCATCAGTTACTTGAATCACTTTAATATTTATTTTAAATTAATTGCAAAATTACAAAATTATATGCTTTTAATCATATATTTCTTGAGCATCGTTTATGTAATATTTCGTCTTACATTTGTAGCATGAGTTTATTAGAAGATAAAACGCCAAATCGTACACCATTATCTAATTTGGGAGAGTTTGGTTTGATACAACATATCAGTAAAAATTTTAAGTTAAAAAATGATAGTTCCGCTTTTGGAATTGGAGACGACTGTGCTGTAATTGATGTAGGTAAGTATTTTCAACTCATTACTACAGATATGCTAGTAGAAGGGGTTCATTTTGATTTGACTTATACACCATTGAAACATTTAGGCTATAAATCTGTAATAGTCAATTTATCTGATATCTACGCCATGAATGGTATACCGAAGCAGATAACGGTTAGTATAGCCCTATCAAATCGCTTCCCTCTAGAAGCGGTCGAAGAACTTTATGAAGGAATTCGTCTTGCATGTGGTACTTACAATGTGGATTTAATCGGAGGTGATACGACTTCTTCCATAAGCGGTTTATGTTTATGTATAACAGCTGTGGGCGAAGTTGCCAAAGATAAAATAGTGTATAGAAGCGGAGCTAAAGAACATGATTTGATAGTTGTCTCTGGAGATTTAGGTTCAGCTTACTTGGGCCTTCAGTTATTAAATAGAGAAAAACAGGTCTTTAAAGCTAATCCTCATATGCAGCCTGATCTTCAACACAAAGATTATATACTTCAAAGACAGCTAAAACCAGAGGCTAGGAAAGATATTGTTGATTTATTTAAAATAAAAGGAATTACTCCAAGCTCAATGATAGATATTTCGGATGGGCTATCATCTGAGCTATTACACTTGTGTCATAGTTCAAAAGTGGGTTGTACTGTATATGAAGATAAAATACCTTTAGACTACACTACGATTTCCACTGCCGAAGAATTTAATATTTCTGCCGCTACATGTGCCTTGAATGGAGGCGAGGATTACGAACTATTGTTTACTATAAATCAATGTCATTATAACGCCATTAAAGACAATCGAGACCTAACCATTATTGGTCATATTACAGAAAAAAGATGCGGGTCAGTTTTGGTAACTAAAGACGAAAATCATCAGCCTCTTACTGCTCAAGGTTGGAATGCTATTTCCTAATTTATTTTTAAGCTTTATTAAATAAACGTAGATTTATATTTTTTAAAATAACGTTAGTAAAGTGAAATTCAAACTAGTTGATTGTTATTGCACAATTACATTTATAATTATTTTAATTCATCAAGTCCTCTATTTCTTCTGGCTCTAATGGAATATTAGTCATTAGATCAAAGGGTTTATCATTAGTAATAACTAAGTCGTTTTCTAATCGAATTCCTAAGTTTTCCTCAAGAATATAAATACCAGGTTCACAAGTAAATACCATACCTTCTTTTATCGGTTTATCAAAGTGACCTACATCATGAACATCCAATCCTAAGAAATGACTAGTTCCGTGCATAAAGTACTTTCTATATGCGGGGTTTTTTGGATCTTGTTTGTCTATATCATGTTGATTGATGAGCCCCAATCCAAGAAGTTCAGATTGCATAATTAACCCAACCTCTTTATGATAATCACTCAATAGCACTCCTGGCCTTAGCATTGATCTTGCTTGTTTCATAACGTTCAAAACTGCATTATAAACGTCTTTTTGTCTTCTAGTAAACCTTCCGTTTACAGGAACACATCGTGTCATATCTGAACTGTAATTGGCATATTCTGCACCAACATCCATCAAAATAACATCGCCATCAAGACAAACTTTGTTATTATCAATATAGTGTAGAACACAGGCATTTCTTCCAGATGCAATAATGGGTTCATAGGCAAATCCTTTAGATCTATTAATAAGAAACTCATGCATGTATTCTGCTTCAATTTCATACTCCATTACACCCGCTTTCACAAATCTTAACACACGTCTAAACCCCTTTTCTGTGATATTACAAGCATGTTGTAGCAATTCAATCTCAACGGGATGTTTTACTGATCTCAAGTCGTGCATTATTGGAGCAGACTTGATGTATTGTTTTGTTGAAAAATTTCTTTTACACCAATCATTAAACCTGTCTGTTTGAGTTTGTACTTTTGAAGTAGAGCGCGTGTGGTCATTAGAATTTAAATAAATGCTTTCGGCTTCTTTCATAAGTTCGTTAAAAACATCTTCAAATTGACTGTTCCAATAAACTGTACTGATGCCAGAAACATTATAAGCTTTTTCTTTACTCAATTTTTCACCTTCCCAAATAGAAATCAATTCGCTAGTTTCTTTTAAAAATAGGATTTCTCTGTGCTTTGGATTTAAGCATCCTGGAAATATGACAAGCTTACTTTCTTCTTGATCAACACCACTCATCCAAAATAAATCGCTATTTTGTTTAAATGGCATAGTACCGTCTGCGTTGGTAGGCATTTTGTCATTAGAACAAAAAACAGCTAGTGACTGTGTGTTTAAATGAGTCGAAAAAAGAGCTCTATTATGTTCAAATAGTTTTTTGGATATAGGTTGGTATTTCATACAATTAACTTTGGTGTAAAGATATATACTTATACTTTAATATTTAGAATCATTTTAAACTCGGCATATTTAGTTGCAATTCTGTTGTTTTTAAGTAATTTGGGTATTAAATTTGTACTTACATAAAAATACACAAAATGAGTAAATCGGTTTTGATAAAATCTTCATTAGCAAAAAAGTACTGGATGGCTGGAACAGGTCTTTTTCTATGTCTTTTTTTAGTGGGGCATCTACTAGGCAATTTACAACTTTTATTGCCAGCTGAAACAGCAGCAGATTCTTTTAATCTTTATGCAAAATTTATGACAACAAATCCTGTTGTTAAAATACTTTCATATATCACTTATTTCAGCATCATATTTCATGCTGTTGATGGCATCTTGCTAGTTGTTCAGAATAAAAAAGCTAGACCCGTTAATTATGCATATAATAAACCAAGCGCTAATTCTAATTGGGCATCCAGAAATATGGGCCTTTTAGGCACTGTATTGTTATTGTTCCTTATCATCCACATGCGAAGTTTTTGGTATGAGATGCACTTTGGCGATATACCGACAGTTTTAATTGGCGATGAAGATGTTAAAGATTTATATACTATCACCACTTCTGCATTTCAAGAGTTGTGGTATGTAATCTTATATATTGTGTGTATGATAGCTATTGCTTTTCATTTATCACACGGCTTTTCTAGTGCATTCCAAACAATTGGAGCAAGTCATCCAAAATATTCACCTATTATTAAGAAGGTTGGCTATGTATTTGGTATTTTAATTCCTTTTGCATTTGCTATCATACCCTTAGCCCTCTACTTAAGATAAGATACACATGAGCATATTAGACGCCAAAATCCCTGAAGGTCCTTTAAAAGATAAATGGACTAAACATAAAAACGATATTAAGTTAGTTAATCCCTCCAATAAGCGATTAATTGATGTTATTGTTGTTGGTACTGGTTTAGCAGGAGGATCTGCTGCAGCATCATTAGCTGAAATGGGTTATAATATAAAGTCGTTTTGCTTCCAAGATTCACCAAGGCGCGCTCATTCTATAGCAGCACAAGGTGGAATCAATGCGGCTAAAAATTATCAAAATGATGGCGACTCTGTTTATCGTTTATTTTACGACACTATAAAAGGTGGAGATTATCGGTCCAGAGAAGCTAATGTTTATCGATTAGCTGAGGTTAGCACCAATATAATTGATCAATGTGTAGCTCAAGGGGTGCCCTTTGCAAGAGAGTATGGCGGCTTATTAGATAATCGTTCTTTTGGGGGTGTTCAGGTCTCCAGAACATTTTATGCTAAAGGCCAAACAGGACAACAATTGTTGTTAGGGGCTTATTCTGCAATGTCACGACAAATTAATAAAGGTAAAATTACTATGTACAATAGACACGAAATGTTAGATGTTGTTATTGTTGATGGTAAAGCCCGAGGAATTATAGCAAGAAATTTAGTCACAGGTAAGATAGAACGCCATTCTGCTCATGCTGTTGTATTAGCATCTGGAGGCTATGGCAATGTTTTTTTCTTGTCAACAAATGCAATGGGAAGTAATGTTACAGCGGCTTGGAAGGCACATAAGAAGGGCGCATTTTTTGCTAATCCATGCTATACACAGATTCACCCGACATGCATTCCCGTTTCAGGCGAATATCAATCTAAACTGACTTTAATGTCAGAATCATTAAGAAATGATGGTCGTATTTGGGTCCCAAAAAATAGCGAAGATGCTGAAGCAATCCGAAATGGTCAAAAGACAGCTAATGATTTATCTGAGGACCAAAGAGATTATTACTTAGAGAGAAGGTACCCAGCTTTTGGAAATTTAGTTCCTAGAGATGTGGCTAGTAGAGCGGCTAAAGAACGTTGTGATGCAGGTTTTGGTGTTAATGAAACGGGTGAGGCTGTATTTTTAGATTTTGCATCTGCCATAGAAAGGTATGGAAAGGAACAAGCTAATATCAAAGGCTTAGATGAGTATGATACTAAATTAATCATTAATCTAGGCAAGGACGTTGTTAAGGCTAAATACGGTAACCTTTTCCAGATGTATGAAAAAATCACTGACGATAACCCTTACGAAACGCCGATGAAAATTTATCCCGCTGTTCATTATACAATGGGAGGCTTATGGGTGGATTATAATTTGATGACTAATGTATCTGGTTTGTATGCTTGTGGTGAAGCTAACTTTTCGGACCATGGTGCCAATCGTTTAGGTGCTTCGGCATTAATGCAAGGTCTTGCAGACGGTTATTTTGTTCTGCCATATACCATAGGGGACTTTCTGGCAGATGATATCCGAACAGGTTCTATTCCAACAGATTTGCCAGAATTTGATGAAGCAGAAAAACAAGCTACAGAAAGAATAGAAAAACTTATTAGCAACAAGGGCACAAAGCCAGTTGATTATTTCCATAAAAAACTAGGAAAAATCATTTGGAATGAATGTGGCATGTCACGAAATAAAGAAGGCTTATTTAAAGCAATAGATGAGATTTCTGCATTACGCGAAGAGTTTTGGAATGATGTAATGGTTCCTGGCAATGCTAATGAGTTAAACCAAGAGCTAGAAAAAGCAGGTCGTGTAGCGGACTTTTTAGAGTTAGGAGAGTTGATGTGTAAAGACGCACTTGAAAGAGAAGAGTCATGTGGCGGACATTTTAGAGAGGAATCTCAAACAGAAGAAGGCGAGGCCTTAAGAAACGATGCTGATTACACTTTTGTATCGGCTTGGGAATATGCAAAAAAACCATCTGAATCTCCTTTACACAAAGAAGTTTTAGAGTTTGAAAATATAGAGTTAAAACAAAGAAGTTATAAATAATTCGATATGAATTTAACGCTCAAAATTTGGCGTCAAAAAAACGCTAACGAAAAAGGTAAAATTGTTGAATACAAAGCAACAGAAATCAGTCCTGATATGTCTTTCTTAGAAATGATGGATGTAGTCAATACAGACATTATTAATAAAGGTGATGAGCCAGTAGCTTTTGATCACGATTGTAGAGAAGGTATTTGTGGTAGTTGTTCAATGTATATTAATGGAGAAGCTCATGGACCTGGTAGAGCGGTTACCACTTGTCAACTCCATATGCGTGAATTTAAAGATGGTGAAACAATTTATATTGAACCATGGAGAGCTAAAGCCTTCCCTGTAGTAAAGGACTTAGTTGTTGATCGTTCGGCTTTCGATAGAGTTATTCAAGCGGGAGGATATATTTCCGTCAATACATCTGGCAATACAATTGATGCTAATGCCATTCCTATACCTAAAGAAGATGCTGATGATGCGTTTAGTGCAGCTACTTGTATCGGATGTGGTGCTTGTGTAGCTACTTGTAAAAATTCTTCAGCTATGTTGTTTGTTTCAGCAAAAGTCTCTCAATTAGCACTTTTGCCTCAAGGCCAGGTTGAGCGAGAAGAAAGGGTCTTGAATATGGTTAATCAAATGGATCTAGAGGGTTTTGGAAACTGTACAAATACAGGAGCTTGCGAGGTGGAATGTCCTAAAGAAATATCTCTTGAAAATATTGCTCGAATGAATCGAGAGTATTTGTCTGCCTCGGTAAAGTTTAAGAAATAGATTGACTAGATGACTAAGCTAAGTATAACACTAGTTCAATGTCATCTGTATTGGGAGAATCCAGATAAAAATAGAAACCACCTTGATTCTTTAATATCTGACGGAATAGAAACCGACATATTTATTTTACCTGAACTATTTAGTACTGCTTTTAGTGTCACTTGTCAAGGTGAGGTTATGTATGGTGAAAGTATGCAATGGATGTCAAAATTAGCTCAGGAAAAAAAAGCAAGTGTCGTTGGCTCATTGATTGTTTCTGAAAATGGTAAAAAGTATAATCGCTTAATATGGATGAATCCTGATGGTACTTATTTTCATTATGATAAACGTCATTTATTTGGCATGATGAATGAGGGGGATTATTTCAATGCCGGTAAAGATCGACTTGTTATTGATTTTAAGGGTTGGAAAATCTGCCCACTTATATGTTATGACCTCCGATTTCCAGTATTCAGTAGAAATAATGAAAATTTTGACTTACTAATATATGTAGCCAATTGGCCGGTTAGTCGCATTGAACATTGGGACAAACTATTAGTGGCAAGAGCCATAGAAAATCAATGTTATGTAGCAGCTGTTAATAGAGTAGGTCAAGATATCAATGGTGTTGAGTTTAATGGACACAGCTCCTTAATTAACTACAATGGAAAACTTATATTTAGAGGAGTTGAAAAGGAACAAGTAAAAACCTTAACTATTGACAAGATTGATTTAATGAATTGTAGGTCCAAATTGCCCTTTTTAAAAGATATGGATTCGTTCTCTATTGATTAGTTTCCCATTCAACTACTAAATCCCAGTTATCTCTTACATTGATTTCTTTTGGGTAAAGCCAAACTTTCTCAGCAGCACGTTTATGTATTAGCTTACCGCTATCCCAAACTCCGTTTTCATTTTCATCTTCTATTATTCTTAAGGAATACGTTCCCGCCTTCAACGAGTCTATTGATATTGTTTGTGTAGCCTTTATTCTTCGAGCAATTTCATCACCTTTTAATAACTCAAGAACTAAAGGGTAGTTAGGTAGGGAATCAACAACAAGTTTTCCATAGTCAACCAATGAACTGTCTTGTGCAATTGGTTTGACTGTATCGGCTATTGCTGTTTCATCGAATATGTATATTTCTATTCCTTCAGATTGGCTAACAACCTTTTCATCATAAAAACCTACCTTTTCATTTGGTATTGTAAACTTTAAGTTGTTATCTAAGTCCTCTATGGCGTATATATAAAAGGAGTCTTTAGCTAGATTTAAAAATGAAAATTCTCCGCCTTTACTACTTCTAACTATATATGTTGGTGTTTGCTTGTACAGCAGGCTGTCCATATCCTTTTTGTAAAGCCCAACCCAAGCACCTTCTACAGCATTTGACGTTTTAGCATCATAAATATTTCCACTAATAGTTAAAGTATCAATTGTATTTCCCGTAGAAAATAAATACTCTAAATTTTTGATAATATTACCTTCATTTACGTCTTTTATAACTTTATCAAGGTTCAAGTAGTAGGTGGTATTTGCTGTTAAATCTTTTTCAAAATCTATTACTAATTTATTTTTATTTACAACAAGGTTAATAGCGTCTTTAGAGTATGGAGAAAAGACAATATTCTTTTTATCATTTATTTGAATCAGTTCGTCAAAAGCAAAGGTAACATTAGATTGATTAAAATACTTTTTTTTATTTTTTGGAATTATTTCTAAAAGCTGTGGGGGTTTTGTGTCCTTAGGTCCGCCTGTTGGCGGTATAATATTAGCACAACTAATTAAAAAAAATACAACTATATATATAGTATGTTTCATTGCTGTAAATATAGATTTAAATTTAGCGGAATAAAAGAAAAAAATAGAAGAGTAATTATTGCAAAGTATCAAAAACTATATTATATTTATGGACTCTTAGGTGTTTTGGGTTAAAAACCATTATCACAATGTTCTGACAATCAATTTGTTACGATCTTTGTATAGTTTTTAATATTAAACATTATACTTAAGAATTTAACTATTTATTAACCAAAAACAAATATTATGAGTTTAATCTCTACTAATGATTGTTCCGTCCCGGAACGACTATTACAAAATTTTAAAGCATTCATATTATTAGCTGTTTTTACAGTTGGTTCTTTGAATGTGTTCGCTCAGACTATTGATTCTTGTGATGATTTTACTGCTGGAGCTGGGGCTGCATGGCCTTACGTTCTTACAGCAACAACTGTTGCTGATGGGGAAGCCAGCCAGTCAGAACAAACATTCACAATGAATGTAACGTCACTACCTGACGGTGGAGCGAACTTTAGAGTATTTAAAACTACAGCTAATGGGAGTAATTACTTCGGTAATTTAACCGCATTACAGCTGGGGAATAATACTTTTACGGTTGCTGCTGTTGATTTTAATAGGGCAGTTAAATTCCAGTTCTCAAGTGGTGAAGTTGGATTTAGTGCTTTAAGCGTTAACGGAATAGCATCTGGATGTGAGGTAAGTCCTCCTCCTCCTACTTCTACAGTGGGTCAGTGTGGTGACTTTGTTTCAGGTAGTGTAGCGGCGTGGCCTTACATTCTCGAGGCAGCACTTCTTACTGATGGGGCTTCTAGTCAAGAGGCTCAAACATTCACAATGAATGTAACTTCCGTACCTGATGGTGGGGCGAATTTTAGAGTATTTAAGACTACAGCTAACGGAGGAACTTATTTCGGAAATTTGACTGCAGTCCAAGAAGGTGAAAACACCATTACAGTTGCTGCTGTTAATTTTGATAGGGCAGTTAAATTCCAGTTTTCAAGCGGAGACATAGAGTTTGATGCTTTAAGCTTAAATGGTGTTGCTTCGGATTGTGTTGCTGCTGCAGAGCCAGATCCAGTACCAGGCTGTGTTGATGCGACAGCATGTAACTATGATGAATCTGCAACAGAAGATGATGGTTCATGTACTTATGCTGATGCAGGTTTTGATTGCGAAGGCAATTGTTTAGAAGGCGAGACTTTAGTAATGAATGATTCATATGGAGACGGATGGAATGGAAATGTACTAACTATCAATGGTGTAGACTACACAATTGATTTTGGCTCTAATTCTGTTGTTTGTGTTCCTACGGCTGATTGTTATGTAATGTCATGGACTATGGGTTCTTACTCTGGTGAGACTTCTTGGTCATTCATGGGTCAAACAGGTTCATTCGGTTCAACTCCTGAAAATATGGGAGATTGTGTAACCGACTGTATGGACGCTGCAGCTGAAAACTACAATGCTGATGCTGATATTGCAGATAATTCTCTCTGTACATATGCTCTTGTACAAGGCTGTATGGATGAGACTGCATGTAACTATGATGCGTCTGCTGAGCA
>MDSY01114277.1_pt1 | contig 10946 bp, 10 predicted proteins | sample 811131 | NCBI WGS metagenome assembly MDSY01 (sample SAMN05326643, study PRJNA326480) | marine metagenome | isolation source: seawater | place: Atlantic Ocean: South West | collected 2010
AAGAACTATTTTGGTCTAGATTCATTGTGGCTTGATTGTAATTACACCCAACCAGTACAAATAAAAATAAAAAAGTAGTAAAGAAAGAAAATTTATTCATAAAATTATAGTAACTACCTGTGCAAAATATATCAAAGCTTAATTCTTATTTAGAGGTTTTAAATAACAAAATTTATAATTTTTTCTTTGATGTAGATAACTTTTTTAATTTCATTATTCTCAAGATTGATTGCAACATTTTCAATACTTTTAACTTCTAGCTCTATTGCATTTTGATCTAAATCTTTATTAATCATAGTTTTACCTCTAACCTTGCCATTAATTTGTACCACAAGCTCAAATTCGTCAACCTCTAAGAGGTGCTCTTGAATATCAGGCCAAGAATCTTCAATCCCATCAGAAGAGAATTCACCATAAAAATTATTCCATAGATGCTCTGAAGCATGAGGCGCAATTGGATTGAGAGTTTTTAATATAATCATGATTGATTCATCTAAACAGTATTTATTTGAATCAGAAGCACTTAATTCTTTAAATGCATTAGGTATAAAATTTAATAGCTCCATTATTGAGGCTATTGCAGTATTAAATGAATATCTCGACTCAAAATCATTAGTCACTTTTTTTAATGTGTTATGCGATTTTCTCCTAAGATCCTTTTCTTCTTTTGAGAGACTTGAAGGCTCATTGATATTTTGAAAACTCCTATTATTAACTAAATTCCAAACTTTTTTAATAAATCTTGAGGCCCCTTCCACAGAAGACTCAGACCATTCAAGACTTTGTTCAGGTGGGGCTGTAAACATCATATAAAGTCTAACAGTATCAGCTCCATATTTTTCTATATATGATTGTGGATCAACAGTATTACCCTTTGATTTCGACATTTTTGCACCATCTTTCAAAACCATACCTTGAGTTAAAAGTTTCTTGAATGGTTCATTTCCCTCAACCATGTCCATATCTCTTAATGCTTTATGAAAAAACCTTGAATATAGTAAATGAAGAATGGCATGTTCTATCCCACCAATATATAAATCTACTGGTAACCAATATTTAGAATTTGCATCAAAAATCTCTTCATCATTATCCGAAGATGTAAATCTAGCGTAATACCATGATGAATCCATAAAGGTATCAAACGTATCTGTTTCTCTTTTGAGATCTTTAGAAATATTATAGAAGGACTCATTTTGACTTAATGGTATTGGTGCAGAATTTTCAGGTAGATCAGGTAATTCTACAGGCATATCTTTTTCTTCAATAACTTTCGGCACTCCATTTTCATAGACTACAGGTATTGGACATCCCCAATATCTCTGCCTGCTAATTCCCCAATCTCTTAGCCTGAATTGGATTAACTCTTCTGCAAGGTTTTTTTCTTTTAAGTTTTTAACTATTTCTTTAGAGGCCTCATCTGAACCCATACCAGAAAATTCTTCTGAATTAACCAAACTACCTTTTTGCAATACTGGTAATTCATCATCTTTATTAAGTGAAATAACCTTATTTATATCTAAACTATATTTAGTTGCGAATTCAAAATCTCTTTGGTCATGGGCTGGAACGCCCATTACAACCCCAGTTCCGTAATCAAGTAATACAAAATTTCCAATCCAAACAGGTATCTTATTTCCTGTTAAAGGATGCAATGCATTAATACCAGTTGCCATGCCAAATTTCTCTGCTTTAGCCATATCAGCTTCAGCGGCCTTTGTTTCCTTACATTTATCTAGAAATGCTTTAACTGATTCATCTTTTTCAGCAAGCTGTAAAGAAATAGGATGATTTGGAGAGATAGCTATAAAAGAAACGCCAAAGATAGTGTCGGGTCTTGTAGAAAATGCAGTCAAAAAATTAGTAGAATTTTCTATGGCATATTTGATCTCAACTCCATTAGATTTCCCAATCCAGTTTTTTTGCATCGTCTTTACATTTTCTGGCCAGTCCACTTCATCTAAAGATGCGAGAAGTTCATCTGCATAGTCTGTTATTTTTATAAACCATTGATCAATTTCTTTAATTTCTACTTGTGCTCCAGATCTCCAACCCTTTCCATCAATAACTTGTTCGTTTGCTAGAACTGTTTCATCAACAGGGTCCCAATTCACAAAAGATTTTTTTCTATAAACCAAGCCCTTGTCATAGAACTTTTTAAAAATTAATTGCTCCCATTTGTAATAAGAGGGCTCGCAAGTTCTTAATTCTTTAGACCAGTCATAACCTAACCCTAGAGAAATTAATTGTTTCTTCATATGTTCTATATTTTGATCAGTCCATTCTTTTGGGCTTACTTTATTTGCGATAGCTGCATTTTCAGCAGGAAGCCCAAAAGCATCCCATCCCATTGGTTGAAATACATTAAAATTTCTCATCCTCTTATACCTAGAAATGACATCCCCAATCGTATAATTTCTAACATGACCCATATGAAGTTTCCCAGAAGGATAAGGAAACATTGATAAACAATAAAATTTCTCTCTATTGTCTGGAACAGCTTTAAATTTATCTTCTTTTAACCATTTTTCTTGAATGGCTTTTTCAATATTTTGTGGATTATATTCAGGATTCATTTTTTAGGAACTCATTTTCAAGGTAATTTATCGTATGTTTGTTTTCAATAAAAGTCTTATCGTGAAGTATCTTTTGATGGAGCGAATGATTTGTTTTTATTCCTTCAATAAAAAATTCATCAAGAGCACTCAACATTCTTTTTATTGCAGATTCTCTAGAATTTGCTTGAGTAATAATTTTTGCTAACAAAGAGTCGTAGTAAGGCGGGACCTTGTAACCACTATAAATATGGGAATCATATCTTATTCCAAAGCCACCAGCTGTATGCATCTTAGTTATTGTTCCTGGAGATGGTTGGAAAGTTTCTGGATCTTCTGCATTGATTCTACATTCTATAGAGTGACCATGAAAATTAATTTCATCTTGATTTAGAGATATCTCCATACCTAATGCAATCCTCAACTGCGCTTTAACTAAATCAAAATCTGTAATCATTTCAGTTACTGGATGTTCTACCTGAATTCTTGTATTCATCTCTATAAAATAGAACTGATTCTTTTCATACAAGAATTCAATAGTTCCGACTCCTTCATATTTGATTTCTTTACATAAATTAATACAAGCATTGAATGTTTTACCAAGAGCTTCTTTATCTATACCTATAGCAGGTGCTTCCTCGATTATTTTTTGATGCCTTCTTTGCATACTGCAATCTCTTGTTCCAAGATGTATAGCGTTTCCTTTGCCATCTCCAACTATTTGTATTTCCACATGTCTTGGATTGTTAATAAATTTCTCTAAATAGATTTTTTCATTTCCAAAACCATTCTTTGCTTCTTGCATTGTAATTTCTGCTTGAGACATCAAATCTTCTTCTTTTTCAACAACCCTCATACCTCTACCTCCACCACCTGCAGTAGCCTTTATCATTATTGGATATCCAATTTCTTTTGCAATTTCTTTAAATTTTTCTGGATCTTTCGGTATATCTTCCTTGTATCCAGGAACGATCTGAATGCCAGCTTTATCTGCTAATGTCTTAGCTGTTATTTTATCACCCATGCTTCGGATAGTTTCTGAATTAGGCCCTATAAACTTAAACCCACTTTTTTCGCACATTTCGGCAAAATTATGGTCCTCAGCTAGAAAGCCATAGCCAGGGTATATAGCATCAACCTCTGTAAGTTCTGCTGCAGAAAGAATTGCTGAGGCATTTAAGTAACTTTCGATAGGAGAAGCTGGTCCTATGCATACTGTCTCATCTGAAAATTTAAGATGTTTTAAATCTTTATCTCCTTCAGAGTAAACAGATACAGTCGAAATATCTAATTCCTTACATGCTCTAATGGCACGTAGTGCAATCTCTCCTCTGTTAGCAGTAAGAACTTTGAAGGTCATATTAATCGATTGTTATTATCTTTTGACCATACTCAACTGGTTGCCCATCCTCTATATCTATTGAGATAATTTTTCCGCTATATTCTGATTTTATTTCATTCATCATCTTCATTGCTTCAATAATACAAAGAACATCACCCTGTTCAACAAAATCACCAACTTTTATGAAGGGATCTTTATCGGGACTTGGCTTACGATAAAAAGTTCCAACAATCGGCGAGGTGATAATATTCCCAATTTGAATATCACTAGATTTTTTCAAAGATTCTTCAGGCATCCTCTCTGTGCTTGATAATATTACTGTTTCTTTATCAGAATTATTATTTCTTAAGATTCTTACAGATTCGTCTCCTTGACTAACTTCTATTTCTTTAAGATCAGATTCTTGAAGCATCTCAATTAGCTTTTTAATTTTTCTTATATCCATTTAAATTTCCTTATATTTTGATATTGCTTCTAATAAAGCTTGCTCATAACCCTTAATACCTAGACCACAAAAAACTTTTTCAGCGATATCTGACAAATATGAAAAATGCCTGAATTTTTCTCTTGAGTAGATATCTGAAATATGAACTTCGTAAAATGGAATACTTACACCAAGAAGAGCATCTCTTATAGCAATGCTTGTATGACTATATGCAGCAGGGTTTATTATTATTGCTTTGATGTTACTCTTAGCTGCATTGTGAATTGCATTAATAAGATGGTGTTCCGCATTAGTTTGAAAACATTCTAGAATACAATCTTTAGATTGGGCTATCGATTGAAGATTGCCCTCAAGTTCTATTAAGGTTGTATCTCCATATAGACCTTTTTCTCTTTCACCCAGTAGGTTTAGGTTGGGTCCGTTTAGTAATAAAATATTCATTTTTATGATTTTAGCAGATTTTAAAAGATTTTATGTAATTTTTAAGCGGAGATAATATTTTTGAACAGGATAACAGAACCCTGCCTCAGAACAACCTTGATAGTTTATTGTTATTAACTTCCCACTCTTTAAATCAGACTTTTTAATGCCAATAGAAAACTTTTCTTTCAAAATAACAGTGTCACCAAAAAACTCATCGTTATATCTAGATTGACTTGATTGAATAATCTTAAATGAAAGATCATCTTCGTTGTTTAAAACTTTAACTTTATCCAGGTACATATAATACCCATCTACGATATCCCATGAGATTACTATATTTTCTAAGTTTACTGATTCATTTAGAATAAAGACCTTATCAGCAGAAAGGACCTCATCGCCTTGATTGAAAATATTAGTTGCAGATAACTCAAAAAATAATGGACACGATAAGAGTATAATTAATAATTTGTTCATAGTTGAGAGGATAAACTCCTAATTAATTAAAATAAAGATTTTTTTGAATACAGACTAAAGTGAGATGCTATGTTTAGAACATTATTATTAAATTTATTTTTTTATATACCAGTATGGTTTCTTAGATTGGTTTATTTGAAAAAAAGAACCCCAATAAGAGGTCACATGATTGATCTGCAATCCTCTGTAATTTTAGATATTATGCCAAAAAAAGATCTTACAGAAGTACCTGATAATTCTATTAAAGATACCAGGGATTTGATCGATAAAAAAAGATCACAATATAGACTTTCACTTAAGCCTACTTCAAAGATCTCAAAAGTTGATCATGATATATGCTCACAAAATAGTCTTGCCCTTAGAGAATATATCCCTTCTGAACTCCGTTCTTCAAAGGCAATATTATATTTTCATGGAGGTGGTTATGTTATTAGCTCAATTGAAACTCATGACATGATGGTTTCATTTATGTCAGATAAAATTAAAACAAAATTCTTTTCTTTAGAATATAGGCTATCGCCTGAAAATAAATATCCAGATGCATTGGATGATGCCTTAAAGGCATACAATTGGCTCATCTCGAGGGGATATTCTCCTAAAAATATATCTTTCTGTGGCGATAGTGCAGGCGCTCATCTCGCTTCATCGTTGGTCCATTACTTAGCTACCAATGATATTGAAATGCCACATAGCCAATTTCTAATTTACCCAATGTGCGATCCCTCATGTTCCTCTGAATCATACGATTTGATGTCAGAAGGATATCTTCTAACTAAAAAAAATATGATTTGGTTCTGGGAAAAGTTTGGAAATGATCAATTAGAATATGCCGATCCTTCGTTCAATCTTTTAAAAATTGATGTAAAAAAAGAACTACCCTTAACAATTATAGTTACAGCTGGTTTTGATCCTTTATTAGATGAAGCTGAAGAATATGCTTATCTACTGCATAAAAAAGGTGATAATGTGAAACAATTACATTATCCAAAAATGTTTCATGGCTTTGCTTCAATGACTAGAATAAAGTCAGCGAAACTAGCAACAAATGATTTTTTAAGAGAATATAAAGAAATATTATGAACAAAATTTTAGAAATAAATGATTTAAGCATCAGCTTTGCTACTCGAGATGGATCTTTCAAGGCTGTGGATAATATAAGCTTTGATATTAATAAAAATCAAACGATGGCACTTGTTGGCGAGTCAGGATCTGGGAAATCAGTGACTGCAATGTCTATTCTTCAATTACTTCCTAGACCTCAGGCATCATACTCCAATAGGTCCTCTATAAAATTTAATGGCAGTGAAATTATTGATGCTTCCAAAGAAAAATTACTTTCTATAAGAGGTAATATTGTTTCAATGGTTTTCCAAGAACCAATGACCTCTCTCAATCCTTACCATAGAGTTGGAGATCAAATAACAGAATCAATATTATTACATTCAGATACTTCAAAGAAAGATGCTGTCGAAGAAGCAATGGACTTAATGTCTCTTGTTGAAATTGATGATGTTGAAAGAAGATTTTATTCATATCCTCATGAGCTTTCAGGAGGCCAAAGACAAAGAATAATGATAGCTATGGCTTTGGTAAACAAACCAGAGTTATTAATTGCAGATGAGCCAACTACAGCACTTGATGTAACTATACAGGCACAGATATTAGACCTAATGTCCAAGTTAAAAAGTGAACTGGGTATGTCTATATTGTTTATCACTCATGATCTTGGATTGGTAAAAGAGTTCTCAGATCAGGTTTGTGTGATGAAAGATGGTGAAATCGTCGAAAAAGGGAATACTAAAGAAGTTTTTGAAAATCCCTCACACGTTTATACAAAAAAACTATTGGACGCCGAACCTCAGCCAAAGCAATCTGGTTTAATTAGCAATCAACCAGTTATAGAAATAAATGATTTAAATGTTTTCTATAAAATACCCTCATCTAATTTCTTCAAAAAAAATTCATTTCATGCAGTGAAAGATATTACTTTTAAAATATATGAGAATACAACTATTGGATTGGTAGGAGAATCTGGCTCTGGAAAATCAACATTAGGTAAGGCAATTGCAAATCTTGTTTCTTACGAAGGTGATATTTTATTCAAAGGTAAAAATTTAAATTCTAACTCATCAAAAGAGAATAAAGATTTAAAAAAGAATGTTCAAATAGTATTCCAAGATCCATATGGGTCTTTATCTCCCAGAATGACTATAGGAGAAATTGTTGGCGAAGGTTTAGGTGTTCATTTTAAGTTGAGCAAAAAAGATAAAGAACAAAGAATTGATAAGGTGCTTTCAGATGTTGGAATTGAGACATCCGCTAAAAATAAATATCCTCATGAATTTTCTGGTGGACAAAGGCAAAGAATAGCTATCGCAAGATCCTTAATAATGAATCCAGAATTTATGGTTTTAGATGAGCCGACTTCTGCTTTAGATAGGTCTATTCAAATCCAGGTCATAAATCTTTTAAAAGATATTCAAACCGAGTATGGATTAACCTATCTCTTTATCAGCCATGATCTAAAAGTTATAAGATCAATGTCAGACTTTATATTTGTAATGAAGGATGGAAGAATAGTTGAATCAGGCTTATCAGAGGCGGTATTTGAGCAGCCAAAAGAAGAATATACTAAAAAATTACTCTCAGCTGCGTTAAGATACGCATCCGAATAATTTTATGATGAGAAATGACAACTAGAAAGTTTTCAAAAGAGCTAGTAGATGGGCCAAATCAGGCAGCTTCTAGGTCTATGTTAAGAGGAGTGGGGTTCACTTCTGAGGACTTTACTAAGCCTTTTGTTGGCATAGCATCCACAGGGGCAAAAGTAACCCCATGCAACATGCATATCAATCAATTATCAGAAGTTGTAGAGAAATCAGTAGATTCCTCTGGTGGTAAAGGTGTTCTTTTCAATACTATTACTGTATCTGATGGTATTTCAATGGGTACACAAGGCATGAAGTATTCTCTTGTATCAAGAGAAGTTATTGCAGATTCAATTGAAACCGTCGTTGGTTGTTTGGGCTATGACGGCGTTATAGCTGTTGGAGGTTGTGATAAAAATATGCCTGGCTGTATTATTGGGATGGCACGATTAAATAGACCATCGATTTTTATTTATGGAGGCTCTATTCAACCAAGTGATGAAAATACAGACTATGTTACTGTTTGTGAAAAAACAGGCGAATTCTCAAAAGGAGATCTAAAAGAATCTGAATTAATACATGTAGAAAAAGTTTCTGTAAAAGGTCCTGGATCATGTGGTGGAATGTATACAGCCAACACTATGGCTTCTGCAATTGAGGCTTTAGGTATGAGTCTTCCAGGCAGTAGTAGTCAAGATGCTATTTCTAATGACAAACAAGATGATTGTTTTGAAGCTGGTGTTGCCATAATGAAGCTATTAGAGGAAGATATTAAGCCGTCAGATATTATGACAAAAGATGCTTTTGAGAATGCCATCACAGTTGTGATTTCATTAGGCGGTTCCACAAATGCAGTCTTACATCTTCTGGCTATGGCTTATGCCATCGGAGTGGACTTACATTTAGATGACTTCACTAGAATTGGAAAAAAGACACCTGTAATGGCTGACTTAAAACCTTTTGGTTCACATTACATGTCAGAGCTAAATGCCAATGGTGGAATTCAACCGTTAATGAAAACTCTTTTAGAAAAGGGATTACTGCATGGTCATTGCATTACTGTTACAGGAAAAACATTGGCTGAAAATCTATCAGAGATTGAGCCTTATCAAGAAGATCAGAATATTATTAGAGATTTCGAAGATCCCATTAAAAAGACTAGTCATTTAAGAATCTTATATGGCAATCTTGCAAAAGATGGAGCTGTAGCAAAGATAACTGGTAAAGAGGGAACATCATTTGAAGGAACTGCTAGAGTATTCGATTCTGAAGAAGAGGGTGTTGCAGCAATTTTATCTAAGTCTATAAAAGCAGGCGATGTTGTTGTCATAAGATATGAGGGGCCTAAAGGGGGTCCGGGAATGAGAGAAATGTTAAAACCAACATCTGCAATAATGGGGCAGGGGCTAGGGGATAAGGTTGCTTTCATAACAGATGGAAGATTCTCAGGCGGAACCCATGGATTTGTGGTTGGGCATATTACACCCGAAGCAGCAGAAGGTGGATTATTAGCTATAGTTCAAGATGGTGATATTATTTTAATAGATGCTGAAAAAGATCAACTAACTCTAAAAGTTTCTGAAGATGAAATTTCAAATAGGATGTCAAAGTGGATTAATCCAAATGAACCACCTAAAAAAGGTGTTTTATCTAAATTTGCTAAAAGTGTAAAATCTGCAAGTCTCGGAGCAATAACTGATTAAAAATGTTTATAGATAGAAAATTTCCCAATACACGACTAAGAAGATTGAGATTTAATTCTCATATAAGTGATTTAGTTGCTGAAAATAATTTGTCTGTAAATGATCTAATCCAACCATTATTTATTAAGGAAAATTTAATTGGTACTGAGTCAATAGAATCAATGCCTGGGATTTATAGATACGGACAAGACTCAATTTTAAAAGAGGTAGAAGAACTGCTTGAATTGGGAATAAAATCTATCGCCCTTTTCCCTGTGATAGATCCCTCTAAAAAAGACAATCTTGGAAAAGAGGCAACAAATAACGCTAATTTAATATGCGAATCAATAAGAAAAATTAAACAAGAGTTTCAGGAAACTATCATAGTTGCCGATGTTGCATTAGATCCATATACAAGCCACGGCCATGACGGCTTATTAATAAATAACTATGTTGATAATGACTCGACTCTTGATATTTTAAAATCACAATCAATTGTTTTGGCAGATGCTGGAGCAGATATTATTGCACCATCAGATATGATGGATGGCAGAATTGGAATAATCAGAGAAGCCCTGGAAAAAGCTAATCATAAAAATACTATATTGCTTTCTTATGCAGCTAAATATAATTCAAAATTTTATGGTCCCTTTAGAGATGCTGTAAATTCTTCAAGTAATTTAGGAAACTCCTCTAAATCTTCATATCAGATGTCACCTAAGAATAAAAATGAAGCTTTACATGAAGTGGCAATGGATATAAATGAGGGTGCGGATATAGTAATGGTAAAACCTGGAATGCCTTATTTAGATATAATATCTTTGATCAAAGAAACCTTTAAAATTCCTACTTTTGCCTATCAAGTAAGTGGAGAATATAGCATGCTAAAACTGGCAATTGATAAAGGGTGGCTTGATACTGATGTTATGCTAGAATCGTTGCTAAGCTTTAAACGAGCTGGTGCAGATGCAATTCTTACATACTCTGCAAAAGAAATTTCTAAGGAGATAAACAACAAATGAGCAACGTAATTGAAATCCAAGATGAAGAAAATTTTACAAATAATGTCTTAAATTCTGAAACACCAGTTTTAGTTGATTTTTGGGCAGAGTGGTGTGGGCCTTGTAAACAATTATCTCCAACTGTTGAAGAAATAGCTTCAGAAAACCTAGATAAAATTAAAGTCTGTAAAATGGATGTTGATTCAAATAGAGAGATTGCTGCGAGATATGGAATCAGATCAATACCTTCATTAATTATTTTTAAAAACGGTGAGCCTGCTGGAACTGAAATAGGGGCTTTAAGCAAACAACAATTAGAGGACTTTATAAATACAGTAGTTTAATTTAAGACATAAACTTTGCATCTTTAATTAAAAAG
>MDSY01071948.1_pt1 | contig 10945 bp, 8 predicted proteins | sample 811131 | NCBI WGS metagenome assembly MDSY01 (sample SAMN05326643, study PRJNA326480) | marine metagenome | isolation source: seawater | place: Atlantic Ocean: South West | collected 2010
GAGCACGTCAATTTTCTCTCTCGGACCGGAGTCTCCGTGCGCCGGGTCGAAGAACTGTTTCACGTACGCCGATCCCGTCGTCGCGTGACTTCCTTCACCACTCATCACTACACATGACAAAAACGAGATTTTTGTGAAGAGCAGAAGAGTCGATTCCTCTCGATTTTAGGTTTCAAAACGCCAAAACGTCAGTGACATTTCATCACCTACTCCTCACTACTCTTCCACTCATCTTAATTATTTATAAATCATGAGGACGACAGGCACTTTGATGAGAGGACAGTTCAATCCCACGACTTCTTCTTCTTCTCCTTCTTCTTCTTCTTTATCATCATCCACATCTCTTTCCTTCTCCTTTGCCTCGAGAAGAAGAAATAACATCAAGAACAGAAAACGAATGATGATGAATAAAAATATCTTCTTCGTCTCGTCATCCTCTTCAACAACAAAAGTGAAAGAAAGCGAGATTAAATACCACACTTGGCAAGGACACGAAGTGGCGTACAGAGAATCAGGATCGAAAGATGGGCCGTGTGTTTTATTAATTCACGGTTTTGGCGTCTCCGGGTTTCAATACAGAGACATCGAGTTGCCGAACCATCGAGTGTTTTCCATCGACTTGGTTGGTTTCGGTTCAAGCTCGAAACCGAGCGGAGTGGATTTTTCCATGGAATTTTGGAGAGACCAAGTTGCAAACTTTATATCCGAGGTTGTCAAAGAACCAGTAGCATTAGTGGGTAATTCAATCGGTTCCTTAGCTGCGGTGCACGTGGCCAGCGAAACGCCCGAGTTGGTTAAAGGTATTTGCCTAATCAACTGCGCGGGCGGGATGAACAACAAAGTGAAGCAAATGCCGGGCGATTTTGACGGGTTTGCGTGGCAATACAAACTCGTTGGACCAATTTTTAAAGTAGTTCTGGCGATAATCGACACGATTTTGAAAATAGAACCCGTCGCGACGAAGATTTTTGACAACGTGCGCTCGGAAGAAAGCGTCCGAAATGCGCTCGCGGGAGTTTATAAAAATCCTGCTCGCGTGGACGATGCGTTGGTAAAATCCATATGCAAAGCCGCAGAGAATGAAGGCGCATTGCCCGTCTTTGTAAATATTCTCACTGGTAATCCTGGACCGAGACCGGAAGAGTTGATGGATGCGGTGACGTGCCCGATATTTATCATCTGGGGCAGTGAGGATCGAATCACGCCCTTGGATTTCCCTCTCGGGCAATACTTTCAAAACTTGCCGCGAACGCGAACCAGTCAAAGAAAGACGTCGTTCATTGAACTCGAAGGGCAAGGACACTGCGTCCAAGACGACGCTCCAGAGGAAGTTAACCAGCTCCTTTTGAAGTGGTTCCGCGAGGACGGCTTATTCTCTTCATCATCGTCGGCTTGATGTCGTTGACTATATATTTTTAGCTACTTACTACATACATACGTCGCTCTAAATCTAAAGCACAGTAATCACCACGTCATCGTGCGCTCCTTGCAACAACATCTCTCCTTCAAAGCTTATCATTTTTCTCTTCTTTGCCGCTCGTAGAGTTCCGTTCAGTGCTTCGAACTCGTTCTGTACCGCATCGTCTCGAAATAAAGCACCAAAAGTGCACGATTTCTTGTTCTCGGCGGTGGATATCCGCTCGATGGCGAGTATGAGTCGTTTGCACTCTCCTTCAACGTCCATAATAATAATTGTCCCGTTCGTAATAATAAATAGCGCTTCTCTCTTCTCTTATTAGGGTTTCTCTCTTCTCTCTCTCTTCTCTCTCTCTTCTCTCAGTTGTTGTTTATGAGTTGTTTTATGTTCTCTTGTGTGGGGGTTGTTAAAAAGTTGTCCCCCTTGGGCCCCTTTTTTTATCACGTGTTTTTGATTACAAACAGAGCAAGAGTTGCACTACGACGGATTAATAGAAAATTTCCCCTTCCCTTCTTCTTTGTCTTCACTCTTTAAAAGCGCTCACAGTCCATCGCGCGAAGAGGAGAATAAACGAAGAACGGAGAGAAGAAGATGTCCTTCTTCTCCTCCTGTTTCTATTGCTTTGCCCCGAAAGCAACAGAAACAGAAGAAGAGAAAGTTTTGTTTGACGACGATGGTGAGATATCGGAAAAAACCAATCAGGTGACGCTGGAGAACGTCGAGAATGAAGAAAACGACGAGAAGATGAACACGGATAAAACGGAAACGTACGAAGATAACTCGAGAAAAGATGAGACGAATAAGAATAAGAATAATAAGAGGAATAAGGATTCCGAGAGGGATAAGAAGAAGAAGACGAGTGGGAGCGCCAACAACAACGAGGAGGAAAACGATCGGAACTCGCTTTCCTCCAATACAGGGTCGTCTACTTCCTCCACCTCTTCCACGAATTACAACGCGCAAATGAAAACACCTCCACAGGTGGCAAATCGACGATTAGGTTCGTTAAAACTCACACCATCAGTCCAAAAACTCTCGATTATCATGGACGATAAAGAGCACGAGCAGTTGAATCAATACATTATGATTAAAGATTTGGGACGAGGCGCGCACGCGAAAGTGAAACTCGGGTTGAACAAGATGGATAATAATTTATACGCGCTGAAGATACGAAACGAACGGGTGAGAGTAGCAGAGGCGGCGGTGAGGAAAGAAATTGCTATTTTGAAGAAGCTTTCGCATCCGCACGTGTTAAAATTGCACGAAGTCATCGACGATACGGTGAGTAACGAATTGATTTTGGTCCTCGAGTACGCGCCCGGAGGGCCTATTTTTACACGATTCAACAGAGTGCCGCTATCAGAGAAAGTTTTACACGGATACGCGAGAGATATCGTTTTAGGATTAGATTACTTGCACTCGTTAGAAATTGCGCACATGGATTTGAAACCAGAGAACATGTTGAAAATGGCAGATGGCGTGAAACTGTGCGATTTCGGTGTGAGCGTAGATTCCGAGCTGACCGGGGTGACCAGATCGACTCGTTTAGCCGGAACACCCGCGTTTTTAGCTCCAGAGATGTTGGACGAAACCGGGTACGATCCGATGCCGAGCGATGTTTGGTCGTTGGGCGTCTGTTTGTATAACATGGCAACCGCGCGGTTGCCGTTTACAGGAAAGACGGTTTTCCAAATTGTTGCGATGGCGAAGAGCACAGAGTTGAAATTCCCAGACGAAGACGCAGACGCCATTGTCAACGCAACAACCGTACCTTCACCGCCGCCCCCGAAATTATCAAATTTGTTGAAAGATATGTTGCGAAAAATGTTAGTCGTCGATCCGAAAGAACGCATATCGATTGCTGGGATGATGGAACATCCCTGGGTGACCGAGGAAGGGAAAAAGCCTTTGGGACGACCGAGAACGAAATCACCTTCGATGAAGTTGGAAGTTACCGAAGAAGATATCGACAACGCCGTGCGTACGAATCCTTTGGCAGCTATTTTACAACCAGCGTTTAGAATAGAAAGGTTCAAGGATGGGGAAGTTTTGATGCGTAAAGGGGAAGTAGGAGATAGAATGTATTTCATAAATAAAGGCGAGTGCGAGGTGCTGATGGATGCGTTGTTAGAAGCGGCGGCGGTGGTAGATGATAGCAGTAGCAAAAATAACGACAACGAGGACGTTCTGTGTATTAGATACGCTGGCGAAATCGTCGGTGAATTAGCCTTCCTAACGGCGATTGAAAAGCGGAAAGATAAGAAAACTCCAGGCGTCGGATATAGAAACGCAACCGTTCGAGCTAAAGGTGAAGTGGAATGCCTAGCTGTTACGGTGACCGATATGCTCGAAGCGCTCGAATTTGATGAATCTTCCAGAGCTTCTGTCGTTGAAGTCGCGGAATATAGAAATCGACAAACCGAAGAAGTCATTCAACAAATCGCCGAATCCAAACTCGATGATGCCAAGCACTCTAAACCGGTGTTGAATATCGAGAAGACTTTGCGGATATTATACGCCGAGGATTCTTTGCCGACACAGATGATTGTCAAAGCGCTCATGCGCAAGATTGGTAAAGTTGAATTGACGATAGCATCAAACGGTCGAGAAGCGGTCGATGTCTGTAAAAAGCTAGAGAAGAAGGAAGAATTGTTCGACTTGATACTGATGGATTGTCAAATGCCCGTCATGGATGGTTTAGAAGCTACGAGAGAGATTCGAAAACTTGAAAACGCCGACGGGTACTTTGCAAACATTCCAATCGTCGCTGTGTCTTCGGGTATCATCTCTATGACTCAGGATATCTGTAAAGAAGCGGGCATGGACAAGTATGTGATGAAACCACTTTCGCAAAAGTTATTAGTCGATACGCTGATAAACGCTCTTGAGATTCACGAAGAAAAGAAACGGTCTTCGGAAAGTCGTGATTAGTAAAAATGAAAGCAGGACGTACGTTTTTCAAAATATGACTACTATGTATTTTATGAATGCAAATGCCGCTCGGCGCCGTTCTATTTCTAGATGCTGTTCTACTATTTTTCCAGATTGACGCTCGCTACCGTCCACAACGCTTTTTCGATATCGCTGTGCGATATCGCGTCTTTATCGTGAATGTTCTTCTCCCCTAATAATTTTGCGCGTTTCTTTTGGATTTGCGAGACAAAGTTTGCGTAGTTGAGCGGTGTGTACGGATCTTTACCGTAAGATGGAATCACCACAGCTAAGGCCTCGTCCGATAAAAAAGGAAACCTGACGTCGTATACGGACAAAATCAAAGTAGCCGTCGCTGTGCCAATCCCTTTCATCCCGGGCTGTTTCAAAAAGCACGAAAGCACGTTCAATATTTTCTTCCCGTTTCGAAAATCTGAACTATCGTTCATTTGAGCACACATCTCGAACGCTTTTTTAGTCTGCCGTTCAATCGCTTTCGCGTTCCATTCTTCCGGGTATTTCATCAACATCGGTCGATATTTCCCTCTCGTCATTTTAAAAGCGTACACAGCCTTCACGTCCGAGAGGTTCATGTGTCCTCTTTTCCTGCACTCCTTTGCGATCGTGTCGTAAATCAATCTATTCTTTTCCTCCAGTTTGATTTTCGTCTTGTTTTTCCCTTCTTTATGTAATTGCATTTGCTTCGCGTCTAACGTTTTAATCGCTCGATCGTACTTGTGCATCGCGATTAAGAATTCTCCTCTTCCGTTCTCTTTATTATTCTCGTTGTTGTTCCACAGCTGTTGCGCTTCTTTCCAAGCGATCGGTGGCATAATAATTGTTGTTGTTGTTGTTGCTGCTAAAAATTGACACCAAGCACCTGTTTTGTCTGTTTGTGGAGTTTTGAAAATTTTGGGACGATTGAGTTGAAAAACAGCATTCATCATCTTCAGATGTTTGGATCATACTCAGAATAACTAACAATGGTGAAGAGAATGAACGACGGGGGGGCCAGTACTACTACTACTACTACTACTACTAATAAGAGTAAGAGTACAACAAAAAAGGACTCCCCATCGGAGACAAACAATAAAAGTAGTAGCGGTGGTGGTTGGAACCCATCTTCTTTCGTTGGAGGCGCCTCGGCCGGTCTCGTCGCCTCGGCCACGTTGCAACCGTTTGAAGTTATAAAAACGCGCATGCAAGTACCAGGAGGACAAGGTGGTGCGAATAACATATTCTCCACCGCTTCCAGAGTGGTGAGAACGCAAGGGGTTTTAGCTCTGTGGAGCGGAGTGTCCGCGTCGTGCATACGAACGACCGCCGGGGCTGGCTTATATTTCTTCGTTTTGGACAAGATGCAAAAAGAGGTGAAGCAGTGGCAAAAGAAGAAATACGCGAACGGCGAGAAGAAACAATCGGAATTTGAGAATAGCGTGCAAACGTTTATGGTTGGGGCGGTATCGAGAGCGTCGATTGCAACTTTATTAAACCCGATATCGGTGGTAAAAACGAGATTAGAATACGGCGGTGGACCGGAATATAAAAGGTCGGTAGGTAGAATGTTGGTGGATATCACCAAGAAGGAAGGCGCGAAAGGTTTGTTTAGCGGGATTGTCCCGACCATTTTAAGAGACGCGCCGTTTTCCGGATTGAATTTGTTAGTATTCATGAAAGCGAGAGAATTTACGGCGTCGTTGGCGGAGAAGCAAGGGAGGGAAGTGTCGTCGTACGACACGCTGTTGTGCGGGGCGTTCGCTGGCGGGTTCGCCACGTTTCTCACGCAACCGCCGGACGTGTTGCGAACGAGACTACAAATTCAGAGAAATTTAGATAGGAATATTAAACCGATGGTGACTTTTAGTTCGATTTTAGCAGAAAAAGGGTTGAGAGGATTGTACGTTGGAGCGGTACCGAGAATCGCCAGAAGGACATTTCAACAGGCGATTACGTGGAGTTTGTTTGAGTTTGTCTCCAAACAGTTAGGCGGAACGGGCTCCGAAAATTGGAAGAAATAGTAGTAAAATGTTGTACCACACTGTACCTATTTTTAATTATTGCTTAGACGTGTTGCCGCTGTGTGTGTATGTGTGTTTGAATAAGAAGGAGAGAGATCATAGAGCATGACTAATAACTTATGTAAATTAAGAATACAACAGCAATTACAGGCTATATATAAAAGTAAACGCGCACGCTTCAAATCTCTCGTCAAATCGCCGTGTCTATGTACAAGTTCGCAGAAGCAATGTCAACGTACTTGACCTTTTTCCTCCACTCCTTCTTCTTTTTTGACATTGGCATGCCTTTCTTAGGAGGTCTATTCTCTTGCACGTCCGCCAATCTAAACACAACTAGCCCACTTTCCTCTTCAAAATCTTCCACGTTTAATATCATCGTCTCGTTTTCCGGGTTGTCGTTTTCATCGTCGTTATAAATCACTTTCATTTTCAACTCGCGAAACCTCAATAGATCTTCCGGTATCGTCAACTTTCGCTCCGCTCCCGGAGACGCAACTTCAATAGCAACGTCGTCTGGAAATCCTTTCGACTCTGCGAGCTCGTTCAGCTTCCTCGACACGGCAATCAAATCGTCCAAATTCGGTGAACCATATTGGTCGTCCAAATCATCCACAGAAATCATGATGCGCTTCGTGCTCGGTATCGCTTTAAACGCAAACAGTTGAAGGTTGCCTTCAAATTCCTCGATATTCTTCTCCTCACTTAACACCACTCTCACGCATTCTAATGCGAGCTCACCCCAAGGTGTACTCGCAGTATCGATGTTTCCTCCTTGCACGTCTTTCTCATCGTAGTCCGCATAGACGACGTTGATATCTTCCGCTTCTACTTCTTCTTCCTCGTCGCCTTCTTCTTCTCCTTCTCGTTGTTCTTTCGTGACCTTCTTTTTCTTCGTCGCTTTGTTTTTCTTTTTGTCGCCGTCACCTCCTTTTGATCCCGAAGCGAACGCTCGAACGTCCAACTTGGTATTTCTTCTCGACTGCTGTGGTTGTTTTTGTAACAGAATCATCTGCTTGTAATACTTGTTGTTCTTCTCATCCGCACTGCTCGCACCACTCAGCGAGGACAAAGAAGACCCAGAAGTCGAGAACATTTTAACTCTTCCTCCATTCCTTGTCCTCGACTTACGCATCATCATCGTCGTCTCAATCGTCTTCGTTCTCGAATCTCTCATCCAGTTGTTGTTCGTGGCGGCCGAAGAAGAAGTAAAAGTAGAAGAAGAAGCGACGTAAACGACGCGTCGAAGAACGACAGATTGGTGGCTGCTCTCAATCGTTGACCTCGACGACGCGCAACGGCAGCAGCCCCACGGACTCAGTTTCATCATCATATCGAGCATTAATACTACTGTAATAATACTAAGAACAAGCGCGTCACAGTTTGAAGATTTCTGAAGCTTTTTCTCGCGAATATATTCGCTTTTTTAACGCTTTCTTCTTTACAATATACACACACACACACAACACTTTTAAATGAACTACGAGGACGATAAAGACGACTTCTCCTCGTCTTTGTCGTTGAGAGACACTCGAGACTTGTACAGATACGACAGCGACGAGATGGACAGTTTATCAAACTCCTCCTCTTCTCCTTCTTCTTCTTCTTCAAATTTTGAGGACGTTCACATCGTCGAGCGTTTGCAAAGAGGATTCGAGAAGCTCATCAACAACGCGCAAGACGCGTACACGATTTCGTGCAGACCGGATTATCGGTTGAAAGTTAAGACGCTGTGAGTAAAGCGCGAGAGCGCGCGTTCCTTTTCTTCTTTCTCTTTCTCTTTCTTCTCCATAATGTTCGTTTCCTTAGTGTTCCACACGAAAGAGCGCTTTTAACAACAACAAAACAAAAGCAACAAGTGCTTGACTCACGAGTAAAATTTTTTCTTTCCATCCCAAAACAGCACTCCGAAGGCAAACTTAGCGGTAAAAATGGACATTAGAAACGCACAAGTAGACTATCGACTGGAAATTGAACCGAAACTTTTTGTCTCCCACTCTTCGTTCGGTGAGGACGGCATAGATAATAAATGGTACACGAACCCGGTGAAGAAAATTGAAGTCTCCGTCGAGGAAGGCGAAGTCGACGTCTTTTCGAAACGATTCAATCTCGGAGAGTATTTAACCTTACAAGGTGTAGCAGGGTATAAACATAGACCAGAGGACCCGGAGGATTCGAAGTTTTCGTTCAATTATAGAATAGCGTCGAGGCATTGGGACCAAGCGACAAAGAGTTTGAGGAAGTACGAGGTGAAGCCGCACGAAAGAGTCTCCGCGGCGGTCCGATGGGACGTGAAGAAAAGAGCGCCCGATGCGGAAGGAGTCATAGAGAGTAAGCGAAAACCGAAGTTCGATGTGGATATTGGATGTTACCACGTGACGATTCCTAGAATTGATTTTAAAATTATAGTCTGACCGCCGACAATATTTTTCTACTGATTCTACACAAAATAGTTTGATTACATATTCAATTATCTTCAAAGAGCATGTTGTAAGCCGCGTTGCTTTGCAAGCACGAGTATTCGTAACCGCACCCATCTAAAGCTGCTTCAATCTCCGCTAATTCACTGTCCGGAACTTGAATTCCCACGAGGACGGACGCTTCTCGTTGTCCTCCTGCGCGATAATGGGTCATCGACACGTTCCATCTCGGCGATATGAAATCTAAAAAGTTTGCCAACGCTCCCGCTCTCTCTGGAATAGCAATGTTATATAATCGCTCGTTCGGAATACTCGAAGCACCACCAGTTATATTTCTCAAGTGCGTTTGCGTCGTTTCATCCTTAGTGAAATCCTCCGTAGGAATACCGTTCGACCTCAAGCGCGCTATGCATGCTTGGAGTTGCGTCTCGCTCTCTACATTCACCGAATATAAAACTTTCGCTAAACTCTTCTTACCATCGCCACTGAGATTCTGAACTCTATATTTAAACTCCGTGAAGTTTGTATCCTCGCCGACTAAGGTGACGAACCTTTTAAATGAGCCATTTTCTTCGGGAATCGCGGAAATCAAAGTCGCTTCCGTACCGGAACCACCGTCGGCAATTTCCGAGATAACTCTCAATCTGTCAAAGTTCATGTTTGCCCCGGACGTAATACAAACAACGTCGCCTTCAAAATCTGGATTCGCATTCAACCACTCTTTCGCACCGGCGACGGCAAGCGCCCCAGACGGCTCTAAAATCGAACGCGTATCTTCGAATACGTCCTTCAACGCCGCGCAAGTTTGATCGGTACGAACCATCATCACCCCGTCGACGCATTGTTGACAAAGCTGAAAGCAATTCACGCCAACCTCTTTGACAGCAACCCCATCTGCAAAACCATCGACCTTGGATAGTTTCACGAGCTCGCCTCTGTCGAGACTCTGTGCCATGGCGTTTGCGCCGCTCGGCTCGACGCCAATAATTTTTATCTTTGGCGCAATCGTCTTCAAATACGTCGCCACGCCCGCAATCAAACCTCCACCTCCGATGGGAATAAATACCGCTTTGGCCGTCGGTAATTGTCGCAAAATTTCGACCCCACAAGTACCTTGGCCAGCAATGACGTACGGTTCATCGAACGGTGGAATGAATGTCATCTCGTCGTCTACGGATCGTTTCTTCGCGTACGCTGCGGTTTCGTCAAAGTTCTCGCCAATGAGAACAACATCACCGCCGAGTCTTCGAACGGCTTCTACTTTAATTTTCGGAGTAGTTACTGGCATAGCCACCACAGCTTTAATACCCAACGTCTTTGCGCTCAAAGCGACGCCTTGCGCGTGGTTCCCGGCGCTCGCGGTTATAATTCCTCTCTCCAACTCCTCCTTCTTCAAATTCTTAATCTTGTTATACGCTCCACGAATCTTAAACGAAAAGACTTGCTGTAAATCCTCTCTTTTTAAGAATATTCGCTTCTGTTTTTGCGCGTCTCCTCCTGGTGTCATTGGTACGCTCGCCGTCACTCTCTCTGATAATCGAGCGGCGAGTTCCAGCGGCGTCTCGACCACCACGTCGTACACATCCGCAGTCAAGATGGCCTTCAAATACCACCCGGAGAGCTGTAAATCTTCAACCGTCGTCGTCGGAGCTTTAAACTTCGACACTTCTCCCGGTTGCAACGTAAAATCTTCCGGATTGACGATTGGCTTTGCTTTGACTCTTTCGCTCTCTTCCTCCTCGTTCGTCGCGTCTCTCTGTTTCTTCAGCAGTGGGTTAATTAAAGTCGCTGGAGCGTTGATGACGTCTTCTTCGTTGTTCGTGTCCGATGCAAAGTTTTCCAGAATAGCGTTCGGTGGTTCCAACGCGTTATCTCCACCGCGTTTTCCTCCTCCTCGTCCTTTCCAGGAGTGAAGTGCGACGCTTTTTCTTCTTCTTCGTCTTCTTTCCAAACAACCATTTTTATCTTCTTTTCGAGCTGCGCATTCAGTCGTCGTCGTCGTCGTAGTCCCTGGTCGTCGCAGTGCGTGTCGACGCAAACGCGCGACCGTGGCGGAGGATTCAGGGAAGAACGTACGACGACTACTCGTCGTAATCGTTGAAGTTGATGGTGTGGTTGCTGACATCAACATCATCTTCAAAGTGGGTAAAATTCGCGCACCC
>MDSY01033028.1_pt1 | contig 10944 bp, 12 predicted proteins | sample 811131 | NCBI WGS metagenome assembly MDSY01 (sample SAMN05326643, study PRJNA326480) | marine metagenome | isolation source: seawater | place: Atlantic Ocean: South West | collected 2010
GAACAAGTAAGAAGAGTTTATTTAGGAAGGAATTTCGAACTAAGAAAGTAACACCCTAGTTTCTGGCATCCATCATTCTACAGATGTACTTGCCAATAATATCGAATTCTAAATTCAATTTATCTCCCACTTTTAGTTTGTGCATAGTTGTTTCATTCCAAGTAAATGGAATAATTGCAATCGAAAATCTCCCTTGATCGCTTTGAACAACAGTTAGAGAAATTCCATTTACTGTTATTGAGCCTTTTGGGACTGTCATCCATTCAAGTGAATGTTCATGTTCGATTGAAAGCTCGTGTGAACCATCCTTTTCTTCAATATTCACAAGTGTTCCAGTAATATCTACATGTCCTTGAACCATATGCCCGTCATACCTATCCCCCATTTTCATACATCTCTCAAGATTTACTGAGGTCCCTACTTCCCAATTTCCTAGACTTGATTTAAGTAATGTTTCTTCAATTGCAGTTACGACATAATTTTCCTCAGAACACTTTACAACCGTAAGACAAACACCATCGTGGGCTAAGCTTTGGTCTACTTTAAGTTCAGAATTAAATGAGCAGGAAATGGTAAAGTGCACATTAGCACCTTCTTTTTCAATTTTTTCAATTACTCCAATATCTTCAATAATTCCTGTAAACATTTACTCGTCTATTTGTCCTTTAGAATCTAGTATTTGAATTTCTCCTGTAAACTTTTCTGGGACTATTCCTTCAAGTCTAATTGTATATGCTGTTAGAGTGTAAAAATAAATTCCATCCGACAATACCTCCCCTGATTCTTTTTCTGTTCCATCCCAATTAATGTCTGGGTCGTTTGTCCTAAATACCTCTACACCCCATCTATTGAAAACTATCAATTCAATAGAATCAATGAATTTATATGAGAAGGGATGGAATATGTCGTTCACATCATCATCGTTTGGTGTAAATACGTTAGGCAAAAAATAAAACGGACAGTTATCTATGCAAATGATATTTGAAAATTCACTCTCATTGCGCCTTAAATCTCCATTTGGGCCCTCGATTAAGCTATCCAATGCTGTAACGGCAAAACAACCAGCAATTGTTCCTTCAATTGAATCTTCATTAAAAATAAAAGTAGAGTCTAAAACACCATCTATTTCAAAATCGAAAGTATGGTATGGCTTTAGTGTATCGCCTAGGAATGGAGCCCAATAAAGTATATAACCCATTACATCATCAGCACAATCGTGAGACCCAAACCAATTCAAATAATTTACCTGTTCAGGGCAATCATCATCTATTTCTAAAATTGGAGGACATGGAGCAGTGAAATCAAATGGTCTATCGCAACTTTCTTGAGATCTATTTAAAAGAGGATTCTCAACCAAGTTTGAATCATAGGCTCCTTCTGTTGTGACCCTGTAGCAATATTCTTGCGTATTTACTAAACCAGAATCAACATAAATATTTGTCAAAGAGGTATCATACGGGATAAAGTCTAAATCACCTAATGTTTTCCTTTCAATAAAATATCTGTTGTTAAACCAAGGAACAGAAGCTGAAATATTCAGCTCAATTTTATTGTCGTTGGATTCAAGTCTTAAAAAAGGTGTAGAAGCAGGAATACTAGAACCTACTAGCGCAGGACCATCATCAGTGTTACACCAGGCCTCTACCTTATATGTCAATGGTGTTTCTATTGTATTTACGTCACTTTCAACAAATGAACTATCTGTTAAGCCACTAGCAATCTCAATAAACTCTCCAGTATTTCTTAAAAGTGTGTAGGTGTATGGATATGGGTAAATCAGGGTGTCCATTTCAGTCGGTGGTGACCAACCAATATTAACCTGCCCGAGCTCTGATGTTGAAATAATATCCGCATGAGTCATAACTGGAATATCTTTTTTAATTGTAGCGCAAGATTCTTCAGAAGCAAGTGATTCAGATCCATCATCAAATCTCATTACAACCCTATAACAATAAGTTGCACCATAAGAGAGTAGATCATCATCAATAAATGTTGTGTTACTCAAATTTGGTACACTAGCAATGAGCTCATATCCTAATTCTTCTGGCACTCCTGTTTCGCAAACTGTTGGCTCCCAGGTTTGGCTTTCATGTCTTCTATAAATATCGTGATATCCATCCTCAATTTGCCAGGAAGTCAATTCATCAGCACACAACCCTCCCTCCCAACTTAATAAGACTGTATTTCCAACTGGTTCTGTAATTACATTTTCTACTGATGGAGCAACTATTCTAACTAATGAAGTTTCAATATCAGTAAGAGGTACAGAATTCCCTTGATCTTTGGCCTTGAACACAACCTGATATGGAGCTAATCTAACTTCAGCACAAGTAGGAGCCCAAGCAAATTCACCTATGCCCCCTCCTAAGTTTGTAAACGTTGCAACATTATCTACTTCACTTATTGGACCACCCACAGCTGATAGAGTAATATTATCTCCATCTGGGTCTGAAGAGCTGACATACCAAATCAAAAACGAGCCAGCAACAATACATGTGTCATTAATTGGTGCAATTTGAGGAGGAGTATTTGCACATAATTGAACATCAATTTGCATATCTCTAATCACCTCGCCAACTTTTTTCATAACTCCATTTACCTCCCTAAACTCTTCTATCAATATCGCAATATTGTATTCTCCAATTATCTGAGGGCTATTCCACGTGACAGTTCCAGATTCAGAATCAATTTCAAAAGTGTCATCGAAAGAACTGACTTCATCAGGATACGTATAAGATGGTATAGGTTCGCCATTAAATCCTCTACATGGTACTAAACTGAATACTAATTCATCACCATCAGGATCAAATGCAGCAGGATTGTGTAACCACTCCCTGTTTAAACATGCATTTTCAGTAGCAGGGTTTAAAAGTTGAACACTGTTATTATGACCTACTTCTGGGTCAATTATTAAAAGAGATCTAATTGCAAAAGGAGTATCTACTGAGCCAAACATATTCAGCACCCCCTCATTTCTATTTGGATCCTCTACTTTGATTTCAAATATCCCAGGACCTCCATATGTGTGCTGACCTCTGTAAATATTTATTTTAATGTCTCCAGGAATTATTGTTTCACTTTCTCTGTCCAAACTATCCACTTCATCACCATTTTCATCACCCCATAGAAGATACAAGCTAGGTCTATCTGCTAGAGCGCTCTCCTTAGTATAAGTTGTAATTACAACTTCATAGGTCAAACCGCTAATATGAGTATATGTTATTTCGCCCGCTCTATTGTGTGTAGCAAATAGCGATGTTGTACACCAAACAAGTGTAAAACATAGAAAAACCAATCTATTTAGTGCTATCTGCATTGAGGTCTAAGTTACATCACCGACACTGCATTTACGTACTACCTTTACACAACAAAATGAAAACAAATGAGAGTAGGACTTACAACGGGTGATCCAAATGGAATTGGCGTTGAAACTATACTAAAGACTTTTGAGGATGACAGAATGTTTAATTCTATAATTCCTATTCTCTATGCTTCTGAAAACCTTGTCGATAGCAATCTGAAAACGCTTGGAATAGAAAAGCTGAAAATCAATGTTATTGAATCTGCTGATAAAGCATCAAAGGGTAAGCTGAACGTAATAAAAGTTTGTCCTGAAGATTTTAAGATAAACCACGGTCAACTAAGTTCTGAAGCAGGCTCATACAGTTACAATTCATTAAAAAAAGCTGTTGATGATCTTGCTTCAACAAAATATGATGTTCTAGTAACTGCTCCAATAAATAAAGATGCAATTACCAAATCTGGATTCAAGTTCCCTGGTCACACTGAATTCCTAGCTGATTTTGCAAATGCAGATGATGTACTAATGTTTTTAGTAGGTGATGGATTGAGAATAGGTATTGTAACTGGACACATTGCACTAAAAGACGTTTCGTCAAAACTTACAACAACCGCAATATCAAGCAAGATTTCATTAATGAATGATAGTCTACTAAAAGATTTTGGTTGTTCAACACCAAAGATTGCAGTCTTAGGTCTAAACCCACATGCTGGAGATAATGGACTGATGGGGGATGAAGAAAAAAACATCATTACACCAGCAATAAAAGAAGCAAATGCTAATGGAATTAAAGCTTTTGGGCCATATGCAGCTGATGGATTCTTTGGCTCTGGTTCATATAAAAACTTTGATGGAGTACTCGCAATGTATCACGATCAAGGTCTTGCGCCCTTTAAAGCCCTTAGTTTTGGCCATGGGGTTAATTTTACTGCAGGTTTACCCATAGTAAGAACTAGCCCCGATCACGGTACTGGATTTGATATTGCAGGCAAAAACGAAGCATCAGCTAATTCAATCCGCTCTGCAATCTTCCTAGCTACAGATATTAGAAGAAATCGCCTCAATTTCCGCGATATTTCTAGCAATCCATTAAAAACAGCACCTCCCAATCGAGATTATAGAGATTCGAGACGCTAATTAGTTATTAATAAAGAGTATTCACTATCTTTGCCCTCCCTAAATTTGGAAGGAATGGATCCTTTAGCTCTTTATAAAATCCCCTTTACGGGATTAAAGACTGGAAATCACGAATTTCAGATTGACGTGGATCAAGAGTTCTTTACACATTTCCCTGAATCAGAAATTGAAGACGCAGTTGGCGTTGTCAATGTATTACTAGAATATTCTGAATTGAATATGGTACTACATTTAAACATGAATCTGAGCTGGAAAGTTCCTTGCGGGCGTTGCCTAGAGGAACTTAAGTATGACCTACAAAGAGTTGAACGCATTGCGGTTCAATTTGGCGAAGAGACTGAAATAGGCGATGATTTATGGACATTGGGTAAGAATGAATTTGAGCTAGATTTAGCCCAAACAATCCTAGAAATGGCCCATTTGGCTCGCCCAACAAATCAAGTTCATGAAAACGAAAGTGATTGTGACCCTGAAATGCTTAGTTTTTTTAGAACTGACTCAGAAGAAAAGAGTGAAAAGAATATTGACCCTCGTTGGGACGCATTAAAGAATTTGTAAATACACCGTAATGGCACATCCTAAAAACAGACAGAGTAAAACTCGTACTCGTAAACGTCGCACACATTACAAGGCTACTGCGCCTAACGTAAGTACTTGTCCTACAACTGGACAACCTCATATGTTTCACCGTGCACATTGGCACGAAGGAAAACTTTACTACAAGGGTAAAGTGGTTATGGAAAGAGAAGAAGTTTAACTACTTTTTAATAATGAATTTTCAAGGGGAGCTTCAGCTCCCCTTTTTATATACACTATAGTTTTCCACGTTTAAGTTTTTAAGACTAAACCAACAACTGTGAGTCCATTCAAATTAATGCATCTAACTTGCACCACTATTCGCTTTTATACGAACTGAATAAATAATTTATGATAGCTGCAATCACATGTGTCGCTGGATATGTTCCTGATGATGTACTAACAAATGAAGACCTAAGTAAAATGGTCGACACAAGCGACGAATGGATTAAAACCAGGACTGGTATTTCAGAGAGACGTATTCTCAAGGATCCAACAAAAGCAACTTCAGATATGGGAGCTGAAGCAGTGAAAACTCTTTGCGAAAAAAGAGGAATTGATCCATCTGAGATTGATGTACTTATTACTGCAACAGTAACTCCAGATATGTTATTTCCATCAACTTCTAACCTAATTGCACATAAGGTTGGAGCTACGAACGCTTGGGGGTTTGATCTTAGTGCTGCATGCTCAGGATTTTTATTTGCTTTAACTACAGGTGCTCAATTCATTCAAAACGGAACTTATAAAAAGGTAGTAGTTGTAGGAGCTGATAAAATGAGTTCAATTATAGATTACACTGATAGAACAACATGTGTTCTATTTGGAGATGGTGCAGGTGCGGTTCTAATTGAAGCCTCTGAAGATAAAAATGGCATATTAGACCACATTCATAATTGTGATGGTGCTGGTGCTGAATTTTTATGTATGAAAGGGGGAGGCTCATTAAACCCTTCTACTCATGAAACAGTAGATGCAAAACAGCACTACGTTTATCAAGACGGAAAACCAGTTTTCAAAGCTGCAGTTACTGGAATGGCTGATGTCAGTTACGAAATAATGGAACGAAATGGATTAGAGGGAAAAGACGTTGCATGGCTTGTTCCTCATCAAGCGAACCTTAGAATAATTGACGCAACCCAAAGAAGAATGGGTGTTGATCCTAAAAAAGTTATGATCAATATTCAAAACTATGGTAACACAACTGCTGCTACTATTCCTCTTTGTTTAAGAGATTGGGAATCACAGTTAAAGAAAGGTGATAACATAATTCTAGCAGCTTTTGGTGGTGGATTTACTTGGGGTAGTATCTATCTAAAGTGGGCTTACGAGACAAAATCTTAACTATACATTAGTACCTTGGTATCCTGAATCGCAAGCGATCATGAAACAATCTGAAATACAAGACCTTATAAAATTCGTAGCAAAAGCTGGAGTAACTGAGGTAGAGATAGAGCAAAAGGACTTTAAAATTACAATTAAGTCTGAAATGCCTAAAAAGGGGAAAAAGGCTGTTGATGAACCAATTATTCAACAGATTCAAGTACCTGTTGCTACTCCTGTTATTCAAGCTCCTGTTGCTTCTCCTGCAGCTCCAGCGGCTTCTGCTCCAGCAGCTCCAGCGGCTCCTGTTCCTGCTTCTGAACCGGAAGCCCCTTCGGCATCATCAGAAGACAATTCAAATTTTATTGAAGTAAAATCGCCTATGATTGGAACCTTCTATAGACGTCCTAGTCCAGATAAGGATCCATTTAAAGATGTAGGAGATAATATTAAGGAAGGAGATGTTGTTTGCGTAATAGAAGCAATGAAACTCTTCAATGAAATTGAGTCAGAGGTAAGTGGTAAAATCGTAAAATTCCTTGTTGAGGACAACACGCCAGTTGAATACGATCAACCACTTTTCCTTGTTGATCCATCATGATCAATTTGAATACTAATGTTTAAAAAAATCCTCATAGCAAATAGGGGTGAAATAGCTTTACGCGTTATTCGTACCTGTCGTGAAATGGGAATTAAAACAGTAGCTGTTTATTCAACTGCTGATAAGGACAGCTTGCCAGTAAGATTTGCTGATGAAGCTGTTTGTATAGGTCCTTCGACAAGTAGTGAAAGCTATTTAAATATCCCAAACATTATAGCTGCGGCTGAGATAACAAATGCAGATGCAATTCATCCCGGTTATGGTTTTTTAAGTGAGAATTCTGTTTTTTCTAGAGTTTGTCAAGAAAATGACATCAAGTTTATTGGTGCTAGCCCAGAAATGATTGACGCAATGGGTGACAAAGCTTCAGCAAAAGCGACAATGAAAGAGGCGGGGGTTCCAACAATTCCTGGAAGTGAAGGAATTTTGGATTCTCTTGAAGATGCTAAAGTTTGTGCTGCTGAAATTGGATACCCAATAATGCTTAAAGCAACTGCTGGTGGTGGTGGAAAGGGTATGCAAGTATGTAATGATGACGAAGAATTAGCAGAAGGTTGGGAAAGCACTCGAAGAGAGGCTGCTGCTGCGTTTGGAAATGATGGAATGTATATGGAAAAATTTGTCGTAGAGCCTCGACATATTGAAATCCAAATCGCATCTGATTACAGAGGAAAAGCTTGCCATTTAAGTGAGAGAGATTGCTCTATTCAGCGTCGTCATCAAAAACTAGTTGAAGAAGTGCCTTCTCCATACATGACTGATAAATTGAGAGAGAAAATGGGTGAAGCTGCTATTAGAGCTGCTGAAGCTGTAAAGTACGAGGGTGTTGGAACCGTAGAATTTCTAGTTGATGCAAATAGAGATTTCTACTTTATGGAGATGAATACTCGAATTCAAGTAGAGCATACTATTACTGAAGAGGTTATCAATTACGATTTAATTAAAGAGCAGATAAAACTTGCTGCTGGAGAAAAAATTAAAGGACGAAACCACTTCCCTAAAATGCATGCTATTCAATGCAGAATAAACGCAGAAGATCCAGATAGAAATTTTGCACCATGCCCAGGAGATATTACAAATTACCATCAACCTGGGGGGCATGGAGTTCGTTTGGACACTCATGCATATGCTGGATATAGAATTCCTCCTTACTACGATAGTATGATTAGTAAGCTTATTGTTGTAGCCCAAACAAGAGAAGAAGCTATAACAAAAATGGAAAGAGCTCTAGATGAATACATTATCGAAGGAGTTAAGACTACCATTCCTTTCCACAAGAAACTTATGAAAAATGAACGATTCCGTTCAGGAAACTTTACTACTAAGTTTATGGAAGAGGAGAATATCTAAAATCTATCTAGACTTTAAAATATTTGTCGTGCTATGACCTGGGAGGAGCGGTACAGTATGTACTTCTCCTCCATTTTTTTTCACCTCGTTAGAGCCAACTATGTATTTGGGATTAGATACATCAACACATGTTTCATCGTAGTCATCACCCTTAACCAATATGTCAGGAGTAACTGCTTTAATAGCAGTTAATGGAGTGTCTTCGATAAAAATTATTACAAGATCAACACATTCTAATTCCGAAAGCATCTGAGCTCTGATGTTTTCAGAATTAACTGGTCTATCTGGTCCTTTATTTAGTCTTCTAACACTATCGTCGTCATTTATAGCAACAACAAGTTTCGTCCCAAGGGCACTAGCCGATTCTAAGCAATGAATGTGTCCCTTATGAAGTATATCAAAAACACCGTTTGTGAAAACGATCTTATGGCCTTCATCACGCCAATTTTGTATTGTTTCAATTATATCCAAACTAGACGGTTGAGGGTTTGGGGTTACCTTTTTTGATTATCAAAGAACCAACAATGCCTGAAAGGACAAGCATTAGGGTTTGGGTTATCCAAATAACGTTTGCAACAGCGTAAGTATCTACATCATTTGTAAAACCAATAGACTTAAAGCCTGCAACAACTGCTTCTTGATATGAACCTATTCCACCAGGAGATGGAAAAACCATTCCAAAACCTCCACTTACCATAACCCATAATCCTTGGAAAAATTTGATCCCTTCAACCATAGAGATAAATAGGAAGTAAGACATTAAAAAGTACATAAGCCATATAAAGAAGGTATGAGCTAAAAATTCAGCTCTTCTTTCCATGCTTCTTATACTCTTAATGCCATCAAACATTCCTCTGATAAACTTTAAAATCTTAGAGTAAATACTGTTTTGGCCTTGTGATTGGCTCTTTCGTTTGATTATAACAAACAATCCTATAAACAGAACTCCTAACGCAATGATAATCATCACTAAGGACGACCCACCAGGAAGATTAATGCCAGAGAAAAATGTTACTACTGAATCAAAGTTGCTAATTAGTGCAATACTCAAGAATAAAAAAAGCATAACAAAATCAATGACTCTTTCTATTATAACAGTTCCAAAGAGTTTGTCTATTGGCACATCATCAGTAGAATGAAGTGCCGTACAACGTGCTAATTCACCTGATCTAGGAATAAGTGTATTTGCTAAATATCCTATTGCAACAGATGCTATAGAGTTTTTGATTGATGCTTTATATCCCAGTGGTTCAAGAAGTAGATTCCATCTAATTCCCCTACTTATCACTGCAAACAAACCCATAATAAAAGTAATACCCACTGCTAGTAATGGGGCATTAATAATGTTTTCAAAAAGTTTGGTCTTATCCTCGTCTGGTATCAAGGTGAATCTTCTGTAAAGAAGAAATAATCCAATTCCTAAGAAGGTTATGTATGCAATTACCTTCTTGATATTCATTTAGACTACTTTATTAGTTTCAGTATCTGGGAAAACTACGGTTGGCGTAAAGTTCTTTGCTTCTTCAATTGTCATCATTCCATATGCTATGACAATTATTATATCCCCAGGTTGGCATCTTCTAGCCGCAGGCCCATTTAGACAAACTTGTCCTGAACCTCTTACACCATTAATAGTATAAGTTTCAATGCGCTCGCCATTATTAATATTTACGATTTGGACCTTTTCGCCTTCTACCAATCCAGCTGCATCTAGCAAATCTGGGTCAAGCGCTATGCTTCCAATGTAGTTTAGATCAGCTTCCGTTACTGTTAGCCGATGCAATTTTGATCGCATTACTGTGATTAACATGGTGCAAAAATACTCTATTCTATTGCTTTTTATGTTGCCAAACCTCATAGGTTTTTACTGCCTCTTCATACCACTCTATACCAAACTTTCTAATTAATGCTTCCTTGCAAAATTCTAGTACAGTTATCTCGTTTGCTGCCCCACATACTCTACCTCCTTCACATATTTCCCATTTGTGATAATTGAGTGCCGTGAAATCAATTAATTCCTTTATTCTAATAGGATATAAATGACATGAAATTGGTTTCTTCCATTTAATTTTCCCATCTCTATTTGCATGTTCAATTCCGCATAAAAGAGTGCCATTAGATGACAATGAAGAATAAGCACATGCTTTTCCTTCAATTAGTGGAGTTTCGAGGCCTCCATCGTTTCCTACAGTGAAAAACCCTTTTTCATTAATTTCTTCTAATCCACTCTGACTTAAATAGGGCTTTACCTCATCGAATACTTCTTCTAAAATTGCGCATTCCTCTTCTGTCAAGGGAGCTCCTCCTTCTCCTTCAACACAACAAGCTCCTTTACATACACTTAAATCACAAGCAAAATGTTTCTCAAAAATGTCCTCGGAGAGTAGTTTGTCACCAACTAATATCATAGCAACGAAGTTACGGTCAGATTATATTTGTCCTGATGTCGAACAAAAGCAATGAAAATAAACTCCGGAAAGGTCTTTCTAGGATGAAGTTATTGCTTCCAACTGTTCTAAGTCTTGGTGTTATTTTCTTTTGGTTTAGAGACGATTTTGCATCACCTGAAGGGTTTTCTTGGACTTATAAAACTACACTTGCTCTTATTGCTGCGCTTTGTTTAGTTTTCATAAGAGACGCTGCTTATGTAATTAGA
>MDSY01126071.1_pt1 | contig 10941 bp, 10 predicted proteins | sample 811131 | NCBI WGS metagenome assembly MDSY01 (sample SAMN05326643, study PRJNA326480) | marine metagenome | isolation source: seawater | place: Atlantic Ocean: South West | collected 2010
CGGAACGTTTGCTGTGTTTGCAGTCTTTCAAATCCGGCAAAGAATCTGAAGTTACTTACAGAGCGTGCAGCATCTACTCTTCGAGCAAGTGCAATCGGTTTGCCAGTATCCATAGATTCCGTACGCGCAACCTGCTCGGTTTTTTGTTCAAGCGCATCTGCGATTTTATCAAGCCAATCAGCGCGTTGATGAAGTGTGAGTTTTGACCACTCAGCCTGTGCCGAGTGAGCAGCTGTTACAGCAAGTTCAACATCGCCAGATTGAGAGCGTGGAATTGTGGCAATGATTTGTTCAGTTGCAGGATTGAAGTCATTTAGGGTCTGACCATCAAGGGCGGGAGAAAAGCAACCATCAATGAAATTTTCAACCGAGTGCATGTTCACACCTCGACATCATACAGCCAACGATCTTGGTCAGGATCCCACTCATCCCATGTGGGTAGTTTCTCGAGGCTTGAGAGGTAGCGTTCCGGAACAATTCCTGGAACGATGAAGGCTTTTTGTCGATGCAGTGGGTATGGGTTTCTCAAATCGATTCCAAGTACGCCTAAAACGGCACGTGCCACATACCACATGGCTTGGGAATTCCAGCCATGTGCAATCTTGACAACGATTCCCAAACCCTTGGGGTAATCCGGATGCTCAATGGCCAGTCCGAGTAATCCATCCGCTCCTTCTTTGGCAATGACCTTGCCTCCTCCTGCTTTGAGGACGGTAGAATCCAGTCGATTGAAACCACCGACTAAGTCCGGATTTCGAATCATTGATTCCCAAATCCAGTCCTTGTCTTTGTCACGGACTAAACCTGCATAGATTTGGGCTAATTCAGCCACGGTGTTCGAAACGGTTGGGAGTCCGCATCCATCCTTAGCAATACGTAATGGCTTCCAATCTGGACCAAGATAGGTTCGCAATTCGGCCATGTAAGCGTCAAACACTTCGTGAGTAGGAAGGGTATATCCTGCACGGTTCCAGCCCTTTTTACGGCATCCGTGAAGAATTGCAGCGTGCTCGCCTGAGCACGTATGGAACCATCTTCGAGGCCGGCGAACTTGTCTTCCAAATTGAATCAAAGGTACATCCAATGGCGTCAACATAAGTGGCCATTCTTCCTCTGAAAGAAGCGATTGAGCAGCAGCTACGTGTTCTGTATCTCCGTTATGGGATGCTACTGCAATTGCCTTTTGTTCCCAAGAAGTGTCTTCAAGTTCCTCAGTAAATGCCTTGAGCATGAATGGTTTCATCATTGAGCGGCCATAACACAACACATTTCCACCAAATGAATGGATGACTTCATCGCCATGTGACCAAGCAATAGCACCGTGAATCGTAGTTTCGGATACACCGTTTCTGCGGTAATCAACCAACGGCTCCCACGCAACTTCACGGCCGGTTGGGATTCCTTCAACTTGCTCACCCAATGGTGATTGAGGATAGAGTGAACTCCCCGGCCTTCCAGGTTCAACAGCCGAAGGAGTATCGTGTTCGATGGCCATTTTTTCACCTCTCTGCAAGTATCTTCTCAACCCGAGGTACGACCTGCTCCATGTAAGCAGTCATGTCTCGACAGACCCGATCTGAATCGTGATTAAAGAAATCAAACCAAGCCATAATACGGTCCTGTGGATGGAATCGTTCGAGTATTTGTTGCGAAACTTCTTCGACATTGCCAATGAGTGCATTTTGTGCCGCATTTTCAACTTTTGAGGGGTCAATCGTCCCTTCTAATGCGTTCCAATATGCCCCAAGTGCGGCTTTTGCTTCTTCTTTTGCTGCAGCGCTTTGTTGTTCAGAGGTCAAATCCTTTTCCGCATTGAGGAATACAAATGATGTGCGAGGCATATCTCTTCGCTCCCAAGTTCCACCATCGGGATGATACGCTTCTCTCATTCGGTCATGAGTCGCATCGATTACTTCTGGTTTAGTAATCGACAAATTGAATACTTTAACCGGTAGAATCGTATTGAGGAACACCTGTGCTTTCGGGTCATGTGTCCCTGCAACCATTACCAACAATTCTCTTCGGAAATTTTGCGGTATGATTTTCAAATCTTCAAAGACATAACGCTTCGGAATTTCGATTTCTTCCGGCGCCGAATTGAGTCCTTCAAATTCTATGGCGGCATGTTGAACCTTTTCCCAATCCTCATCACTTCGGAAATTACTGCGTCGAAGAACAGTTGAACGAGTCATGTTTGAATTAACAACATCGCCTCTGAGCAATCGCAAAAAAATGTCCCCTGCCTCCAAAAATATTTGACCTCGAAGTGCGGGCCATGCGGCTTCTTCAATCGAGTTGCGAGGCGTTATGCCGTAGGGCCGAGCCATAAATTCGAATCGTCCTGCTGAAAATCCGACATGGAGTTTACGATTCTCTTCGGGATTGAGCCCGTGTAATTGGAGCGTATTCGCTATTCTTTCCGCCTGAGCAATCGGGCCGCCAGATGCGAGTATAGAGACGACTGCACTACCCATTTCTATGTTTTTGGTTCTGCGGAAAGATTCCATTGCCAGTTGAGGGAAATCAGTACAAAGTCCGACTTCGCCCAGCCAATGAGGTACGACTGGTTTAGAGTTCGACTTTTGAATTTCAGTTGATAAATGGGCTTGAGCAAGCCATCCAACTCCAAAACCAAGTGCGTCTGCACACTCGAGTTGCTGGAAGTAATTGGCAAACATCTCTTGCTCGGTAGGAATCAAACCCGTCGAATCCGGAGTTTGACTGATTGAGAAGAAAATGTCATGCTCCATGGTTGGCACCAATCCTTCCAGTCGAATCCACATCATAACGAGTGTGGCTAATTGGGATGGTTACTTCTTTGATTTCTCGCCGGGTCGCTTGGAATTAAAATCAGCCAAGTCTTCAATGCGTTGTCGGACTGCTATTGGGGTAGGGAGACCCATATTGAGGAAAGAATGCAGGCAGTCTGAGAGTTGTAACATAGCCGTTTCATAATCTTCCGCTATTTCAGCAAGATCAGCAAGGCCCCATCGGGCGACGAGTTGACCAGAAAGGTCTTCAAGTTCGACTGAAAGATTGAGTGATTGTTCATATAATTCCTTTGCAGCAACAAAGTTTCCAATGGTTGCTTGTGTATGGGCCAAGTCAGCCATTGCCTCAATTTGAGCCTCTTCATCCTTCATTTGCATAGCCAATTCAATACGTCGAGTCCCATGGACCAGTGCATTGTCGAAATCATCCAGTCTCTTGGAACAGGTTTCAAGCAGAGCAAGTCCGTAAGCAATGCCATTCAAATCTTCTATCTTTTCTCGAAGTCGCAAGGATCGAGTTGCAAAAGTTTGTGCTTCTTCAAATTCATCTTTGCTCAAATGCAGTAAGGCGACATGGTGGGATACGGCTGCTGCCAAAGCAGTTCCATCTTTGATCAGCTCAGAGTTTGCTCCTAATTCAGCAAAAGCATCGATGCCCTGGTCTTCGTGTTTGAGCATTTCAAAGTCGGCCCAACCTCGTTCCAAGTCGTCGGTTGCATTTGTTTTGGCATGCGCAAGAAGGCGTTCTGCAAGTTCTGAATCTTCGAGTTCTAAAGCAAGCGGAGTGAGGCGAAGCGCCAATGCAGTATTGATGTCATCCATCGCACCACCGGCTGTGAGCATGTCGAGAATACGACGCGCTTGCTCAGCATTAACCTCCCCGCTCATGCCTGTGCGCTACCTCTCCGCGTCAAGAACCTATGTGTTTACTTTCTACGAAGTTAAACGTTGATAACCCGAACGGTCTACCACACGTTATGGGTGACTACAGTGGATATTTGCAAGGCCTAAGCCTCGTAGCCATCCTTGTTCTCGCTCCAATTGCTTTACAATCGCTTCTTTCCGGTGATTCAGAGGTGGTTTATGTCTTGGTTCCCGGAGAAGATGATACAACCACGATTTACATCGAAAACAATACCTCGTCCGATGATGCGCGTGCCCCCGAACTCAATCGTTCAGAAGTAGCTCGAATTGCTACCTTTAACATCAAGGTATTTGGTGAGACCAAGATGGGCAAACCTGCAGTTGTCGATGCGCTGGTTGACATTGTATTGACGTATGACTTAGTTGCCGTTCAAGAGATCAAGGACATCGACCAAACAGTCCCCTACGACTTCCTCGATGCTATTAACGCCAAGTCATCCACATCTTGGAACATGCTTCTAAGTCCTCGCAGTGGTTTGCAAGACGATGACCAATCCTCTCAAGAACAATATGCTTTTTACTACAATACTTCGGTATTCCAAGCGATTGGAAATGGTACTTTGCATAACGACAGTATTGACGACTCATTCCAAAGAGAACCATTCATTGGTCAATTCGAAGTTCTTGATGCCAACGGTACAGGTACAGGTTTTGACTTAAGTCTCATCACCATACATACCAAACCTGGTGATGAAACGATTGGGGAAATCAATGCATTGACGCATGTTGTGGACACCTATCTTGAGAACAATCCGAATGAAACTGAAGTTGTAATTCTCGGTGACTTTAACGCTGCTTGTTCCTATGTATCTTCCAACGAGCTTTCCAACTCACCCTTAGCGCATTCAAATTATACTTGGATCATTGAAAACAATGTTGATACAACCGTTTCCGACAGTTACTGTGCTTACGACCGTATCGTAACCAACGGTGACCTCGATGGTCGTTTGGTTGGAACCTGGGGTGTAGATAGGTCCTTTTCGGACAGTGATATCTCTGACCACTATCCAGTGTGGTTCGATATCAAAAAGTGATCAAATACTTCGCAATCGGCCACCATCGACTGCTAAACTCACACCACGAATTCCACCTGATGCAGGAAGTGCAAGGAAGGTAATGGCAGATGCAGTTTCCAGCGGATCAATTAACCTTTCAATTGGAACTTGACTCATCCATCCTTCGTGAACATCTTCGATACTTTTACCAGTTCGTTGATTGATTGAAGCGGCAAGAGAATCTAATCGTTCAGTGTTGGTGAATCCGGGCAAGACATTGTTGATGGTAATACAAGGTGCTAATTCACGTGACAGACTCTTTGCCCATGAAGCCATAGCCCCTCGGAGTGTATTGGACAATCCGATGTTTGGAATTGGTTCTTTGACCGAAGTAGAGATGATTTGTATGATTCGGCCATAGCCTTGCTCTTCCATGGAAGGGGCTAACGCTTGCGTCAGGGTATGAGCAGCGTGAAGATGACGTTTGAACGGAGCCTCAAAATCTTCGACAGAATTGTTGAGTAGTGGCCCACCAGGAGGTCCACCTGCATTGTTCACCAAAATGTGAACCGGGCCACGTTGGGCCAGCAGAGCATGTACTGCAGGCTGAATGGAAGCTGTATCTTCAAGGTCGAGAACAAGCGGTATGTGTTCACCGCTGCCAAGAAGGGATAATTCACCACATAGGCTCACTAAAGCATCGTGACTGCGGGCACTAACTGTGACATTAGCGCCTGCTTTTGCCATCATCTTAGCAGTTGCAGCACCAATTCCTTTACTCGCACCACATACCAGCACATGCTTTCCTAAGAGGGCGCTTGTTGAGTAGGGATAGTCGTTGCCAAGGAGGTCCATGATAGGGCGAGAGGGTACTCCTCAAAGGGTCTTCTGTTGTTCAAAGCCAGTCCAAAATCGTGTCTAATTCAACCAACCAATCATCCGATGCCACATCGATAAGAGAATAGTGGTCACCTGGCAGCCAAAGTTTTTGCACATCGATATCTTTGTCACCCATTGTGCGCACATATGTTTCTGATTGTTCCTTTGGCACATCTGTATCTCTTTCACCGTGGATGAGTAAAACAGGTGCTTTCGGTGGGTGGTTAATTGGATTTAATTGATCCCACAATGTTGGGTTTTGCTCAGGACTGCATCCAATCCAACGACGTATTGCATCTCCTTCATCTGAAAGTTTCGCTTGATCAGCGCTAATTAAATCTGTTATTGGTGCTTGAGCAATTGTAAGCCATGGTTTTCTTTCTGCTTTAGCAGCCAATAACAAGGCGAGGTGACCTCCAGCAGAATGTCCCATCACCATTGAACGGGTGATGTCAATTCCAGGGAGAAGGGCGAGTTGCCCCCAAGCTCGTAAAACATCGGAAAGAGTATCCATCCAAACGCCTTCATCATCTTCACTCCACCCTTTGAATTCGATGTTCCAAGTGGCAATACCTGCCTCAGCAAGGTCTTGAGCTATGGGTTTCATCAACTCACTGGTCCATGACTTCTTCCAAAATCCACCGTGGATGAGCATGATACAAGGTATGCCTACATTCTTTTGGAAAGGAGACGGATCATCGGGCATATACAAATCCGCAAATTGCCAGTCTTCCGCTCCCCATTGCATACGGTCGACTGCCATAAACGAGTGCAGTGAGGCGTCATCTATCACCCTTGCTCTTCGTCTTGGATTACAAGATTTTAAAACAAGACAACAGAGAGAACGACACATGGGTAATGCATTGGATATCGAATTTGAAAATATGAACGGCGAACTAACCACACTGCGCAAACTTGGTGATTCAAACTCTGAGCACTGGATTGTGGTAAATGTAGCAAGTGCATGTGGGTTCACGAAGCAATATACTGATTTGCAAGCAACCTCAACAGAAAGCAACGTGACTGTTGTCGGTTTCCCATGCAACCAATTTGGAGCTCAAGAGCCTGGTTCTCATCAAGAGATCTGTGATTTTACTCAGTCAAAGTATAATGTCACTTTCCCTTTGATGGCGAAACTCGAAGTTAAAGGCGATAACCAACACCCCTTATTTTCAGAATTGAGCCAATCAACCGGGGCAGATGGACATACTGGAGATATACGCTGGAACTTTGAGAAGTTCTTGGTCGGACAAGACGGTTCAGTTTCCCGTTTTTCTTCGAAAGACCTGCCTTCAGATATGTTGTGAAGTTCCGACATTCTCGAAAGCATCAGGGCGGAATACCCAGCGTGCCTTGTCGTCATTGTCGTAGTATTGTTTTACTTTAGGCTCATTTGACATTTTCTCATGGAATGCAAGTAAAGACGGATAATTTGCTAGCATGTCTGATGTAATACCATCGAATTGGCCTGAGAACATCATGAAGGTATCCATGAAGGCCTTGATGTCAGCAATGCTCATCGACTCAGTATTCGCTAACCATCCTGTGGTTGATTGTTCAAATACTTCTGAAATGGCTTTCATTGCTCGGTCCATTTTTCCGTCTTCCTCAAATAATTCTTTTCTGGCTGCTATCTTTTCATCGAGGTCTTCGATTGCAAAAGTGGGGATGAAAGCCTCCCTCCAACCATTAATCACTTCTACCAACTCATCGACTTTAGCTCGCTCAAAGAGGTCTTCAGGTTCAAGTCCCGCTAAGGCTCCAGTGTAGCGTAAGAGTGCATTCGATTCGGCAACAACACCTTGCGGCGAGCGAATGATTGGCAGGTATCCCCAAGGTAATTCGCCTTGCTGTTTCATCTGCATGTAGCCATCCCAGTCAACTACGGTATTCTTCCACTCAAGTCCAGATAGTTCAAGACAAAAACGGGAAACTTCGGCAAATCCTGGCGATTCAAAATAGACAATTTCATGCATGAACTAAAACAAAAGGGGGAGGTTCTTGAACACTCCCACGACTAATTTTGAGTTAAGGACTCACACGTCGTCGGTCACGAGGGAACAGAACAGTCTCACGAACATTCTTTGAGCCAGTGAGTTTCATCAATATTCTTTCAACACCAAGGCCCCATCCTGCGTGTGGGGGGACTCCATGGCGGAATCCGGCTACATAGAATTCAAATTCTTCAGGATCTAATTCCATTTCTTTAAGATTCTCGATAAGAACATCGATTCGATGTTCACGTTGACCGCCAGAGGTTAATTCATCTCTGCCAAAGTTGAGGTCAAACCCTCTGCTGAGTTGGCGTCCAGTGCTTCCATCTTCGCCTTCAACCTGGTGTATGTAGAATGGTTTGAGGTCCATTGGCCAACGTGGAAGGAAGTAAAACTGAGGCAAATCTTCGGCAAGAAGGTCTGAGTTTTCAGCATCAATATCATCGCCCCACTCAATTTTCCCACCTTTGCGTTGAATGGTTTCAATCGCATCGCAGTATGATAGTCGTGGGAATGGTAATTCCGGGACAATGACTTCAACCGGCTCTTCTTCTTGAGTTGCTCGATAGGCGTTAATGGTCTCGATGAACTTCTGAGATTCCGGGTCTTCAGCGACTGATTTCCACATGTGGTGGATCATTCGCTCAAGTACACCCATTACATCGTCATCGTTAGCCCAAGAACATTCGATATCAAAAGAGATGAATTCGTTCAAATGTCGGTATGTATCGTGTTTTTCTGCACGAAACGCAGGACCGATTTCGAAGACCCGTTCAAGACCACCTGACATGCACAATTGTTTGTACAGTTGTGGCGATTGGTTGAGGAAAGCAGGTGTGTCGAAGTACATCATCGGGAAGAGGTCAGTGCCACCTTCGGTTGCAGTTGCTACAATTTTTGGTGTATGTGTTTCAAAGAATCCTTCACTGATGAGCGCTTCACGACCGTATTGCAAAATCTTTCCTCGCAAATGGAACATTGCGTTGACGTGGGAGCGGCGTAAATCGAGGAATCTATTGTCGAGCCGGGTATCAAGCGCAACATGAACCGTGTCCGTAACTCCAAGCGGCAATGGAGCGACAGCTCGTGCAATGAGGTTGACAGATGACGCTACCACTTCGTATGCAGGAGGTGGAGTCGGTTCACCCTCCTTTTGCTTTGGCGGCCTCTTTTCAGAAACAGTTCCGGTAAATTGGAGAGTGGATTCACGAGTCATTCGTTGGATGAGATCTAAGGCCTCTTCGCCAACATTGTCGCCTTTGAGGAAAACTTGTGTTGTGCCTGTGCCGTCTCTAAGGTCGACAAAGCAGATTGCTCCTTTGCCTCGGTTGGCTTCCATAAAACCGGAAACGGTGACTTCTTTGCCAACTAATTCAGCGCCTTTCGTTTGAATCTCGCCCAGTGTGTGGGTGCGGTAAGCGGTCGGTACCCAAGTGCTCATGTTGGTGGGGGGACGAGTCCAGAACATCAACCATTCGTTCCATCAGTATCCATTTTGAATGTCTCAGTTGCGCATTTTCACCTCTTTTATTCCTTTTAAGAATTATTAGTTCTACAATTAAGCGGTTTATTCATATAGGCGTGGATTGGCGCCCACATCATGACTGGTGACTTGTTTTCATCCGAATCCGTAACCCGCGGCCACCCTGACAAATTGTGTGATACGATCTCTGATGCTATCGTGGATGCCTGCCTTGCAATTGATGCTAATGCGCGTGTTGCAGTCGAAACCTGTGTCAAAGGTAAGGAAGAAATGGGACTGATTGTTCTTGCTGGAGAAGTTTCTCTTAGCGGGGCAGCTCCTGATTATGAAGCAGTTGCACGACAAGCAGCAGCAGGTGTTGGATATACTTCTCATTCCATTGGGATGGATGCGACCTCGAGTACTTTCACGGAAGTCCAAGTTCATATCACTACTCAATCGTCTTACATCGCTCAAGGCGTTAACAAAGACCTCTTGTCTCAAGGTGCTGGGGATCAAGGTTTGATGTTTGGCTATGCATGCACAGAAACAGAAAACTTCTCCGAACTTAAAGGGCGTTATTTCCCTCTTGCAGCAGCACTTTCTCAGCGCCTTACTCGCCGCCTTACCGCTGTTCGAGAACAAGGCATTCTTCCTTGGGCGCGCCCTGATGGAAAGTCCCAAGTGACTGTTGAATACGATGAAGATGGTGCTGTTTCACGAGTTCACACAGTCATTATTGCCATTCAACACGACAAAGACCTCAAAGACAAATTCAATGGTTCTGAAACCGAGGAACTGGCATATGTAAATCAACAGATTAAGGAACATGTTGTTGAGTATGTTATTCCTGCAGAGTTGCGCCAAGACGACTACTCTCTTGTCGTCAATGGAACAGGGCGCTTTGCTGACCCAGGAGGTCCATATGCAGATGCGGGTTTAACCGGTCGAAAAATCATTGTCGATACTTACGGTGGCATGGGGCGTCACGGAGGCGGCGCTTTCTCTGGAAAAGACCCATCGAAAGTTGACCGTTCAGCAGCTTATGCTTCTCGTTGGGCAGCAAAACACGTGGTCGCTGCAGGTCTTGCAAGTCGTTGTGAAATTCAATTAGCATACGTCATTGGGATTGCAGAACCTGTAAGTGTTCGTGTTGAAACCTTCGGAACTTCTGACCTTTCAGAACGTGAATTGGCGGATAAGGTCAAGTCAACATTTGATTTCAGACCTGGCGCTATTGCTCGTGACCTTAATTTACTCAAGCCCATATACTCAGTCACTGCTTCTGGTGGACACTTCGGACGAGTTCCCGGTGAAGATGGAACCTTCCCCTGGGAGCAAATTGAACAAGATCGCATCAACGCTCTTCGAAACTAAAAAAGCCATTATTTGACGGCCCGTAGGGCCGATTCACTCAAGTGGTAGGTATCGGTGGCTTGACTTGGTCTTATGTCGTCTCGCCCAGTTCGTGCTGTAGCCTTCGTACTCGTGTTGCTGTTTGCAAGCATGTCTCCATTGGCATTGCATGCCAGTGCGCATCAGAGCATTCTTTTGTCCACCGATTCTTCTCACATCATGCTGATGGGCGGTGATTCGGGAAACATTACTCTCACTATCGAAAATAATGCCTCGGCTATTGAAACATACAATATCTCGGTTGATACTACAGGTCTATCCGCCGTTTGGGACGTCATTGCAAGTGAAGAAACAGTCGAAAACGTATTCCCTACATGGTCGAAAAACACGACCATTATTGTCCGCCTTAGTGAAGGTGCTTTGCCTTCAGATAGCGGGTCGTTCGACATCATTGTGACAGAGCCAGACCAAAACATCAGCAGTTCCATTACTGTTTATGTGTCTGTAAGTCCGTCGTATCTGCCTTCTCTCAATCTTTCACCAATGGGGGGAGCGCTAAC
>MDSY01046073.1_pt1 | contig 10936 bp, 9 predicted proteins | sample 811131 | NCBI WGS metagenome assembly MDSY01 (sample SAMN05326643, study PRJNA326480) | marine metagenome | isolation source: seawater | place: Atlantic Ocean: South West | collected 2010
AATGTTGTTTTGATAAATATGTATTAGTTGTAAATTCCTTTCTCATGTACTTCATTATTGCATTTATACTTGGTACACATTGAGAGTCGGAATAATTACAATCATGGTTGTTACATTCATTTTCGTTTAATGAAGAACAATTTAATTTGTAAAAAAATTGTGAATATTTAGTAATTGATTTATACAATTTAATATTTTTAAGTTCGTCTAATATTATTCTATTATATAACAACAGTTCATTTAATTCTTTTTCTGATTTAGAATTAAATTCTTTATCATCATTACCTTCTACAATATTTTCAATGGGTACAGATATTGTTTCATTATTACCATTCATATCAACCTTTTCGGATTTAATAGTTATTTTATTATTTTTTGTATCAATTGATAATATTTCACCCGACAATAAAGAATCATCATTATTGTTACCTACTTTAATATTTTCTCCAACTGATATGTCTAAGATATCTTTATCTTTTATAGTAGATAAATCGGGAGTAGGTACAATAGAACTACTTTGAGTAGAAGAGTCTCCTATAATACCCTTACTATGAAGTATGTAATTTTCCAGTCTTGTTTTATATAAACAATTCACTGTATGTTTAGGTAACTTAATATTTACAGTATTCGATTTTACTACATCACATAAAGATTTGTCGCTTGATTTATCACATATATCATTCATATTAAGTATCATGTAAATTAAGTCATGAAATTTAGACTGAAGTCTGGCTAATTTTGATAATATGGTAATATGTACCTGACTTTTAAATGAAAAATTAATATAATTTAATTTTTTAGTACCAATTACTAAATTATCGTTAGACTTATTTATTTTATCTACATCTTTTAATAACAAAATACATAGATTAGATAAATCCCTCCTTTTTTTTAATCTTTTCCCTTTTTTAATTAAATTAAAGGATGGAATGTATTTATTTATAATTAAATTAATATCACTTGGCTTTATGCTAGGATTTTTAGATTTAAATAAATTATAAAATGTCGCGTATAATGTTGAAGTAGATTTAGTTGTTTTTTCTGCTATTTTTTTATAAAAGAAATCTATAGCTGATCGATATTTATCCTTCAATTTTATCAAGGGTGTATCATTTTCGTCCCATGTTTCGTGTGATAATATACTTTCATGATTAGATTCTAAGATACTCTTTAACACTATTCTTTGCTCAGTAGTATCTTTATCTGGATCAGAATCATTAGAAGATATAATTAAATTAAAGAAATCACTTATCAATGTATCATCCATTAAATTTCTGAAATTAGATATTTCCCTTTGATCTTTTACTTCAGTATCTATGTGATTGATATAATCTATATATACATCTATGGTAAAAGACAATATAAAAAGCATATTTACCTTGGATTCTATATCCGAACTTTTAATACCTAATAACTTTGTTTTAATAATGGATATTTTATTAGTAATTAAATTAATTAATTGATTATAATTAGGATAATCTATATTTAAGTTACTAAATTTATTAACAAGTGTATTTAAAGCTGATATAATAAGTGGTATCTTTTGAATAGTAATACCTATTTCAGTATTTTCCATTATATTTGAGTAGAATTTTTCATAGTTATGTAAAACTGTATTTATATCTTCGCCTTTAGATGCAATCATTTCCTTAATTTGGTTTAAATAGTCTAATCCAATTGGTATATCTTTAAGAGGAAATTGTTCTTTACAAGTTTCTATACTATATTTAGAATCTTTTTCTCTTAGATAAGAGAAATATTTGAAATTAGATAATTCTTTGTGTATTTTATTACTTATATCCCATTTTCGATCTCTAGAAGATCTTCTATGATTAGCAACACCAAACTTTTCTTCTAAATCAGAAATATATTTATGTGGACTTTCATATACAGTTAAAGATTTTTGCGAAAGTAAAAATTTCGGATTGATTAATTTAGATACTATTCTATTTAAAAGAAAATTAATAGATAACTTATAATTATATTTAGATAAATCTTCTATATCAATTATTAGTTTAATTATATCTAGATAATTCATTACTTGATTTACCTGTAAATTTTGAGATTCTTCAGTATCTTTTGATTCAATATTATCTGGTTTTAAAATTTGTAATTTGCTTTCACTATAAAATACATCTTTTACAAATTGATCTATATTAATACCATTAATAATTTTATCATTATTATTTGATACATCATCGACTGGTTGCAGAGTTAATTTAGGAGTTATCATTTCAAAAAGATCTACTAAATCTGGATGATTAATCCCTCTTTCTATTATATTTTTATAGTTTTCTAAATTAGTGTCTAGTGATAATTTATCTGCTGCTTTTTTTCTAATTTCAACATCCTTATTATTACCTTGTTCAAAAGGATACATTGTATGTCTTAATTCCATTAGTAATTTTTTAAGAAATAGGATAAATGTATTTATATTATCAGTATTGTTTTCTGTTATTACTATTTTATAGTCCTTTGATTCGGTCGCACCATAATATTTTGAATCAATATTAAAATAGTCTGATGTTTTTTCATGATTGTATTTGTTTTTAATAATACTACACTTGGGAAATCTTTCAATTAATAATTTAAATTTTTCATTTAAATAGAGTAATGTATTAAATGCTTTTCTTTGATTCTCTTTATTCTTGTTTTTTGAATTACAATTATGTTTGATATCTATAGATTTTTCGGCTTGATCTATATATTTTTTAAACTCTAATGACTTATTTTTGTTAATATTATATTCAATTAAATTAAATTTATAAATAATATTTTTAATGGATTTAGGTTTTGTTTCTACATTTGGATTATATATACATAGATAAGTAAATAAACTATCTTCTGGTGTAAATTTACCTTCAAATATACCAGGTACTTTTCGTAAAACCATATAAAGAGCACATAATTTATCTAATGTTAATAATTTACCTTTTTTTTCAAAACAATATTGCACTAATCCCCAATCACCTGCTTTTTTTAAATCATATAGAATTATTATAATGAGCCTTAATATGTCTCGCTCTTTAATTGTTTTTATAAATTCATCCGCTTCCTCTGCAATAATTTCTTCCTCCTTTTCAATGGTTTTTTGATCTTGTTTGGATTTATTGATTATAGTATTTTTAATGTAATGTATAATGTTTGTATAAATTAATTCAAGGAGATTCCATACTAAAACAGCTATATCCTTTTTATGAAAATGAATGTTAGACGTATCAGTCGTATCAAATATATGTTCATCTTTATCTGTTATACTAGTTTTTAAAGCAGCTAAAAATTTTGGTTCGCTTTCTGAATTAAGATACTGTATAGGGTTATCATTTATTAAAACTTGTTGATAATATTTTTCTATTAAATCAATACCCCAAGAAAGTTGATTAACCGATGGACCTTTAGATATACAATATTGTTCCGAATTTTTCCAGGGATTTTTTAAAATTGACCAACCAGATTTTACAGGGTCATATATTTTTATAATTAACTGACTAGAAGGATCACATATATGAGAAAATGGATTTGATGTTTTATCTATAACTTCAATTTTTAAAATATGACTGGTGAATTTTTTGAAAGATCGATTGTAAAATAAATTATCATTATTTTTAACTATCTTTATAATATCGTTATGATTTTGTAATTCAGTATCATTTAAGCTATCTTTTGAATATGTATTAACTAATTTAGCAGTATTTATAGTTTGATCTTTTTTTTTTTCAAAATCATTATTACTATAAATTTCAAGATTATCTTTAGTATTAGTTTTATTAATGTTAATTACTGTAGTATCATTTAATTCACCTTTAATTGGACCAGGATCCCATTCTTTGACGTAAGGTTGGAATGTTTTAAAGTTTTGTGATTGAAGATCGTCGTATATACGTTTTACTGTAGTAGGTATAGTATCTATAATAATAGGATTGCTATTTTCATTATTGATTTCAATTTGAGTAGAATATTTTTCTCCCCCTGGAAAAAAAAACTCATATATTTTTTTCTTAATGTCTTTTTTAGTAAATAATGTTTTATTATCTTCTAATAGATTTTTATCATGTTCTTTAAGTGAAGTAATTAGTTCATCATAATCTCTAGTTGATCCATGTTTTTCAAAAGGTGACTGTATTTTATTATTAACAATGTCACATTTTATATAGTATTCAGGATCACTTCTTTTATTGTATTCTACTGCATAAAATTGAAAATATTTGTAATAATCTTCATTAGTTTCGTATAAAAATGGATTTAAATAAGAAGATAATAGGATATTTGTTTCCATATCACTGGGATTTGATTCAATACTTTCTATGTCTATATTAAAATATTTTTTAAATATATCTCTACTATATATATGAATATCTTTATCTGGTAAATAATCATGTTGCTCTTTTTTTAAAAAATCTAAGTTTCTGATAATACTTAATGGGTGACTTTCTTTTACACATGTAATTTGTTTAGTTATATCTCGTGTAGAAGCATTTGAACGTGCACCGGCAAAGTCATGCTTTGTTTCCCAGCAATTATCTAAAAAATCCAATAAAGCTAATAATGGAACTGTATCAGAAGGCATTTATTATAATATAATATTAAAATAATATTATATTATAAAACTTAAAGCTTTTAATATAATAAATACTATGGATAATAATAAAACGGATAAATTATTTAACTATATAATAGAATCTAATTATGATGATGAAGATTTTTTTATTAAAGTTAATAATATTAGAAATATAGTAAAAAATAGAATAGAAAAAAAAAAACTATCTAATATAATAGAAACTCATAGAAATTTTAACAATAATTTACATTGGATAGGAAACAATTATAAAGAATTGATTATTGATAAAACTACTGAAAATTTAATTAATAAAGATATATTATATTATTATAGTCAAAAAACTTGAAATTAAATTAATTTTAAATTAATTTCGAGTTAAAAAATATATTTTATTATTTTATATCTGATGGATATAGGCTCAGGGCTATCTCGACTTATTAAAATTAGAAAATTAAATGAAAAGTCATGTTCCGATTTTGAAAAAGATAATTTAAAAATTAACTTAAATAATTATAAATCAAGTTCATATAATCAGGATTACGTAGAATCGAAGAATGTACAAATAAAAAAAAACATTTATTCAGAATGTCCTGATATTCCAAGTTTCCCAGGTGGAAATACACCTCCAGATAATAATAATCTAAAATTAATATATTTAAATTTAGTAGCATCTCGATCTAGAGATTCTGATTTAGATAAAATGTAAATAAATATTATTTTAATTTAGTGATCACATAATAACGAATAGTATTTTTTCTACCAGTTGTTTTATCATATCCATCACTTTTAATCAATGGTTTTAAATGTAAATTATTACATTTAAGAACCTGTCTCAACATATTAATAGCGGGCCATTTTTGTTTCATATGATTATTTTTGTGTAGAGAAGTTAGATTTCCAGTTTTATACCCTAGATCTTTAAGTTTTTCTTGTTGATTTTGAAAATGATTAAATACCTCTTGACGTATGATATCAGTTCTCAATAATTCTGTATCTATAAGATTTTCTAAATTGGTAAATTCTATACCTAAAATAGATAACATATCTTTTAAAATATTAACTATATTTTCATTTTTAGAATAAGACATAATACATATATTTATATTATAATATTTAAATTAAAATAAATTTGTAAAGAAATTATTATTTAAGTATTTTTAAAATGGATGGAGATATTGATATCAATCCAATAAAAATTATAAAATTATTTTATGAAAATGAAATTAAGAAATATACCGGAATTGATATTTATTTTAAACTAGTTTTTAAATATGAAACTAATTATATAGATAATACAAGATGTTTAGCAAGAATATGGGATTTACATCGCAATAATAGATATCCTAATATTAATAAAAGATGTGCAAATTCGGTATTTGGTAATTTGCCTTTGTGTAAGATGCATTTAAAAAAAAATACCTATGGATTAATAACCGAATATCCTGATACTAAAATGTTAAATTGTTATCTTAAAGTAGATAAAAATATACAAAATAAAATTAATACAAACTTAAATAATAAGAAAAATTTTTATATAAAAAAAAGAGATATAAAACAAATAATGTCTCTTAATTCAATTGATTATACCAAAGAAATATTGGATTATAAAAATATTAATTCTAATATTGATTCAAACGAAATATATCTTAGAATTTTAGAAAAATATGGAAGAAATATTGGTAATATCACTTTATCAGAAAAGGATGAAATATTAAATAAATTAGATCATTATAGTAAATTATTAGATTGTAAAGAAAATAATCTTCGAATTAATTATAAGATAAATATCCAATCTAGTAATATTTTAAAGGTAAATAAAATAGAAACAGATAAAATAAACATAAATATACTTGAAAAAGATGAGATAAAAAAAAGTAAAATAGATTTATTTAAATTAGATAATATTAAATTATTGGATAGTGATTATAATAGCTGTGATTTATATCTTTATCAATATAAAGATAATATTTACCTACTTAACAATCAGAAAAAAGTGATATCACTTGTTAAAGAATGGATAGATGAGGATGATGAGGTACCAACTGAGTATAAAAATGCGGATAATAGAGTATTAGATCCGATAAAAAGACTCCCCATAATTGAAATTTTAATAGATAAGAAAGCCGCCATATTTTGTAATATAAACGATGGATTATACAGAGAATATGAATACGATGAAACATTGGAATCTTTTAGATCAACAAATAATATTTTGAGATCATAATATACTGTATAATATAAATTTGATCATCTTAATTTACTAATTTTTTCGTAAAAATGACGGAAGTTATTAAAATGAAACTTAAAATGTTGGTGGATAAAATTACAAAATCAGTTATATTAGATTCAACAGATATAGATAGTATAATACTATCGGTTCGGATAAATAAGTTACTATATAATACAAATTGTTCTGCAATTGTAAATAATATTTATACTGGAGAACAATATCAATGTACTCGGAAACGGAAATTTGGTTGTTTTTGTGGATTACACAATAATCGAAAAAACATTTTTAACACCGTTACATATGATAAATCAGATATTGTTCAAGTATGTCTAAACTTAAACAATATGTTGTCTAAAAATATAATTGATTTAAAAAATAACACATTTTATAGTGTAATATTTAACTATAATACCTATATGGTTAATAGTAAAACTGGCGATATCTTCACTATTATAGATGAAGAAGACTATATCAAAGTGGATAATTTAAATAGTTCACAAATTCCATATATTCTTTTATAGAACAACCACATATTTTTTTATATGAAAAACACATTGTTAAGTATGAATAACTTAAATTTGATTTAATTATTTTTATATTTAATATAATGAAAAATGTATTTAGCAATAATAGATACAATGAATAAATCATATATTGGTAGTAATAAGAGTTATCTTATTTTATATACATATAATCCCTTACATGAAAATTTAATCGAATTTACTGATCTCTATAAAAGTATTTTTAATGTATATAAGTATGCCTTATTATGTATTATTACTGAATATACCGTCATAGATAACGTAATGTTTGCATATTTAAACCGGTCGTTTTGGAAATTTTTAATGAAATTAAAAATAAGATATAAAAATAAGCAATTTATTAAAAAAGGTAGTTTTTATAAAAATTATTTAAAACTAAGGGGTAGAGAACCAAATATTAATTCTTATATAGAATATAATCTATTAAATTGATCATCCGTGTCTAAGTAATCAATTTCTTCTTCAGTGGATACCCTTTCTAATATATAATTCATTTCAGGTAATCTGTTAAATTTTTTAATGGTATCTATATTTTTTTTTAATTTGAATAGGTATTTTTTAACTATGTTAAGGTGATTCATTGATATATTTATATTAGATTTAATAGTATTATTTAATATATTACTAGCATTATTAAGATATGTTATATTTTCACTATACATATATGGTGATAGTATGGTTATTAACTCAAATACATCAAAATTATTAATGTAATTTTCAAAGCCCATTTCCATAAATAGTATAGCTTTATAATCATTTTTATTATATTTTTTACCATGATAAATATTTTTGCTAATGTATAACATTAAAACTATATAAGCTATAAATCCATTTTTAGTATCTAACCAGTTTAGTAAATTCCCTTTTTCCGCTTCCTTTAAAATATCGATAAAACAGCTTGTATCATAATTAATATCAATCTTAATATTAATATTTGATAGATTAGGTTTAATATAATCGTTCCATATTGCAAGTATATGATTAATAGTGTCGACATGATATGTTTCCATAATTATATTTAAAATATTTTTATTTATGATTAAATTTTTAAATATATTTAATTAGATATATTTTAAAATGTAGTTTATTTAAATATTACTAAACTAATTAGAAATTTTTAAAAAATTTACATTATATAAATTTTGATTTATTAAATATAATTTTTAAAATATTAAATGTTTAGTTCGTTACATAGTAATCCAAAAAGAATGTTTAATATTATTGATAGTTTAGTAAGTATACATACAGATGTTAATATTATTATAAATTCATGCGGACTTTATATAAAACAAATGGATTCTTCACATGTATGTTACACCTTATTAGATATAAATAAAGATGAATTTAAAGAGTTTATCTTTGACTGTAAATCAAATTTCTCTATAACTATAGGCGTTAACTTAAAAAACTTAGGTTCAATTTTAAACGCATGTAAAGAGTCCAATTCTATACAATTACAGTTATTCGATATTGATAAACTATATATTATATCAAAGACTGTATATGATACCAAAGAATTTTCTTTAAGCTTAATAGATATTAATTCAGAAATATTAGATATTCCTGATTCAGATTATCATTGCGAATTTAGATTGTCTTCTGATATATTTAATAGTATTATTGATAGTTGTGAAATAATGAAAGGGAAAGATTTACAATTTAATATATATGATAAAAAGTTAACCATACTATGTATAGGGGAATTAGGTGAATATAAACAAATTTTTAATGAAAAAGAGTATTTAGAAAAAAAAATAAAAATAATTAGAAATGAAGATAACACTAAAAATGTTAAAAACCAGATTAAAAAAAAAGAGAATTATAGTTTGAATGTTTCTAAAGTAAATTTTTCCATAAAATATAATATAGATATGATGATAAATTTTAAAAAGGTAGGAAAATTAGTAGATATAATAAATATTAATTTAAAACCAGATTCTCCAATGAGATTAGATATTATGTTAAATGATAATAATGGTTCATGTATGCAATTTTATTTAGCCCCAAAAATGGATGATTAAATATTTATTTCTTATATATATATATATATGGTTTTGTATGATACAATTGTAAATCCTCTTACAAATAGAAAAGTTAATATTAGATCTGAAAAAGGTAAAGAAATTTTAAATAACTATATTGCTATGTTAGGTGGCGGACTTTTTGGGAAAAAAAAACCGAAAGTTACAAAGGTAGAAATAGAAGCTGAATCCGAGACTCCTAAAGAGGAAGCTGAATCCGAGACTCCTAAAGAGGAAGCTGAATCAAATAATAATATATCTGATAGAATAAAGAGTCATATAGAAGCTAATAATTTATTTGATTTAAGTTCATCCGCGTTAGGTAATAATTCACCAAAAGATCTTCAATTGTCCGATGAAATGTACGATGGAACAGCTATAGTAGTACCAACAGACGCAACGGGTAAGGATAGCAAGCTACATAATCTGAAATCCGTTATAGATGAACCATATTATGAAGTTTCAACTTATGACACAGATGGAAAACCTAAAGATATTGATGGTTTAGAAGAAAAAACGGATGGATTCAAACCTTTATGGATGCTTAAATCTACATTTAAATCTCATAAAGAACCAGTATTTTTTATTCCATTAGGTTATATAAGAGCTTTTTCATCTCAAAAATCAAAAACACTTTCTAATAAAGTAACCCCTGATCCAACTAAGAATCCAAAAGTTTTTTGGCCAAAGCCACCAGTTGCTTCTAGAACTTATGAACCGACTGAATACTTATACCTTAAATTTAGCGATGGCGGAGATAAATTTGCCGATGTTACTTCTAAATCAACAATGATGAAAAATACGGTATACAACCATGGAACTACTACAGATGTAAGTAAAAGATGGTTCTCACCGTCTAAGATAAATGATATAATTAAAAAAAATGGACAAATTAAATTAGTGGCTCCTGAATTATTTAGGTGGTATCCAGCTAAATTAGGTGGTGTAAATCACGAACAAGTAAAAATAAAAGGAATAATTCAAAGTAATAAAGACGATGGTCCTGATTTAGTAGGATTAGCTGAAGAACAGCGCACTGATCGTGAAAAATTAGAAACGGGGGAGGATGATCATTATTGTGCAAAGTTAGAGATTGAATCCAAGAGTGTAAATACAGGTAAATGGTATACTATGTGCATTGCAGTTAAAATAAGTACATTAAGTAATATTTTAAAATTAATAGATACTATAGAAAACTTAAGAAATAATAATGAAAATGTAGTAAAAGATATGGCTGGATGTACTGGTATAGATGGTAAAAAACAAAATAGTTCTAAAGATTTTTTTTATAAAAACAGAAAAGGAAGTAAATGTAACGTTTCAAAAGGAAATAACGATATCAGTCAATTGTTTACACCTGGTAAATGGGATTCATCTGGTTTGAAATGGATATCAAACAAGGGATCTTCAGAAAATTCATTTTATAAAGAGTGTGTAGCAAATTCAAAAATATTGAAAGATATTGCAGAGCACAATGATGATTAGGAAAAATAACTTTATTACTACATAAATAAGATTATTTTAAAGTATCCGAATTTTATTTAATAAATAGTTTATATAAAACTTAATTAATTGAACTATAATA
>MDSY01090406.1_pt1 | contig 10936 bp, 11 predicted proteins | sample 811131 | NCBI WGS metagenome assembly MDSY01 (sample SAMN05326643, study PRJNA326480) | marine metagenome | isolation source: seawater | place: Atlantic Ocean: South West | collected 2010
ATCTCTCCTCTTATTTGATTTTCTCACTAATTGTTCTAGAGATTGATGTTTATCTTGTTGTGTTAGTTTTAATCTTTTTGCTGCAAACCTTTTTTTTGCTTTCTTACTAAAAAGTTTGGCTAAATTTCTTTTTTTTGTTTTTATAACTTCTTTATTAGCATTTAACTTATTTTTTATATTAATTTTATCTAATTTATTAATATTTTTTTTAACATTACTAATTAACAAAGTTTCCGATGAATTTAATACCTTTGCATACAAAGAATAACCAATTAATTTTTCAATAGATTTAAGTTTTCTTTTTTCAGATACATCACACAAAGATATTGCTATGCCTTTCTTTCCAGCTCTAGCTGTTCTTCCTATTCGGTGTATGTATAATTCAGATTGATTTGGCATGTCATAATTTATAATATGAGAAATATTATCTACATCTATTCCTCTAGCAGCTAAATCTGTAGCAATTAAAATATTTACTTTTCCAATTCTAAAGTTTTTTAGTGTTCTCGTTCTTTGGCTCTGACTTTTGTCTCCATGAATTGCATCCACATCAATACCTGATTTTTTTAATTTAGAAGCTAATTTATTTGCTCCTATCTTAGTTTTTACGAATACTATAGACCTATCAATATTATGATTATTAAATATATCTTGAAGAAATTTAAGTTTTACCTCCCTTTTAACTATAAAAACTCTTTGATCTATTAACTCTATAGGTTTTGCACTAGGTGAAACGTTTACTTCTTCTGGGCTATTTAAAAATTCATTGGCTAAACTTCTAACTGCTTTAGGCATAGTAGCTGATAAAAGTACCGCTTGCTTCGTTTTAGAAATATTAGACATAATTAACTTTATGCTAGGCATAAAGCCTAAATCTAGCATTTGATCTGCTTCATCTAATATCACTGTATTTGTACTATTTAAATATGCAGCCTTAGATTTAACATGGTCTAATAATCTTCCAGGAGTTGCAACTACTATATCAGCTCCATCCTTTAATGATTTTATCTGTGGGCCTGGTTTGGCACCTCCTACTATTAAAACAGCTTTAGGCCTAATAATTTTTCCATAGCTTCTAATTTTATCAATAATTTGCATTGCTAGCTCTCGAGTAGGCACTAATATAAGAACAGGGAATGATTTAGGTGAATTCTTTTTACTCTTTTTAATTAATCTTTCTAATATAGGCAATACAAATGCAGCTGTTTTTCCAGTACCAGTTTGAGCTATGCCTACTATATCATGATTATTTAGAAATTTCGGAATGACAGCATTTTGTATAGGAGTTGGTTTATCATAATTCTCAGATGCTATTCCTTTAAGAATAGGGCCTGTTAAACCTAGCTCATTAAAATCCATAGAATTATACTTTCTGTTTTAAGAGTTCAAATAATCTATAAAACGTCTATTTTGAACTTAATAAGATAAATGAAATTAAATCAAAATTAATATAAGGGGCGATATCATATGCATAATCTAATAGCAAGGTATTTAAATAAAGATGATTATATTTGTAATGATTAAAAACTAAAATTATAATAAGTATAAATTATTTAATAATATGGATATATAATGCAAGCTCTACAAATACTTAATGATGTATTTGGATACAACTCTTTCCGCTCTGGACAAGAAGAAATTATTAACTCTATACTTGATAAAAAAAATATACTCGCTGTAATGCCAACTGGAGCAGGTAAATCGCTATGTTATCAAATTCCTGCCTTAATATTTTCCAGAGGTACAATTGTAGTTTCCCCTTTAGTAGCTTTAATGGATGATCAAATTTTAGCTCTAAAAGAAAATGGTATAGCTGCAGATAGAATTCATTCTCATAGATCAGAAGAACTAAATAAAGAAACTTTAAATAATTTTAAAACAGGAAAAATAAAAATACTATATTTATCCCCAGAAAATTTGATGAGTGAAAAAACACTAAATGAGCTTAATAACATTGATATTGCTATGTTTGCAATCGATGAAGCTCACTGTATTTCAAAATGGGGTGTTAGTTTTAGACCACAGTATGAAGAACTATCTAGATTATCAAAAATATACCCAGACTCAGTCATTGCTGGATTCACTGCGACAGCGGATAAAGATACTAGAGAGGATATTATTCATAAACTTAGTAATTATAACTCAAAAATATTTGTTCAAGGTTTTGACAGGCCTAACTTAAGTTTAGCTGTTGAGCAAAAAGATGATTGGAAAAAGCAAATACTTATTTTTCTAGAAAATAAAATCAATGAATCTGGAATTATATATTGCTTGTCTAGAAAACAAACTGAAGATGTTTCAGAATTTTTAAATAAAAATAATTATAGATCAATTCCTTATCATGCAGGACAAGAAAGTAATATCCGCAAAAATAATCAAGAAATATTTATGAATGAAAATGGTATAATTATGGTTGCAACAATTGCATTTGGTATGGGTATAGATAAATCAAATATAAGGTTTGTAGCCCACCTCAGCTTACCTTCCAGTATAGAATCCTATTATCAAGAAATAGGAAGAGCAGGTCGAGATGGTAATCCTGCAGAAACTTTATTGCTATATGGGTTGAATGACTTGTATCAAAGACGCCGTTTTATTGAAAGTGATGGAGATGATTATCAACATAAGCTCAGAGAAAATAAAAGACTTGATAGTCTTTTAGCTTATTGTGAGACACCTATATGTAGAAAAAAAGCATTATTATCATATTTTGATGAACATGTAGAAGATTGTCATAACTGTGATAATTGTTTTAATCCACCTAAAATGCTTGATGGCACAAAATTAGCTCAAATGGTTTTATCTGCAATATATCGGTCTGGTCAAATTTTTGGAACAATTCACATAATAAATATTTTATTAGGAAATAAAACTGACAAAATTATTGAAAAAAAACATGATAAAATTAAAACATTTGGAATAGGAAATAATTATAAAAAAGATTTTTGGCAAGGATTTATCAGGCAACTAATTTCCTCTGGACATTTAATAATTAATATTAAAAAATTTGGATGCTTGCAGATTACAAAATCTGGTCTTGAAATTCTAAAAGATGATAAATATTTTAATTATAAGGAAATAGTATTCAAAGCAGCTAAAACTACAAAAAAAAATAAAAATACAAAAAAAGTTTTAAATATAGATAATAATGACTTAGAAATTTTAACCTCTCTTAAAGAGCTAAGATTAAATATTGCAAGAGAAAAATCTATTCCTGCATTTGTTATTTTTCCAGATTCAAGCCTAATAGAGATGGCAAAAATAAAACCACAAAATTTACAAGAAATGATAAAAATAAATGGTGTAGGACCAAGTAAGCTTAAAAAATATGGTACTAGTTTTTTAGAAGTAATTAATAAATAATTATATTATTAACATCTACAAAAGCTTCATGTTCTTTTCCGTAAGCAACTATAGCTATTGATTTAATATTTTTAGGATTGATTTTCTTTGCTAGCATAATTCCTGATCTTTTGAATTCTAAAAGTTTTATATCTTGTGTCTCCCATTTATCGGTAGCTATAAATGGGGCCTGATAATATTGCCAAGGTAAGATAGTACCACTAGTTCTAATGTGAATATAATATTCTTGATTGTTACCTCTTACTTGTATTTTTATAGATTTAACTTCCTTCGATAAGGAAAAATCCATCTTTTTCCTTATTTGAATAAAGCCTCCATTATTTTCTAAACTCACTATTCCTGTCATTCGAGCGTAACTTATATCATTCTCCTTAAAATATTCTACCTTACCATCAGATACACCACCCATAACTTGATCACTTATAAATTCCCATTTTTCTTGTGGGTTATTAACAAAGTTTTCAAACAAAACTTCTTCTCCGATACTTTGTTTTATAAAAACTAAATATAAAATTATAATAAATCTAAACATATCATTCCTTAATAAGAATATTTAAATAATAAAAATAACTAAATCAATATAATCTTCATAATAGAAACATAATTTATTCATTTTTATAATAAATAATTAAATAATGAAAAATAAACTTAAAATAAAACCTTTAGCTATTCCTGGAATGGCATTTTTTATAATTTTTGTTATAACTTTCATAATCATAATTAGTCATTCATGGAATTTATTTAGTAAGTATAATTTAATTAAATTAATATTTACTTATTAAACTAAATATAAAACCTATTAGAGTATAAGCCTTTTACCTTAGCATCTATGCAGATAGTCTTTCCTGAAATATCGTCTTCATCATAGTTGTTATCCTTTGCAGAAGTGATGAATAACTTATTCATATTTAAACCTCCAAAAGCAACACATGTAGGCTTTTTCATTGGAGTCTTCATTGTATTTATTATTTTTCCAAGCTCATCATATTGAACCACTTGTCCCCCATTCCATTCCGCATTCCATAAAGAACCATCTTTATCAATTGTAGAACCATCAGGAAAACCTTTTAAATTTTTATTATCAATAATAATCCTAGATTTATCCAAATATGGTTTTTTTTCATTTAAATCTGCTTTAAAAATTAATTTCTTGTAAGTATCTGCATAGTATAAAAAGCTATTTTCAAGTGATGTAGTTATAGAATTACTTATATGTATACCTCTAACTATTTCATGAATTTCTAATTTATTATCTATCATATATAGGGCACCATCTGGCTTAGAAGGGTTAGACTCACTCATAGTCCCACACCAAAACCTTCCATATCCATCTGTTTTGCCATCATTAAAACGAACCTTTGAGGGAAGAGTAACCTGCTTATCTAATTTATTAATAATGTGATTACTAATATCAAAAAAAGAAAAAAAAGTATCAAAAGCACATAAAAGTATATTATTTTGATTTGTTAATGAAATTGCACAAAGTCTATGATCAAAATTCCAAATTAATTTTTTATTTTCCATATATGACCATGCATGTAAGCTCTTACCTTCTATATCAACCCAATATATTCTTTGCAGTTTCTCATCCCATACAGGGGACTCTCCTAAAATAGACCTATCATTACTAATAATAGAATAACTATCCATTTATCAATTCAATATTATTTATCACCATAAGTAGCACCTTCTTGCCAGCTTTTAACAAACTCTTCTACCGAAACTGTCCAACTATTAGACATATTCTCATCAAAATATTCAAATAAGATACCTTCTTTTGCTTGCATAGACAGAAATACTGTTCCTCCCTTTTCACCACCGTGCTCTAGGTGAGGAGAAGCATCTGATTTTGCTAATGCATAATCTCCTTGTTTCCTATGTATTAAAGTTTTAGAACCATCCTCATTAACCTCTGTTAAGAATTGCTCTCCTTGTAAAACTAAAGTTAATGTAGAGGCTATATGCCGATGCCTTCTACAATGGCTCTTGCCTTCTGGATACCTAAGAAGCATATCTAATCTTCCATTTTGAATATCATAACCTAAAAGACAGTAATCAAAATCAATTTTAAAGTCTTTATTATTTAAGTCTTTATAATTTCTCCATTCTACCTTTTCAGGATCATAACTACTAGAAACTTTATGAAAATTTTCAAACAATCAACTTAACTCCATTTAATAATATTTTTAATATAATTAATAAATATTATATTTGTATATATAATTATTTAATAGTGATAGTCGGGGAAGGATCTTCTACCCAATAAAAACATTCGCCTGCAACTATACCATTTGAATTACTACTTGCTCTTCCAGCTCCTAAATTATTTGTAACATCAAAAGACATAGAAATTTCTGGAATTTCTTCAGTTACGGTGTAAGTGGAAGTTAGTTTTTTAATATAGTCAAAAGTAGTTGCAGATGGGAAGTCATCACTAACTAATTGAACGCCCGTCGATGTATAATCGGCAGCTACAGGAGAATTAGCATCTGCCATATAACCTACATCTACCATAAATACTGAAAGATTACCTTCAGTTTGAGTAATAGCATTATGAGCAGATACTTGTTCAGTACCTGCAGTTCCATTTGTAGATGTAGCACAACTTTGTCCTCCTACAGTAACTGTACCCTTCAAGGTCATTGCTCTATTAAGATTCCACCTAGCATGAGTATAAGATTTTCCTACTTCTAATGCTATTTCTTCTACATATGTTCCTACATCTCCTGAAGCTGCTGCTGAAGCTATATCAAAGGATTTTGAGACAGCACCTATACGAGTATATTTTGTACAAGCTGCATCCTCACATAAATCCATACTATTCACTGTAACAATATAAACTGAAGGAGTTGCTAACTCAGAATAAGATACTATTGGATTACAAACAAAGTATAATATAGAAAAAAAAGAAAATAATATATTTTTATAAACTTTTGAAAACATTTAATTTCCTCTCTTAACTTTAACAGCGCCTTTAACAACTTTAATAACTCTATTCTCTCTAATCACTTTTTCGTACATTCTGTTTTCAACAGTCTCTAATACAAAAGCATTAGAATTGGATTTAGTTGTATTTTCTATATTATTAAACTTAAAAGAATAATTTAATAAAACATAAAAATCTTTATTACTCGATCCATCATCATCGATGGCTGCTTCCACAAAAAGGTTTTTATATGGCTTACCAGTAAATCCAACTTTATATCCATCTGAACTAAAGTCTCCTCCACTTTCATTCCAATCATAATAAGATGCAAATACTGTCACGCTATAATCATTCACTATAGAACTAGGTAAATGATAGTCACCTCTTAAATCCCATCCATCTAATGCTTTTTCAGTATTGTTTGACTCAACTAATTTAGTTTTTGAGAAGGCTTCATAATAGTTACTTCTTAGATCAAACACAGAAGACAACAACTCTATACCTAAACCCACCCTTTGATGTGTAACTTTAATTTCTCTGTCATAAAATGCATTAATTCCAAATATAATTTTTTTATCATTAAATAAATTTCTATATCCAAAACCCGTATTAAAAGTTGTATTACCATCATGCTGATAAATACTAGTTTGATTAAAAAATGCATCTGTATCTCCTTCAGAAATAGAGGAAACAGCATTTAAAGAAAAAGTCGAGTCATAATCATCAGAATGGATATATTCTATATCCAAACTTTTAATAAAATCAGGAGTACTATTTTTAATTCCACCAACTATATATTCACCCAGTATTTGCTTTGCAGTACTAATATAATCATTAGTAAAAGCTATATTACAAAAAAATATAAAAACACAAATAGATAATATTGATTTAAAATAAAAAATAATTACACTCCTCTAAATAATTTCTTATTTTTAACATAAAAAAGTATAAATATGAAATTTCGGCTAAATATTTTTAGTTGGAACCAAATGGTTCTGATGAAATCCAATCTATTGTTTGTTTTAATATTGTACTAAAATTTCTAATTTTTATACCTAAACTATCACGACGAGAAAAATCAAACCCAGTAGGAGCTATAGCATCTCCTTTAATCGGTTTTGGAATTTTCATTTGCGGTATTAATCTTTTGCACTCAGCATATATATCTTGCCAATGAATACTTTTATAAACACCATAATATCTTCCACTACAATTTCGATTTTCATATACAGTCAAAAACATATTAGCTAAATCTCTTACATGTATCATTGAAGCGGAATCATTTGGAGTTTCACTATGACGAGGATATCCTCCATCTATTGCTTGTTTCAACCAGGCGAAAGGGTTATGATTCAAATGCTCAGGTAAAACTGCATCACCGTATATACCTGTAGGCAATATAATAGATAATCTAATTTTATTTTCTGTACAAAATTTAATAGCAGCTTTTTCCATAATAGTCTTCGTCGCGGAGGTATATTTCTTTTCTCTACATTGAATTTCTTCATCTGACCAATGATCAACTTCATTTTTAAATTTTACAGGTTGCAGTGGATTAGTACTAGAAGTAGAGGAACATATTACAATATTTTTTATTCCTTTATTCTTAGCTACTTTAAGAATATTTAAACACCCTTCAACAGTTGGCATTATAATTTCTTTATAACCTCTATCATATGACAGTTCTTTTGCTAAGGTGCCATCTTGGCCTTTGTAAACAGGAATAAGACAAGCTATAAAAACCGCATCCACTCCCTCGAAAGGGTCTAAAAAATCTAATTCATTTTCCATATGGGCCGAGTAAAGTTTTAGTTTATTTCCATTAACCAAATTATATAAATATTTAGTTTTGTCGGTAATATTTACATCTCTTAAAGTTCCATTTACATTATACCCTTTCTCTAGAGCGCAACGAACTATACTCGAACCTACTAAGCCACTTGCACCGACAACACAAATTTTTTTTAAATGATCCATTTATTCACCCAACCTATATAATAATGTGTATAGGCATTATATTATGGATTAATGTGGAATGTTAAAATATTTAGTAATTTTTTTAATTTCATTTGAATTAAAAGCTTACGATGAAATTGATTTAGCAAAATTAAATGATACTAAAATTTGCATAAACTGTGATTTGTCTAATGCAGACCTTGGAGGCATGAATTTGAAAGGTGCAAATTTACAAGGTTCATCTCTTAAAGGATCAATACTAATTGGAACTGATTTATCTTATTCTAACTTAGAAGGTGCAAACTTAAGCAGCGCTTTTATAAGATCTACAAATTTTTGCAACTCTATAATGCCTGATGGAAAAAAAAGTATAGAAGGATGTTCCAATATGGAAATACTAAAATAATTAACTAGATTTTATTATAATTTTTATGTTTACTTTTTCTTCCGTATACTCTTTTTCGCCAAATTTTAAAGCTTGATGGTTTTAAATTTTTTCTCATAACTTTTATAACTTCACTCTCATTTAAATTATAAAAAGAACTAATGTCATTAAAGCTAGTTTTATCACACCAAGCCATTTCAATAATTTCATCTTTATACTTCATAAAAAAATATCCTTAAAAAATAATAATTTAAATACGTTGAAAAAAATTTAAATAGATCATTATTTTTTATTAGTTTAAAATACTTTAAAATTATAGGGTTTATTTTGATAGAAGTAGTGGCAGCAATAATTATCTTTGAAAACAAAATACTATGTCTAAAAAGAGGATATAGTAAATACAACTATATTTCTTTTAAATATGAATTTCCTGGTGGAAAAATTAAAAATAATGAGTCTAATGTCAGTGCTTTAAAAAGAGAAATTAAAGAAGAACTAAATATAGATATAATAATTAAAAATAAGTTTAAGACAATAATTCATAATTATCCGGATTTTAATATTAAACTACATAGCTATATCTGTTCAACTGACAATTTTCATGGGAAATTATACGAACATTCTGAATATAAACTTTTAAAAATAGATGAACTAAAATCTGTAAATTGGCTTGAAGCAGATATTCCGTTAATTGATGATTTGATATTAGAATTCAATGATTAATTATAAAGATAACTATGATTTATTTTTTTTAAATTGTTTTTAATATATTCTAAATATGTTAGTAGCACATGCTTTACCTTGACTTAAATTGTAATAAATATATAAAGAAGTTAATACTATTTTCGCTAAAATTTGCATATTTTATAGGATACAAACATGAATTTGTATAATGATTATTTAAATGAAATCAATGAGAGAAAAAAACAAGATTTGCAGCCTAAACCTATTGATGATGGCGAACTTATTAAAGAGATTATATTAAATATTGAAGATGAAAAAAATATTTATCGAAAAGACTCTCTCAATTTTTTCATTTATAATACTTTACCAGGAACAACAAGCGCTGCTAGTGAAAAGTCAAAGTTTTTAAAAAAAATAATTTTAGGTAAGATAACAATCAATGAAATATCAAAGTCATTTGCCTTAGAACTTTTATCTCATATGAAAGGAGGTCCATCTGTAGAGGTCCTTCTCGATTTAGCATTAAGTGATGATCAAAGTATTGCAAAAGATGCTGCAGAAATTCTCAAAACACAAGTATTTCTATATGAAGCTGACACTAACCGTCTTAAAAAAGCTTATCAGGACGGCAACTTAATAGCTCTAGAAATTCTTAAAAGCTATTCAAAAGCAGAATTTTATACAAATTTACCTGATATAAATGAAGAAATAAAAGTAGTCACTTATGTGGCAGGAGAAGGTGATATTTCAACAGACCTATTATCTCCTGGAAATCAGGCACATTCTCGATCGGATAGAGAACTTCATGGTAAGTGTATGATTTCAGAAAAAGCTCAAGCTGAAATTAAAAAATTACAAAAAGAAAACCCAGACAAAAGTGTTATGCTTATTGCGGAGAAAGGAACTATGGGTGTAGGCTCATCGCGAATGTCAGGTGTAAATAATGTAGCTCTTCTTACTGGAAAGAAAACGAGTCCCTATGTACCTTTTGTCAATAATGCACCAATCGTTGCAGGAACTAATGGTATTTCTCCTATATTTTTAACCACTGTCGGCGTAACTGGCGGAATAGGAATTGACTTAAAGAATTGGGTAAAAAAATTAGATCCAGATGGAAACCCTATTATAAATAATGATGGAAATCCGGTTCTTGAGCAAAAATATTCTGTAGAGACAGGAACTGTTCTTAATATTAATACCAAAAATAAAAAACTATATGATGAAAACGGAAAAAAAGAACTTGTTGATGTCTCATCATCTTTTAATCCACAAAAACAAGAATTTATGAAAGCAGGTGGGTCATATGCAATCGTATTCGGAAAAAAATTACAAAGTTTTGCATGTGAAACACTAGATATAAATTTACAATCAGCTTATGCGCCATCAAAAGAAGTATCTCATAAGAACCAAGGTCTTACTGCCGTTGAAAAAATATTTAATGCTAATGCTGTAGGAGTTGCACCAAATTCTAATCTTCATGCAGGTTCAGATGTTAGAGCAAAAGTAAATATAGTTGGATCTCAAGATACTACTGGATTGATGACTGCACAAGAACTTGAGTCTATGGCAGCAACAACTATATCTCTAACTGTTGATGGAGCATATCAATCTGGATGTCATAC
>MDSY01062782.1_pt1 | contig 10935 bp, 10 predicted proteins | sample 811131 | NCBI WGS metagenome assembly MDSY01 (sample SAMN05326643, study PRJNA326480) | marine metagenome | isolation source: seawater | place: Atlantic Ocean: South West | collected 2010
ACTTTAAATCGGCACTTTAAATCGGTACTTTAAATCGAGAGACAGGAACGACTATGCAAGCAGCACTGACAATTGATCAGTTGACCAAGACCTATGAGGGTGGTTTCCAAGCACTCAAGGATATCTCTCTAACTGTCGAGCAGGGAGACTTCTTTGCCTTGCTTGGCCCCAACGGTGCCGGCAAGTCCACCACCATTGGCATTATCTGCTCTCTGGTGCTGAAGACCGGCGGCAAGGTAAGCATCTTCGGCCACGATATAGATCAAGACTTCTCGCAGGCTAAGCAGCTGGTGGGCGTGGTTCCCCAGGAGTTCAATTTTAATCAGTTTGAAAAGCCCATTGATATTCTTATCCATCAGGCCGGCTATTTTGGTATTCCTCGGGATATAGCCCTAGTACGGGCGGAGAAATATCTGCGTCAACTGGGTCTCTGGGACAAGAGCCATGTGCCATCGCGAACGCTCTCCGGTGGTATGAAGCGCCGCTTAATGATTGCCCGAGCGTTGATTCATGAGCCCAAATTACTGGTTCTCGATGAGCCCACCGCCGGTGTCGATATCGAGCTGCGACGCTCGATGTGGGAATTTCTCCGTGAGATCAATGCCAGTGGTACAACGATTATTTTGACCACTCACTATCTTGAAGAGGCCGAGAGTCTGTGCCGCAATGTGGCGATTATTGATCATGGCACTATTGTGCAAAACACCAGTATTCGCGCGCTACTGGCTCAGCTTAACAAAGAGCTGTTTGTGCTCGATATCCGCGAGCCTTTAACTCAGTGTCCGGAGATTGAAGGCTACCCCCTGACACTGGTTGAACCCAACGTACTGGAAGTCGAAGTAGAGAAATCCCAATCGATTAACCATTTATTTGAAGTATTGAGCGGGCAGGGCATCGAAGTGCTTAGCATGCGCAATAAAACCAATCGCCTGGAAGAGCTGTTCTTCACGATGGTGGAAAAAAATCTGACAGGAGAGAGCCATGACTAACCAGCAAAAATGGATTGCCTTTATCACCATCGTGCGCCGAGAAGTTCAGCGCTTTTTGCGTATCTGGCCTCAAACCCTGTTGCCCCCAGTGATCACCATCGTGCTCTACTTCGTGATTTTTGGTACTTTAATTGGCTCGCGGATTGGTGAGATGTCCGGTCTACCCTATATCCAGTTTGTCGCGCCGGGCCTGATTATGATGTCGGTGATCACCAACTCCTATTCCAATGTGGTGTCCTCATTCTTTGGTTCCAAGTTTCAGCGCAATATTGAAGAGCTGCTGGTATCACCGGTGCCCAGCTGGATTATTCTGTCAGGTTATGTGGTCGGCGGCATGAGCCGCGGTCTCGGTGTCGGCTTAATCGTCACCGTGCTATCACTGTATTTTGCCGACTTTAGTATCCACAGCCTGCCCGTGACCATTGCCATTGTGCTGATGACCTCGCTGATGTTTTCTCTGGCTGGTTTGATCAATGCCGTATTTGCCCGTAACTTCGATGATATCTCGATTATCCCCACCTTTGTGTTGACCCCGCTGATCTATCTGGGTGGTGTGTTCTATTCCATCGATATGCTCGGCGAGTTCTGGGGCTCGGTGTCAAAGATCAATCCGATACTCTATATGGTCAATGCCTTCCGCTATGGCATTGCCGGCATTAGCGATATCAATATTACCTGGGCCTTTACTATGGTCAGTCTGTTCTGTGTGCTGTTGTTTGCCATAGCACTGAATCTACTTGATAAGGGCTCGAGGTTGCGCAGCTAATGGCGGATTACTCCAATACCGAACTGGGCAAGGATACGGTTTATAGCAACTGCTATGACCCCTCGCTGCTAGATCCGATTCCCCGTGCCATCGCCCGGGAACAGCTCGAGGCTGTCGGCGGGCCGCTGCCAGATTTTATCGGCGTTGACCTGTGGACTGGCTTTGAAGTCTCTTGGCTAAATAATCACGGCATGCCGCAAGTGGCCATTGTCGAGTTTCTAGTGCCCTGTACCAGCGTCAATATTGTTGAGTCGAAGTCCTTTAAGCTCTACCTGAACTCTTTTAACCAGACTCAGTTTGACTCACAACAGGCAGTGCAAGAGTGCATAACTGCAGACTTATCGGCGGCCGCTCAGGGTGATGTGGAGATTATTTTTTATCAGCTGGCTGAGTACAACGGCTTTCGTCCGGTTACTGAACCTCAGGGTCAGTGCCTCGATCTGCAAGATATTGCCATTGACTGCTATACGCCAAACCCAGATTTTCTGGTCTTAGACAAGCCGGGGGAAGAGGGTAAAGCTGTCACAGAAACGCTTTATTCCCATCTACTTAGAACCAACTGTCCGGTCACCGATCAGCCGGATTGGGCCTCGGTTTATATCAGCTATCAGGGTGCTGGGATCGACCGCGCAGGGCTGCTCAAATATCTGGTCTCATTTCGTCAGCATCAGGATTTTCATGAGCAGTGCGTGGAGAAGATATACGGCGATATTATGCAGCGCTGCCAGCCGGCCCAGTTGGATGTCTACGCCCGCTATATGCGTCGCGGCGGTCTGGATATCAATCCTTTTCGCAGCAGCCGCTATCCATTCCCACCGAGCCATCGGCAGGTAAGGCAATAACAAAATCAATGGGTTATGTGTATATTTTAAAGTGATTTATTGATTAATCTTCGAATGCTCAGGGTTTAGGTTAAATCGTTTCAGCCAGAGCGCGATCCTCAATAGCCTGTTTAATGGCAATATTTTTATGCAGGTCTGTGACGCTAAAAACATTCACTGGTGCAGCAAATCCCTTAACGCTTATCTGCCCCTTGTCGGTGCAGTCTACCGCATCGGCAATCAGGTCGTAGGTATCTTTCGAGACTAAGATTTCATTGCTTGCCGCAGCCGATTCAAGGCGACTGGCAAGGTTTACCGTGCGACCTAACAGGGTGTAATCGAGGCGATTTTCGGTGCCAAAGTTGCCCACCTTGCAGACCCCGCTATTGATTCCCATGCGCAGGGCCGGAGGATTGGCAATGCCCTCAGCTCGCCAGCGTGACTGCAGCTCGGTCATGGCATGTTGCATAGCCACGGCCATCGACACACAGCTCACCGCGTCGGCGCGCACACCGCGACTTTCAGGATCCCCAAAGAACACCATAATCGAATCGCCAATAACTTTGTCCACAGTACCGCCAAAGCGAAAGGCAATCTCCGACATCTCAGTTAAATAAGTATTTAGCAGCCCGGTCAGCTGTTCCGAATCCAGTTCTTCAGCGAGTTTGGTAAAGCCCTCCATATCCGAGAAGAATACCGTGATTGTTTTTTCCTGAGTGCCAGCCTTAACATCCTTGCCCGTGAGTATGGCTTTGCGCAGCGCCGGAGACAGATACTTGGAGAGACGGTAGGTACGCAGCGTCAGCCAGTCATTTTGTCGCAGAACCGAATCGTGTTGTTCCGCCAGCAGAAAATGGGTCTGGCGGGCCATATTGACATTGAATAGACAGTAGGAAAAGCTAATGCAGGTCACTAGTAGCTGCATCTGTGGCGACACCGCAACAGCAACGGGTAGTAGCCAGAAACCCATTAGGGCGCCAATAAATAGACCGAATAGATCTAACGGGGCAGTGGCTTTCATGGCACCGACAATAGTGACTAAAAAGGCGGCGCCCAGCGCCAGAGTAATAATCGGGTCAAAGGCGGCGAGAGCGATTAATAAACCGGTAATAACACCGTCGCTAAACTCCATGGCCAGAGATAAACGCTGGCGGCTGAGGATCGAAACAGTCGAGTGAGTGGTTAGATAGCTGCCAAACTGATAGATAAATAGCGCCGGCAGCACGGCGAGAAGTCCCGAGTGGTAGCCAATATCACGCCAGGCGCCGAGCAGGATAGTAACGCCACATATACAGAGCGCCAGCCGGTACAGCTCCTGCAACTTTGGCGAGGGATAAATAAATGCTTTCCATGTCATAAACACTAGTCTAGCACCGCTATTTGAGTGCCACTGAGTATTATTGTTGGGGGGCTGTGAGAGGCCTAGAGTCGGTCTTAGAGATTGCATAGTTCGACTATGTCTGAGATTATCCACCTAACTATTTGGGCAAATGCCCGCTGACAGTCACTGCAAATAATAATAACAATGAGAAAGTCGGACTATGAATAAATTTATCGCTTTTAATAAGCTTATATTGCTGGGTTTCTGGTTGGCCTTTATCGTCAATGTTTTTATGCCATTTGCAGGGGCAGCCGGTCAGTGGATTATGTGGATTGGCGCAGCCATGTTTGCGGTTCACCTGATCGAATTTGTGGTCATGCGCAAAGAGCTGCAACGCCGCGGCCACTCAGGCTCGATGGATTTTGTTTGGATTATGTTGTGGGGCATCCTCTACTGGAAGCCACTATTGCGTGAGTAACCGGTCGATAATATGAGTCTATTTAAAAAGCGCGCCCAACAGCGGGCTGACAATGCAGCTGGGCAGTCGACAGTCAAGCCTGCAGTGCACCCTAAAGGGAAAGCCCCCGAGGGAGTGATCGAGACTGGTGCCTCGGTAGCGGCGAAGCCAGCGACTCAATTTGCCAGTGAGCCTGAGAATACCTTTGCCGCGAAGAAATCGGGGCAGCCATCTTGGGATAGCTGGTACGCCAAATTTAAACAGGTCGCCAGTGCCGGAAATCCGCGGTTACAGCTGCGCGGAAGCGATGAAAATATCATCGACCTGATGGATCATCAGCCATTGAGGAATGCCTATAAGCTCGGCTTAGATGCCGATCAGCTAGGCGAGCAGTTTGCCAAGGATTTTGATGTGGGCGCGTTCCTTCGCGACAATGGTGTGTTTAAGTAATAAGCTCGTATCTCAGCTATTCCCCACTTCAAACGAAGAACTATGCATTTTGATCATAACAGCAAGGATTGCCGTTAACGTAATTTGTCGGTGGTTGCTCTCGCTTTAGATTTGCCCTCGAATCTAGAGGGGGATGTAAAGGCAGCCTTAAATATCAGTGTTATTACCAAATTGTTGGCTATTTATGATTGCGCGCATCTGCTTAATATCTGCTCTTATGTTTCTAATATCCTGCGGCGGCGGGGGTGGTGGCACCAGCACCGAACAACAGAAGGACTACGGCACAATTACACTGTCAGGCCAGCCTCAAGCTTGGTCTGATCAAATCAGTTGGACTCTCAGCGCCAGTGCCGATGGGCTAAATAGCAACAGTGTTTCCTATCAGATGGATGCCGACGGCTCCGGATTAGAGATAGATCCCACCACAGGGTTGATCCAGGGGCGTGCTACCAGTCCTGCAGTTTACGATCTGTTGATCAGCGCCTCAGACGCCTCTGGTGGATCCACATCAAAATCATTTACCTTTGCCAGCAATGCTTTTGTGGGTGGCCACTGGGTTATGGATCTTCCATCCACCAACGAACAGGTGATGCTGGTGATCTCGCGCAATGGTCGCGCCAGTATTCGCCAGTTTACCCCCAGTGGTGCGGTTGACTCTATCTGTCATGGTCAACTGGTTATTCTCGGGGATACGTTGTCCGGAGATCTCGCCTGTATTGATGCAGATTTAAGCCGTTCATCATTGACGATCGGCGGCACGATTGTGCCAGATAGTAGTATTACTCTGGCGGATCTCAATGACGGCGAAGATGGCCTGTTTGTGTTTCAAACCCAAGCTGAGGAGTTTAACTTTGGCAGCATACCGCCGGGTATTTATGTGGAGTATTCGGATATTGCTCAGGGTATCTCGCTGGTTGAGGTGAGCGCCGAGGGTCAGTTGACGGCAATGGAGCCGGAGCAACTGATGTTTCAAAATAAAAACAGCCGCTGCGCGCTGTCCGGAAGTCTCGAGGCGGATGTTATTTTTGCAGACTATGAGTTAGAGCAGTTAAAAACTGCTCTGCAAGTGTTTGAAGCAACTATTTCGCTGAGTGACTGCGATCTCGGGGGTGGGGCACTGGATAGTCTCGACTACAACCAGGCACAGGCGCCGGCTCTGGGTGCAACTGTTCTGGATACCCTTGCCAATGCACCCTCGTTTAATCTGTTTTTTCTCGGAGCTACCGATGGTGGCTCTTCAGATAGTGTCTCTAACCCAGGTTATTTCCGTTACGTACAGCTCTGTGATGAGTCCAGTGAATTTACCGAGGTGAAGACTATTCTGGATGATGAGTCTGAGCGTTTTTCCACTCTTCTCTGTCCGGTAGAAGATTAGCCGCGTCCCGAACAGTTCAAGCCTGATGATATCTCCTCCTCTGTGTCCGGCAGAGGATTAGCCGAGGGGTTAAGAATCTGATATACTCATTTTTGAATAGACGGATTAATAATCGCGGGCCCTCGGTAAAAGGATTCTAGGAGGGGATCTGAATAAACGGATTTTAAACAAATGGACTCTACACAAGTGGACTATGACGCAAACATGTATTGTCGAGTCGCTCAAAAAGGCGATCTTGCCGGCATAAACAAGGTTATTACCGACGCTGTGATGATCTGGCCGGTGTCTGCGCGCTCTAAAAAGCTGATTATTCCAGTGCTCTGTTACACCGAAAATGATTTGGACTACTACAAGGTTTTTGTTTGGATCGACAGGCATCAAATTGTTGGTGCGGTACTTTGGGATTCGAAAAGAACCATAGATACCTGCCGAGGATATGCCAGTCTGTTACACGGCATTTATGTCTCCCCCAATCTGCAGGGGCAGGGGATTGGCAAGGCGCTGTTGGCTGAGGTGAAAGACTCAGCGAAAGCCTCAGAGATCTCTCCCGACGGCCTGTTGATTAAAGCTGAACGGGTTTCAGTGAGCTTCTTCGAGCACTGCGGTCTCGAGCGAATCACGGCCACTTCTCCCGGAGACTACCCCTACCAATTTTGGTGCTCTCTCTAAAGATACTCTCAGACACAGCCACCTAACGCCGTGTGATTTACGCCAAGCTGGTTTGCAAAAACTCAGTGAGCAGATGCATGGCCTCATTCTTCCTGCTGCGCGCCGAACTGATCAAACTAATACCCACCTCGCCGAGTTCCGGAAAGCGCACCGATGGTGGGAGTATTTTTAGATTATCAGGCACCGTGCTTTTGGCTAACACCGTGACACCCAAGCCCTCCTGAATAGCATATTGGATACCGGTTAAATCCGGAATAGTGTAGACAACCTGCCATGGCTGATTGCTCTGGTCTAACCTTGTGATAGCACGGTTTCTATAGATACAGCCCTGAGCGGCAACAATTAGCGGCACCACACTGGCTTTGCCTATGGGTTGATCGGCGCTGGCTACCCAGACTAATTCATCGGTCTTGACCAGGTTAGAGTCAGTGTTGGATGGATTGTCCTCAAGGGCCAAAATCAAATCATGACTGGCCTTGCCACTCTTCGATAATAGGTTCTTGCTCAGCTCACAATTAACTTCCAGTGTCACATTGGGATAAGCCTTAGCAAACCGGCTGACAATTTTAGGCATCAATACCGTGGCAAACTCACTGGGAATCCCAAGGCGAATTTTGCCCTCCACGGTACTTTTTGACAGCTGACTGATGGCCAGATCATTGAGGCTGAGTATCTGGCTGGCATAGCCATAAAGGTGCTCTCCAGCTTCACTGAGCTCGAGGGTTTTGCCATTGCGCAGCAACAGCTGTTCATCTACCAGTTCTTCAAGACGTTGCATCTGCAAGCTGATCGCTGGCTGAGAGCGACCGAGTAATTCACCGGCCTTGGTAAAGCTACCCAGTTGCGCCACCGAGATAAAGGCGCGCAGCAGATCCATAGGTAAGTTTTTCATCTGTAGACCTCCAAAAAGCATGGTCAAGGTATTTAAAATATTAATACTAATATTATAGCTATTAATTTAACAAATTGTCGCCCAAGGCTTAAAATGGACGCTTATCAGTGTTACTTATCCTTTAATGCCAATGTAACTTAATCTCGGCGCGTTACTTTTTTCACTCTTTAGAGAATGAGGCTTATGTCGACAGATTCCGCTATTTCCAAAACCGTATTCTATGACTATCACCTTGCTGCCGGTGGCAAAATGGTGCCCTTTGCCGGCTACCTGATGCCGGTGCAATATAGCAGTGGCATCATGCAAGAGCACCTGCACTGCAGAGACGCTGCCGGTCTGTTTGACGTCTCGCATATGGGCCAGATTATTGTCGAAGGAGAAGGGGCTGCACAGGCGCTGGAAAAGCTGATGCCAGTGGATCTTGAATCTCTGGCGATTAATCAGCAGACCTATGCCACCCTGACCAATGAGCAGGGCGGTGTGATGGATGATTTGATTGTGACCCGCTGGGCCGAGAATACCTTTTTTCTGATAGTTAATGCCGGTTGCAAGATGCAGGATCTCGAGCATATCCGCAGCCATCTGCCGGGATTTGATATCCGTTATCTCGGCGAACAGGGCCTGTTAGCACTGCAGGGTTTGCGCGCCACAGAGATTATGGCGGCGCTATCCCCAGAGGCCAACAAGCTGCTGTTTATGAACGGTTGTCACAGCACCATTGATGGCATCGACTGTTATATCACCCGCTCTGGTTACACCGGCGAAGATGGTTTTGAAATTTCCGTAGATCCCAGTGATGCCCACAGACTGGCCGACATACTGCTCAGTTATGAGTTGGTGAATTGGATTGGTCTGGGCGCGCGGGACTCACTGCGCCTAGAGGCAGGGCTCTGCCTCTACGGTCACGATATGAACGAGAGCACCTCACCAGTAGAAGCGGGCATCATCTGGAGCATCAGCAAATCACGGCGCGCCGATGGCAGTAAAGCCGGTGGTTTTTTGGGTGCGGAAACTATCTTGGGGCAGATCGCCAATGGCGTCAGTAAAAAGCGCGTTGGCTTTTTAGTCGATGGCCGCGCCCCAGTTCGCGAAGGTGCAGAGATTGTAGATCAGGCTGGCAATATAGTCGGCGCGATCACCAGTGGCGGCTTTGGCCCGACTCTGCAGGCACCGGTTGCTATGGGCTATGTGACTATCGATCTAGCCCCGGTAGGCACCAAGCTCAATGCAATGGTACGCGGCAGATCACTGCCGATTACCGTGACCAAAATGCCCCTGGTTGAACAGCGCTATTTTCGCGGTTAATGCCCCGCTATTTAAATGCTCGCCTTAGCTACTAGCCATATTTATGGAGAACAAAGACATGTTACAGAAGACACGCAGCTTGACTGATTTGGAAAATGCCGCCGAGTTTATCGCTCGCCATATTGGCCCCAGTGCCGATGACCAGCAGCAAATGCTCAGCTCGTTGGGCTGCAACAGCCTGGAGGAATTAACTAGCCAGGTGGTTCCGGAAGCCATCGCCATGGGCGAGGCTCTGGATATAGTCGATGGCTGCAGCGAAGCCCAGGCATTGGCCGAACTGCGTGAAATCGCCGCCCATAACAAAGTCTTCCGCAGCTTTATTGGTCAGGGCTATTACAACACTATAACGCCCAATGTGGTGCAGCGTAATATTCTCGAAAACCCCGCTTGGTATACGGCTTATACCCCTTATCAGCCGGAGATTTCTCAGGGCCGTTTAGAAGCCCTAATCAACTTCCAAACCATGATCACCGACCTCACTGGCATGGAACTGTCCAATGCCTCGATGCTCGATGAGGGGACAGCGGCAGCGGAGGCCATGTCTCTCTGTCAGCGCATGTCCAAGTCCAAATCAATGCGCTTCTTTGTCGACATTGACTGTCTGCCACAGACCATCGAAGTGATTAAAACCCGTGCCGAACCAGTGGGCATTGAGGTAATTGTTGGCAACCCAGATGAACTGCCCAGTGACTTATTTGGTGCACTGTTTCAATACCCGGGTGCCAGTGGTGAAATTCGCAACTACCGCGAAGTAATTCAGCAGGTGCAACAGCAGGGCGCACTGGTGGTAATGGCCGCCGATATTCTCAGCCTAGTATTACTGGAGTCCCCCGGCTCCCTAGGCGCGGATGTGGTTATCGGCTCAACCCAGCGCTTTGGTGTACCCCTCGGATTTGGTGGGCCGCACGCCGCCTATATGTCGACTCGGGAAGCCTATAAGCGCAACTTGCCGGGACGTTTGGTGGGCCTTTCCCAAGATGCCAATGGCGAGCCAGCCTATCGCTTAGCACTGCAGACCCGCGAGCAACATATCCGCCGTGAAAAGGCCACCTCAAATATCTGTACTGCTCAGGTATTGCTCGCAGTTATCGCCGGTATGTATGCCGTCTACCACGGCCCCAGTGGACTGCAGCGCATTGCTCGGCGGGTTAACCTAATGACTTCTGTATTGGCTCAGGGTTTGGCGCTCCACGGCATCAAGCCGACCAACAGGCACTGGTTTGATACCTTGACCCTAGACACAGGTAACCGAACGGAAGAGATTCTCCAAACTGCCGCAGCTCATGAAGTGAACCTGCGCCGCATTGATGAAAACACTTTGGGTGTGTCACTGGATGAAACCGTAACCCGCAGCGATATCAGCCGGCTTTGGACGATCTTGATCGGCGAGCACAATATCGATATCGACGATCTTGCCGATCAGGCGATTGATTCACTGCCCGGCGAGTTGATCCGCACCGAGAGCTTTCTGACTCACCCAACCTTTAATCGCTATCATTCTGAGACTGAAATGCTGCGCTACCTGCGCAAACTTTCAGATAAGGACATTGCTCTAGATCGCGCAATGATCCCCCTCGGCTCCTGCACTATGAAACTCAATGCCACTGCCGAGATGCTGCCAATCACCTGGCCGGAATTCTCCACCATGCACCCCTTTGCCCCAGCCGATCAAACTCAGGGCTATCGCCTGATGATCGACCAGCTCGAGGATATGCTCTGTGCCTCCACCGGTTACGATGCCATGTCACTGCAGCCCAACGCTGGCTCACAGGGTGAGTACGCGGGACTGCTGGCAATCCGTGGTTACCATGAAAGCCGCGGTGATATAGATCGCAATGTCTGCCTGATCCCCAGTTCAGCCCACGGCACCAACCCCGCCTCAGCACAGAT